>TARA_R110002096_G_scaffold318022_11_pt1 | contig 21563 bp, 15 predicted proteins | sample TARA_R110002096 | Tara Oceans TARA_R110002096 (sample SAMEA4397295) | marine metagenome | biome: Polar Biome; feature: [DCM] deep chlorophyll maximum layer (ENVO:01000326); material: water (ENVO:00002006), including particulate matter (ENVO:01000060) such as... | depth 35 m
GATGACTTTCTGCTGGTTGCCGCCGCTGAGATTCTTGATCTTCTGTTCAAGGTTCGGCGTTTTGATCCGGATTGCGTCTCGGTAGTGTTCGGCGATTTTTCGCTCTTCCTTGTTGTCGACGGTGAAGAACTTGGAGATGCGCTCAAGCACGGAGATCGTGGTGTTGTCCTTGATGGAACGTTCCAACAGGGCGCCAAGTTTCTTGCGGTCTTCAGGGACGAGGGCAATGCCCTTGGCGATCGCTTCCTTGGGAAGCCGCGGGTTGATCAGTTTCCCCTCAAGGGTGATCTCGCCCGAGGTTCTTGGTTTGTAGCCGAAGAGAATCTCCGCGAGTTCCGTGCGGCCCGACCCGATGAGACCAGCCAGACCGAGCACTTCTCCGCGCTTGATGTCGAGACTCACGTTTTTGACGATCTGCCCGGAAACGTTCTCCAGCCTGAGCAACACCTCGGTGGAGATTTCGTGGCTGCGGGTGGGATAGGTTTCGGTGAGTTCCCTGCCGACCATCAATTTGACGAGCTTATCAAGGTCGGTATCGGCCGTGTTTACGGTTTCGATCTTCTGACCATCCCGAAGCACGGTAATGCGGTCGGAGAGTCGGAAGATCTCATCCATGCGGTGGGAGATGTAGACGATGGTGACGCCGGCGGCCTTGAGCTTTTCGACCACGGCGTAGAGCGCCTGCGCCTCGGTTTGGGTGAGGGGGGCAGACGGCTCATCCATGATGAGCAGCTTGGCGTTCTGGGAGATGGCTTTCGCGATCTCGACCAGTTGCTGGTAGCCGACGGTCAGGCGACCGACCAGCGCGGAGGGATCGATGTCGATCTCGAGTTGCTTGAAGATTTTTGCCGCCTCGTGCTCCATCGCCTTGCGATCAATGACGATGCCTTTGCGGATGGCTCGACCGAGAAAGATGTTCTCCGCGACCGAGAGTTCGTCGACAAGGTTGAACTCCTGATAGATCACGCCGATCCCCTTCTGTTCCGACAACTTCGGGTTGAGAGAGGTGAACTCTTCTCCCTGGATGATGATCTTCCCTTCGTCAGGGGTGATCGCACCGGTGCAGGTCTTAATGAGGGTGGATTTTCCCGCGCCGTTTTCGCCGACGAGGGCATGAACTTCGCCCTCGAGAACGTCGAGGCTGACGTTGTTCAACGCCACGACGCCGGGGTAGGTTTTGGTGATGTTTTGAAGTTGAAGGAACATGGGGATGGGGCTTTCGAGGAGGTTATTTGGTGTAGTATTGGTCGACGTTTTCCGACGTGACCGGGATCAGCTTGCGGAAGACTTTGGCGGGGAGCTCTTCTCCCGCGTTGAGCTTCTGTGCGAAGCCGAAGACGGTTTTGGCGACATCCTGATCCGTCCCGGTGACGATGACGCTCATTTTGATGGCGCCGCCGTTTTTGATGGCGTCGAGCTCGGGCTTTGTGGCGTCGACGGCGAAGATTCCGAAGTCGTCCGCGTCCTTGCCTGCCGCCTTTGCGGCTTCGTTGGCGCCAACGGATCCACCGCCACCAATGCAGGCGACGACTTTCACATCAGGATTGGACTGGAAAATGGTTTCCATCTTCGAAATGCCTTCCTGAGGATTGATGGCGCTGGTCTCGGCGACGATTTTTGCATTGGGAGCGAGCTCGGTGATGGCGTCACGGATGCCATTTCCACGAGCGAGGAGAACGGGAAGTTGGGGGTAGTTGAGGATGGCAACTTCCGCAGTTCCGCCGTGTTGTTCCTTGATGAAGGTCGCAGCTTCGGAGCCGACCTTGTGGCCGAGATCGTAGTTGTTGATCAGCCAGCGGACGTCGGCGTTCTCGATGTCGTCATCCCAAGAGATGATTTTGACTCCAGCGTTGCGTGCTTCGCGACAAGCGGATTCGATTCCCGCGGGATCCGCGGGGTGGACGATGATGATGTCCATGCCGCGAGAGACGAAGTTTTCGATCTGCATGATCTGCTTCGAGACGTTGCTCTCACAGGCGATGAAGTTCATTTTGGCGCCGTTGGCCTCTGCTTCCTTCTTGATGGCGTTGCAGTAGCCCGACCAGGTCGGATTGCTGAGGTCTTGGACGGTCATGCCAATCTTTAATTGATCGCCGCCTCCATCGTCGCGATTGCAGGAGGTGATGGTGAAGCTGGCGAGAATGGCAATGCTTGTGAGGATAAGGTTTTTCATCGTAATTTATGAGGTTGTGAGGATTGGTTTGAATGGAGTTTTTTCGGATAGGTGGGTGGGGAGTTTCGGGGTGGGGCCATGTTGCGAGCACACAGATGCGGCGACGCGGTTGGCGAACATATTGATTTCGGAAAGCGGCCAATCGGAAAGAAGGCCGACGCAAAACGCTGCGGTGAAGGAGTCTCCGGCGCCGACCGAGTCAACGACCTTGAGTGGGCTCACGGGGCATTCGTCACTCTGGTCACGGTCCAGAAGGATGCTGCCCTTGGCTCCGCGGGTGAACGCGATGAACTTGAGATCGAAGCGGTTGAGGAGCGTGGAGAGTTGATGATTCGTGCTGCCTGACAGGCTGAAGAATTCAGCGAGGGTGGGAAGCTCTTCGTCGCTGAGTTTAAGGACGTTGGCGAGTTCAAGAGACTCCTCAACGAGAGACTCTGAGTAGAAGGGGGCACGCAAATTGATGTCGAGGATCTTGAGCGACTGGGCGGGCATGTGGCGGATGAACGTCCGGATGGATTCCCGCGCCGTCGGAGAGCGTTGTGCCAGGGTGCCAAAGCATGCGGCGTCGAGTTGGCTCGCGAGTTCTTTGAGCTCGGCGGTGAACGGGATCTGATCCCAAGCCACGTCCGTTTGGATGTCGTAGGTTGGTTTTTGCTGGTGATCCAGTGTGACGTTTACCCGACCGGTGGCGAGTCCCGGAAGTTCCGACACGTAGCGGAGATTGGTTCCACGCCTTTGAAGCTCGGCGGAGGTTTGGAGCCCGAGTTTGTCGGTGCCGATGGAACTTACGAGATAGGAGGTGGCGCCGAGTTGATCACAGTGATACGCGAAATTGGCAGGTGCTCCACCAAGATGGGAGGCGTTGGGAAAGAGATCCCGAAGGATTTCTCCGATGCCGGCAATCTTAAGATGTCGATGGGAAGTGGAGGTCATGAAAAATACATTGAATCTTTGTAAAGATAAATGTAACTAAATGGACGAATAAATGTAAAGAAAAAAGATTTACAATTAGTTTGTTAGGAGTTTACAAATTGGTTACATTTAAGTCATGAGTGATTCAAAACCCAGCTACTTACAAATATATGACGATTTGGAAGGAAAAATTCGCCGTCAGCAAATTCCTGCCGGAGAGATGCTCCCGTCGGATAGCGAGATCAGTCAGACCTACGGGGTGTCACGCCCAACGGTTGCGAAAGCCTTGCAGTTGTTGAGCACTGACAAACTGGTTCTGCGGAAACCGGGTTTTGGGACGCAAGTGCTCGCGACAAGGAAAACTGCGCTGCTGGCGGGGTTGTTGATTCCTCAGTTCTCGGAAACTGAGATCTTTCGTCCGATTTGCGCGAGCTTGGCCGAGACTGCGGGAAAGGAGGGGATGCGGGTCGTTCGTCCGACTGATCTGAACGAGGTGGACGACTTGAAGAAGCGGACCGAATCGCTCGCGGAGGAACTGATTGAGGCGCGGGTGCGTGGCGTGTTCTTTGCGCCGACCGAGCATGTGGAGGAACCCGAGAAATTCAACTTGGAGATTATCGAGCGTTTTCATGCCGAGGGCATTCAGATCGTGCTTTTGGACCGGGATGTTCACCGTTGGCCGCGACAGACGCCGCATGAGTTGATCAGCATCGACAACGTGCAGGCGGGGTGCGTGGTTGCGGACCATCTGCTGGACCAGGGCTGCGAGCATTTGGCGTTTGTGAGCAAGGACAATCCGGCGACAACGGTTCAGCTTCGTCGCATGGGCTGTCGCGAGGCGCTGATTCAGCGGGGGATGGACCCAAAGAACTTGGAGTTCGTCATCCACGATGCCGAGAATCCTGAGCTGTCCGCCAACGAGTTGCTGGCGAAAGGCGTTGATGGGGTCGTCTGTGCGAACGACGCCACCGCGAGCACGTTTTTGCGCGGGCTCTTGGATCTTGGAGCAAAGGTTCCGCAGGACGTTAAAGTCTGCGGCTTTGACAATGTGACCTATGCGGCATTGCTCAGTGTGCCGCTGACGAGCTACCAGCAGCCTTGTCATGACATCGGCCGAATCGCGGCGGAGGCGATGGTACGGAGAATCACCGCACCGGACTCGCCATTCCTGCGGATCACGCTTCAAGGTGAGTTGATCGTTCGCGAGTCTTCCGTTGGCGGGAAGGAATGACGAGCGGCATGGATCAATGTTAGGAAGCTGCTGCCAGAAAGCGGTTGAGCGCATCCGTGGCTGCCATACTGTCAGGGACTCATCAATCCAAGAGTATCCTGCGATTCCTCATCGGTTGAATCCTTCCCATCAAGCAACCGGACTCTCCAGCTTATGAAATTCCAAGGCAAGACAGCAGTCGTCACCGGTGGTAGCCGCGATATTGGACGCGCGGTATCGGTCAAACTCGCCCGTGAAGGCGCGAATGTCGTAGTCAACTACTTCAACAACGAAGCAGATGCCGATGCGACCCTCGCAGAAATCGAAGCGGCCGGCGGCGGCAGGGCGATCAAGTTCAAGGGGGATGTGACCAAGGCGGCAGAAGTTGATGCGCTGGTCTCGGCGGCGCAGGACGCATTTGGCGACGCCATCCACATCCTCGTCAATGTTGCCGGAGGGTTGGTCGGTCGCAAAACGCTGGAGGAGATGGACGAGGAGTTCTTTAACCGGGTGATGCAGCTCAATGTGACATCGACCTTCCTCGCGACGAAGGCGGTGGCGCCGCACATGCCCGAAGGTGGTGCAATTGTGAACCTGGCCTCGCAGGCGGGCCGTGACGGTGGCGGTCCGGGAGCCAGCGCGTATGCGACGGCCAAGGGCGCGTTGATGACCTTTACCCGCAGCATGGCCAGGGAACTGGGACCCAAGGGGATTCGCGTCAATTCGCTTTGTCCCGGGATGATCGCGACGACGTTTCACGACAAATTTACCAAGGATGCGGTGCGCGAAACCGTCGCCGCCTCGACCCCCTTGCGCCGCCAGGGCAGCGCCGAGGAAACCGCCGATGCCGTGGCCTATCTCGCGTCTGACGAGGCCTCCTTCATCACGGGCGTGAATCTGGACATCAATGGTGGGATGGCCTTCTCCTGATGCCGGGCAGCATGACATGATCAAGCGTGCGCGATGATTCAATTGGGAAGATCGCGTCGCCCCGGTTCCCATGTTCTCAGGTTACCGTCTCACAAATCGAACTTGATCAGCCCCTGGCGGCCAGCGGGGATCAGGACATGTCCGTCCCCGATGAAAGCCAGATCGGGGGTGCCTTGAACTTTGAACTTCTGAACGAGCTTCGGCGTTTTCAAATCGCTGATGTCGAGAACGGTGACGTCCCCGTCGATGCGATTGCAGGTGACCAGGGTGTTTCCCCGAACTGTGGGTTTGCCGTAAAAGGAGGGGCCATTGGGAATCCGGTAGACCGGTGTTTCGAAATCGTATTCGCCATCGCGAAGCGGCTTGTAGATGGAGTATCCCCCCTTGCGCGTGAGCAAGGCATAGTCGCCGCAGGCCGCATAGCCGCCCCTGCTCATGTCAGGCAATAGGCCGAGCGGGTCCGGCAGTTCAACCGGCTCGTCCTCACTCAGATCGGACATGAAGGTGCGACCGGCACACCAGGTCCCGCAAATCAGCCCATCGCCGATGAATCCGTTACAAAGTTGACGGTAATACACCAAGCCGCCCCAACCGCGAATCTGTTTCGTCCGCTGGAGTTCGTCCCAGTTGGAGACATCCAGGATTTCGTAACCTCCCCCTCCAGCATGAACGACCGCGTAACGGCCATTTGGCGCAACTCGCACCTGCCGGATCGCCCGGTTGGTCTCATAGGACGTCACTTTCTTCAGCGCCGGGCCGTCTACTTTATAACAAACCAGGCCTTCCGAGCCCTGGGCGGCATACAGTTTCTCTCCCGACATTTGAACGTCCATGGCGAATCCCGTGGTCGGATGCTTTTGAAGAAGGCCCAGGTCCTGATCCAGAACATGGATTCCGTCTGAACCGCAGGCGGCGTAAATCAATCCGTTCTCTTCCACCGCCGCGTAGACCTGCCCGCCCGGCCGATAGCTGGCCAGGTTCTTTAGCCCGAATGGCTCCAACGAGGCAAAGTCATGGAAATCGCCACTCGCTTTCAGTTCTCCGGCATCGGCGTTTCCCTGCGAAATCGCCTGAGCCAGGTCGTCGTTCTTGAAGAGATGCAGATCCGTGAACAAGCCCGTGAAATACAGATAGCCATCGACGGCTTCCAATCCGCACACCGGACTGTAACAAACTTCAGCCGGGTCGAAGGGGAGAATCTTGGGCCGGGTCCCGGATTTGTCCTCGGTTTTGAGTTTGTGATACCCTTTCTCTCCCGGATAGCGGGGAATGCGAATTTGCGCCAGTTCCTTCGGCCGCTTTGGATCGGAAACGTCGAGGATGAACACTCCGTTGTGCGTGTGATAGAGATAAGCGTAAGGGAAGGAGAGTTTGACCCGCCACGTATCCGGCCAGCTGTAGTAATACCGCCAGGCGAACTGGACGCGGGACAACTGTTTTGGCTCAGCGGGATTGGAAACGTCGTAAATGTCCATGCCGTTGCCGCTTCCGTATCGAGGGTCGTCCAGCGAAAGCTCCGCGCCCGGCTGATGATGACCGTAGGCCGCGTAAAGAATTCCGTTCTCCACCCACAAACCATCGCCCCGGCCATTGAGTTCGACCTCGGCGACCTGCTTCGGATCGGCAGGATTGCGAACGTCGCAAATCGCCACGCGGCATTCTCCCCACGCGCCGGCATAGAGGAAACCGTCGGAAACCACGCACGATTGCGCCTCACCGACCCGCACCACGGAAACGTGGCGTAGGTTCGCCGGGTCGGAGACGTCGACAATCTCCACCCCGAACCAGCGTTGGGCGACAAAGGCGAATTGGCCTTGCACGTCGATCCCGGTCGCGAATTCGATGGAGTCGTAGTGCGAGAGGATTTTTGGCGCCGACTTGTCCGAAACATCGACGACGAACAGGCCGTCCTCCCGCGCGGTGACGTAGGCGACGTTTCCGCGAACCACAACCTGCCGAAGGTTGCCGACATTCTCCAGTTTTCCCACCACCTCCGGCCGGGCCGGATCCTTCACCGAGAGAATCACCAGGTTTCGCTGTTGCAGCATAAAGAGGTGCTCCCCCTCGCGGACCACATCCATCCCGGGCCCGACCCCGGCATCAGCCGTCGGTTGCCGTTCGTTCTCGAACTGGAGGGTAACCGGGTTCAGCGCTTCGTCCGCGACGGTTGCAGACACAAACAACAGGGTGAGGAAAATAGTCAGTCTCATGGGGTTTGGGATGAGAAGGGATTGGGGCAGGCGTATTTGTTGTCAACCCGCGATGCACGACGGCGGTTGGGGAACCGGGCAGGAGGATCCTAATTCGAGGCCGTGATGCTGAAGAGAGAGGCGAAGTAGATGGCGCCGACCAAGACGAGGGAAAGCACGAAAACGGCGGTGAAGGGGCAACCTTGTTTGGAGGCGGAGAGGGCGGCGTATTTCTCCGGATCCTGCTCCTTCAGTTGGACGATGAGGGCCTCGACGAACTGTTTGGCGGCGAGAAGGTCTTTGCCCGTCGCTTCCCGGTAGATCCTGATCGCTTCAATCTTCTGACCGGCGGCGAGGGCGTCACCGATTTGCGCGATTTGTTCGGTCGTGGGCTCCTGGTTGGACATGGCTGAGCCAAAAACGTAGGGCGCCCAGCAGATTGGTCAACCGGAATAGGAGAGGGGGCGAGAGCGGAGGATCACGCGTTTGTCCTGACCTGTGACGATCTCGGCTATTCCTGCGTTGGTTCTTTGGTCCGTAGTGCGTCGCTCTTCTTTTCGCGCTCTTCGGCTTCGTCGGTTCGCGATTTGCCCGCAAAATAGGGGTAGGCGAGCATGGCGGCGAGGAGAATGACGACGAGAAGAGCGGTGAGGAAGAATTCGAGGAAAGACATGGGTGAAAGGGGCTGGTTGAGCAATTGAGAGGCTGCCAGGACAGTGTGTGATCAACGCCTGGTTGCCTCTAATTCGCCTCTCGACCGGGAAAGGATACGGAGAGTTTCGCGGAGGCGCGATCGGGCTCTCAGCCCATAACATCACGATAATTCCATTAATCTGAGGTAATTCCCCATTTCTCTGTTATACTGATAGTCTTATTACTAAGAAACCTGACTACTTAAGAGAGGGACTCCTGGCATTTCTCCAGGAGGGACCGAAAAATCTCGACGAATGCGTTGAGGAAGCCGGAAACGTGTTGAAGCGAAATGGATTCAAGGGCTCGCACAACTCTGATGATTTCCGCATGCGCGTATGTGACAAGCTCAACCAGCTGACTGCGGTTGGGCAGGTAACGAAGGATCGCTCGGTAAAACCTCCTCTGTTTTTGGCGAACTAGATTCGTTGATGAGCCGCGGATTGCGGGTTCCGGCGCTCGAGATTGAGCAAAACGCGGGACCCAGGCTTTTCGAAGGTAGCTTCGTGCCCGGATTTCTGAGAAAAGGATTCCCTTGTCACTTGTTTCCTGATTGAATGGCAGGGCTTGCGCCAAACCCTCGTTCCCATGCAGTTATCCTTTCTCGTCCTCCCCTTTGTGGCCCTTGTTCTGGCCATTCCCCAGTCAGCTGTCGGAGGCGAGATGCGAACTTGGACGGACAATCAAGGACGCAAGGTCGATGCCGAAATGACCGGGTTTCGCGACGGGAAAGTGATGATGAAGCTGGCAAATGGGAAGAGCCTGGCGTTTCCCTTTGATCTGTTGAGCGAGATGGATCGCGGTTATGTGCGGGAGAACGCTCCAATCGATCCCCGAACGGCAACGCGTCAGATCGACGTAATGGTGCTGGAGAAGCTGAAAGAGGCGAACGCGGAGATCAAGGAGAAGCAGCTCGCACTTCGCGACAACACGAAGCTGAGCAGGGAGGACAAATTGAAGGAGCTGGAGAATCTCAAGTTTCGCGAGAAAATGACCTTCCCGACTCCGAGGACGAGTGATGAGCAGTTTCTGCGCCGGGTCTATCTGGATATCGCAGGCCGGATCCCGACTTACCAGGAGGCGAATGGCTTTTTGCGCGATGGAAACAAGAACAAGCGGGCGTTGCTGATCGATTCGCTGCTCGATTCCGAGGCGTTTGTCAGTCACTTTTTCAATTACCTGAGCGATCTGCTGCGAATTCGTGACGGGATCAGCATGGGCGGACTTGGCGAGTTGAAATCCGAGGCCTACGCCGAATGGATCAAGGACCAGATCCGCGCGAACACGCCCTGGGATGAGCTGGTGGAGGAATTGATCTCGGCGGAAGGCTACTATTGGGAAAGCCCGGCGACCGGATATCTCCTGACGGATTACGGAATGGAGCTGTGCAACCTGTCGAACACCTTCACCGTGTTTACCGGCACGGAGATCACCTGCGCGCAGTGTCACGACCACCCCTTTGAGGAAGTCTACCAGATGGACTTCTACAAGATGGCGGCGTTTTTTGGTCAGGTCGATTTCAAGAAGCAGGCCAACCCCGAGTTGAAGAAACAGCTCGACGCGAGGATCAAGCAACTGGATGCGGAAGCGAAGGCGAAGAAGGTCGATCTTCGCAATTTTTACGCTGCGGTCAGTGGGTTCGACTGGAGTCTCGGTGAGGGTGGGGCGAATAAAATCAAGCTTCCGTTCGATTACAAGTATGACGATGCGGATCCCAATCAGTCGGTCGCGCCGGCGACCTATTTTGGGGAGATCGTGGAGATGGAGGAATACGCGACGCCGCGCGAGGGGTTTGCGGACTGGCTGGTTTCCAAGGACAACCCGCGCTTCACGATCAACATCGTCAACCGGATGTGGAAGCACGTCTTCGGGCTTGGTCAGATTGAGCCGGTGCACAACATTCCCGGTCACCTCGACGGCCAGGCCCAGAACTACGAGTTGGTGAAGTTTCTGGAGCAACTCATGAAAGAGTTGGACTACGATTTGAAGGCGTTCCTGAGCATTCTCTACAAATCGCAGACCTATCAACGTGAGGCGAGCCACTCGTCACCCACCTTGACGATGATCGACAAGGGTGAGTATCACTTTCCCGCTCCGATCATGCGCCGATTGAGCGCCGAGCAGCTCTGGGATTCGTTTGTGGCGATGTCGAATTCCGATCCTGAAGCGAACCAGCGCCGGATCCTCGAAGACTACCGGGCGATCATGAATACGGATTGGGCGAACCTGGATTTGGAGATGGCAAAGGAAGTCGGTAAAGCGTATGCGAACCTCGGAAAAGGGGGCGCAATGATGGGGAACCAGAACAGGGGCAAGCTGAACCTGATCCGCGCGTCGGAACTGCCACTACCCTCCAATGTCGGCAGCTTTCTCTACACCTTTGGGCAATCCGACAAGCGTTACATCGAGAACGCCAGCAAAGTCGGCACGATTCCCCAGGTCATGTTTCTGCTCAATGGCGATCTCACCAACAAGGTGCTCAGCGCATCTTCCGGAGCGGTGATTCAGTCCGCGAAAAGCGCAAGAAGCAAGACGGAGGGAATCGAGACGTGCTTTCTAAGCATCCTAAGCCGTCGACCCAAGGCGATGGATCGCGAATACGCCGAGATTTTGGTGAAGGGCGGTGATGCCGGCGCGGATTACTCCGATTTGGTTTGGGCCCTGCTCAACGTCCACGAATTCATGTTTATCCAATGATCGACTGCGGGAGGAATTGTTGAATCTCCCAACCCCAATGCTGCTATGAACGAACTTAACCACTTGGACCCAATTTCTCGCCGCCAGTTTGCGGAACGCACTGCCAAAGCCGCTCTCGGGCTAAGCCTGGTTCCCGCTGCGGATACCGTGCTGGCCGAAGCGCAGGGCAAAGCCAAGCACGTCATTTATCTCTACATGGCGGGCGGGATGACGCATTTGGACACGTTCGATCCGAAGCCCGGCGCCGACACCCAGGGCCAGACCGGCGCGGTGGAAACCGGCGTTCCGGGGATCAAGCTCAGTGAATATCTGCCGGGCATCGCGCAACGCTTCAAGGACGTCGCGGTGGTTCGGACGTTGACCCAAAAGACGGGTTCCCACGGGGGCGGCTCCTATTGGATGCAGACCGGTTATCAGGAAAGCGCCGCGATTCGCCATCCGAACATGGGAGCGTGGGCGCAGAAAATTCTGGGGCCGATGCACGATCAACTTCCGGACACGGTTTACATTGGCGGTGGCAATGAGCCTGGCGCCGGATTCCTGGGGCCGGCTTACGCGCCATTGCCAATCGGCGATCCCAGCCGTGGTCTTCCCAACTCCAAACTTCCCGTGCCGCAGAAGCGCATGGATGATCGGATGGAGGCGTTGGAGGGGCTGAATTCGCCATTCCTCAAAAAGTTTGGGAGCGATGACGTAAAGGCTTATGCCGAGTTTTATGACAACACGCTGGAATTCCTGCAGGGCAAAGATCTGGATGTCTTTAATCTCAGCAAGGAGCCCCGCGAAAAACGCGATGCCTATGGGAATGGCCGCTTTGGCCAAGGCCTCCTGTTGGCCCGTCGTCTCGTCGAAACCGGCGTCCGCTTTGTCAAGGTCACCAACGGAGGTTGGGACATGCACAACGGGCTTTGGACCAATGGCGTGGGAAGGATTGGAAGTATGGACAAGGGGGTCGCCACGTTGATTGATGATTTGAAGGCGATCGGCAAGTTCGATGAAACGCTCATTGTCGTGACGACCGAGTTTGGTAGAACTCCGAAAATCAACGCCCGCGCGGGGCGCGATCATCACCCTCGCTGCTTCTCCGGAATGCTGGCAGGCGGCGGAATTGTTGGTGGCCAGGTATTCGGAGAAACCGATGGCAAAGGTTACGCGATCAAAGAGGATCCCTGCACGCCGGAAGATTTCAATGCGACGATCGCGACAGCGCTTCAGCTGGACATGAACAAGCGCGTCTTTGCGCCGAACGGCCGACCGTTCCTCGTGGGGCACAAGGGCACGCCGATCAGTTCGTTTTTCGGGTAGGGAAATCGAGCATTCCGCGGGCGACGTTTTTCCCGGATGAGCCGTAATAGGAGGGAAGGGGTGTTTGCAAAAATGCCGGACATCCTGTCACCTGATCAAATCCTCACCTTCCGAAAATCTCCCAATGCTTGAGTTCCTCCAAGACAACGAACCGCTCGTTCGCATGTCGTGTTTTCTCGGCGTCCTGTCGATCATGGCGCTTTGGGAAATGATTGCCCCGCGACGGCAACGCGAGATTCCGCGTCATTCCCGATGGCCGAGCAATCTCGGGATCGTCTTCCTGGATAGCTTCCTGGTTCGTCTCGTGTTTCCGGCCGCAGCCGTAGGATTCGCCGTATTATCCGAGGAGAAAGGATGGGGCTTGCTCAGTGCCGTGGCTGTCCCCGGCTGGGTTGCGGTGCTGGTCTCCATCCTGGTGCTGGACCTGGTGATTTACCTGCAGCACGTCATGTTTCATGCGGTGCCGACCTTGTGGCGATTTCATCGCATGCATCATGCGGATCTGGAATTCGACGTCACCACCGGATTGCGCTTTCATCCTGTCGAGATTCTCATTTCGATGGGAATCAAAATCGCCGTCATTGCCGCGTTGGGTCCTCCGGCCGTTGCGGTCTTGCTCTTCGAAGTCATCCTGAACGCTTCGGCCATGTTCAATCACAGCAATGTGCGACTACCCTTGAAGCTCGACCGCGTTTTGCGCTGGCTCATCGTCACGCCGGACATGCACCGCGTTCATCATTCCGTGCGGCGAAATGAAACCAACAGCAACTTCGGCTTCAACCTTCCGTGGTGGGACCGGCTCCTCGGCACCTACACCGCGCAACCCAAAAAGGGCCACGACGGGATGACCATTGGCATCGGCCAGTTTCGAAAGCGGCGCGAGTTGTGGCTGGATCGAATGCTGACCCAGCCGTTTCGTGAGAAGCCGACCGGTTACCCAATCAATCGTGGGGGGGGAGAGAAGGACTGAATCACCAATCGGCGGCGACTACCCTTTCCAATTCGGATTGGGGATCGGCAATTTCGCATTCATCGATTCCAGGCGCACCCCGAGTTGGGCGTCGAGGTCACGCACCTTTTCCGGCATGGATGCGGACAAGTCGTGTTCTTCCCCGAGGTCGTCTGCCAGGTTGTAGAGTTCGGTAATCCCTTCCCAGAATTTGATCAGCTTGAAGTCACCCTTGCGGATGATGGAATAGGGACCGGGCGCATGGCGATAGTGCGGGAAATGCCAGATCAGTTCATCGCGATCGACAGACTGTTCGCCTCCGCTTTTCAAATGGGCCAGGAAGGAAAGACCGTCGATTTCGCGATCTTTCGGGGCCTCCAATCCGGCGGACTCGAGGATGGTCGGAAACAGGTCGATCGAACAGACCGGCGTCTCGGAAACCTTGCCCTCCGGCACGACTCCGGGCCAGCGAACGAGGAACGGCACCCGGATTCCGCCTTCATAGCAATAGCCCTTTCCGCTGCGAAGCGGCGCATTCTCCGTCGGGCCGCCATTTCGATCCAAACCACCATTGTCGCTCGTGAAAATCACCATCGTCCGATCATCAATGCCTAACTCTTTCAGCGTAGCCAGAATGTCCCGCGTCGAATCGTCCACGCTCTCGACCATGGCCGCGTATTTTGCGTTGGCCGCCGTTTTCCCTTCCTGTTCATATTTCGCCGCGACCTCGGACAATGCCTGGATTGGCGTGTGAACGGCGTAATGGGAGACCTGGAGAAAGAAAGGCTCGTCTTTCCATTCCCGGATCAGCGCGACCGCTTCATCCGCTTCCCGATGCGTCAGATACTCGCCCTTTTTGCGTCCCGGCAACCCTGGAATCCCCGCCCGAATCATCTCATGCTTATGTTTGGGCTGGTTGTAGGGATCGAAAAAACTCGGGGGCTGTCCATAGTCGCACCCGCCGCGATTTTCTGCATATCCCTGCCCCTCCGGATACCACGCCTCATCGCCGAGATGCCATTTGCCGATATAACCGGTTTGGTAACCAGCCTCCTTCAGGATCTCGGCGATCGTCACCTCCTCGTGTTCCATCCAAAACGGATTGGGAGGGCAAAGCAGCTTGTTCTTCGGCCCGCCCACATAGTCGACCGGATTCTTTTCCGGCGTTCCCAATCCTCCGCGTTGAAACTGCGATCGAATCCAGTCCGTCACCCCGATGCGGCCCGGATAACGGCCCGTTTGCACCGCAGCCCTGGTTGGCGAACACACCGCGCAAGCAGCATATCCATTGGTGAAGCGCATCCCCTCATCGGCCAGGCGATCAATGTTGGGCGTCTTGTAGTAATCGCTGCCCTGGCAGGATAAATCCATCCAGCCCATGTCATCGACGAGGATGAGAATGATGTTGGGTTGTTCCGCCTGCGCCGAAATCAGCAGAATGAAAGAGAAGAGGAAACTCAAAGGGGGCTTCATGAGATCGAACTCGAGCACGGGAAACCACTCTTGTCTATTGGGAGCAGCATCGGCCGTGATTTAAGTGATAGATCGACTTCCTCCACGTTCCTCAATTCGGAGGCTCTACGCACTACTGGTAGAGGGAACGACCTGCTGGATGGTATCGAAAATCCCCAGGATTGTGTGGAAGGAAGAAGAGCGAATGGCACCCCTGTTAGCTTCCTGCCACCTGCCGCTGATCAACGTCTGCTCCGAAGGTGTCGTTGAATGCCATTCGGCAGAAACCTCAGAATATGCTTGCATCAAAAACAGGGATTCAGGAATATCCACAGTCATAAGGAAGCTAGTGAGGAAGGAATTGGGACGCAAGGGGCATACCTGTTCTGGATTCGCATTCCATAGGTTGTTGCGACTTTTTTATGACAGAAGGGCAATACTATTTTATCAGCTATTCAAGCCTCGATTCGGATGAAGCTAATGATCTCCGAGAAGGCTTGATCGCCCGGGGATGTCGGTGCTGGATGGCGCCATATGATCTGGCGCCAGGGTCCTTTTATCCTGTCGAAATCATCAAAGCCCTTAACCGGACAACAGTTTTCGTCCTGCTACTTTCGGCAAATTCGAACGGTTCCTTTCACGTTCTTCGCGAAGTCGAAAGAGCCGCCAGTAAGCAAGTGAGATTGGTGACGGTTCGTCTTGATGATTGCGTGCTAACCGAGGGATTTGAGTACTTTCTTTCGATTTCCCAACAAATTCCCCGGCAAGGCGCTTTCGATGCAATTGTAGAATCCGCGCCCGCCCTCTCACTACCAGAAGCATCACGAATGCTTCCCGCCGAGTCGCCCCTTCAAACCTGGCTTCGGGGACTGAGGGCAATGTGGAACCAACCCAAACAGGGGCAGGAACGCGCCGAGTCCGTAGCCCAATATTTGTGCGGCAGTCCCTCACTGGATGACCTGGAGGCATCTTTGGGCGCTTCTGAGAGCTTGGCGAGAGAGCTGCTTCCCCTCACGGATGCCCAACTGAGGAGCTTTCTGCCAACATTCCATGAACCCTACGAGATTCTCGCCATTCAGACGATCTATTCGATGGTCACGGGAATTCCTCAAGAGATTCAGGTGAAGGACATGCAATTTGTGCTGGTTCCTCCTGGGCACCACGTTCCGAGTCAACAGTCGAGCGATCGTCCTTATTATCTCTGCAAATCCCTTATCAAAGAGGAAATTCTGCAATCGTCCAATGAGGTTCACCTTTCGATTTTGGAGATCCATCATTGGTTGACCGCTCAAAACCGTCACTTCCTGGACTGGATACTTGGGTTCCCTTCTGTGGAACAGTGGGAGTTTGCTTGTCACGCGGCCTCCGATCCCTCAGCCCTGGGATTCCAAGACTTCGTATGGTCTGCGTGGCAGCCTTGTGTGGCGGGAAGTAATTTTGTGATCAGTGGTGGTGCGGAGGATGGAGCTCCTCCGATTCTTACGAATTCACCTCCCCGTTCTGTTCCTGTCACGGAAACCATTCGTGAGCCCCGAATGAGTTTCAGGCCCATTTTAGAGGCTAAACCCCGACCCCTACAGCTTTGAACAAATTCATGGCACTCCTGGTTCAATCCGTTGAGAAATCGCCTGAGAAGATGCGAATTCGAGCGACCGGATTCTTTAAGCCGTTGATTTTCGCGGTAGCATTGGTGTATGGACTTTGGGCGCTTCATACGCATGTAGGTTCACCGATTGCCGAGGAGGATGTCTCGGGGTTCTTTAATCTTCCCGCCTTGCGCTTTAAGCTCTTTATGAGCGGGCCCATTCCAATGACCGTGCTGGGGTGCTTCCTTTTTGGGCTGCTCTATCTAATTGCCATTCACATTCGGGTGGCTCAAGCCCTCAACTTATCCTTCATTGCGGAGAGAGAAGTCTTGAAAGAGACCAACAAGAAGTTTGAGGACGGAATGTTGTCGATTGAGGAACTCCTGAAGCGTGGAGCTTTGGATAAAAGTAAGACTGATGCATTGAAGTACATCCATCTGGAAAGAGAGCTCAAGGAGAGATACTCCAAGGGGTTGCTTGGCTATGTGGGTTACCGCTTTTACCGGCTTGTCAGGCGCTATAATGTTGATCATGATTTGACGGCTGTTCTGGCGGCAAAGGACGATATGTTGGCAAGTGATGAAGATGACATCGCTCGACGATTTATCGCGGTAAGTTGGGCTGAAGCTGCGCTTCCGCTACTGGGGTTCCTTGGCACGGTCATGGGGATTGGAGAGGCCTTGGGAAGGATTCGCCAAGCGGTCATGTCCATGCTTGCAACCAAGAGCGAAGCCGTCGGAGAGGCCGATCCCGCCGCCAATGAGCATACCGTTACATTGTTCACTCAGGGGTTCCAGAACCTGGCCCTCGCTTTTGATACCACGTTTCTTGGTCTAATCGGGCTCCTGGTCCTTGGCTTGCTCCACACCAAACTCAAAAAGAATATTGCGCTTCAACTGGCGACGATCAGCAACGCTCTCAACGACATTGTCACCCAGTGGAAATCTGATAGTCCGGTAACTTTGGCCGTTGAGTCCTTACAAGGCGAAATGGTCACCATTCGGAGAATGTTCCAGCGCATTGAGAACCGCTTGGCCCAGGCTACCACGACTATCCTTGAAGAGGTTCACGACCCACCGTTCCCTTCCATTCGAAAAGCACTGATGCGTCCCTATGTCGAGTTCAGCCAGCTTGGAATGGAGCTCAAAACGAATTTTGAAAAATCGGTGAGTGAAGTTTTGGGTACGCGGAGTTTTGGAGTTACCGGTCTTGCCTCCATTCAGGGTACAAGTACGGGGTTTGTGGCAGCTGTTGAATCCGGAAAGGGGCGTCATATCTTTGCATTCCGGAATACCTCATCTGGCCTGATTCGGTGGAGCCATCCCATTGAGGGAGTTGTGCCGAGCTCCATTGCCAATGCACCGTCGCCAGAAGCCGCTATTTTTAGGAGCGAGAAAGGCGAAGTGCTTGCCCTGAGGGAGAACGGGAAACTCCATAAAATCACGGACTACGCAGTTCAAAATTGTGGAGGGACCGCGATTCAGGATACGCCTTTTGTTGTCGTTCGAAACATCAATGGCAACTTTGAAGAGTTGCGGATTTTTCGGGGCGATGGCGATTTTTCCGAAGTCGATGCTCGGCAGTTGGAGCCGGGTTTTGGCCGGTCACTTGATGCGTTTCACGGCGAAGGTGCAATCGCCCTTGCAGGAGCAAATGTTGATCACCCCTCGACTTGGCGAATTGAAATTCTCCAAGTTTCTCGTGATTCCGCGGGTTCGGCAGGGATTACCGGGACCTCTTCCTTTACGGAATTTCAACCCGCTTCAGCTCTCAATTCCCTGCAAATGCTTTCAGGCTTTGAGGCTGTGGCGCTTGATAAGAAGGGACTGCTTTACTACTGGAACGATCAACTCTCTCGTCCTCAGGTGCTGACTCACCCGGATTGGAGCAACCAACCGGGCCGGATCATCGCCGGACGAAGTGGATGGCTGGCGCGGGCCTCCAATGGAGAATTGGCAATGTGGCGAATCCAGCAAGGAAACCTTTCCCCCTATCGCGGGAAGAAATTCCATGTAGATGGGAAGCTCTTTGCTCCTACCGCAAATGGTAAGCAACTTCTGTTTGCGGAGCCTGGCTCGATTGTGGGATGGGAATTTCCTTCTGATCAACCACCTCAGGACGATCAATCCTGAAAACATCCCAAAATCATGGCAAGGTTACGCAACCGGCAAACACTGTTTAACGAGCAAAGCGGGCGAGGCGTTGATCCGCTTATTGACGTCGTGATGAATGGCTTTGCGGCGATGTTCATTATCGTCGTTGTTCTACTGGTTCTAAAAGGACACGAACCGATTCAGTTTCTGAAGAAGTTCCAGCTCCCTCCAGCCTTTCCCGGCGAGTCGTTCACGTTTACGTTCCCAGTTCAGGGAGGGCAAGGAAGGCGGATCTTTCGCCTGCTCGAGGGTGACCTTTCTTCCATCAATTTGGAGTTTGATCGTGAGTCGGGCACCATCTTTGGTCAGGCGCGCTTGCCTGGAAATCAATCGACCCCGATGAAGATTCCACTTCGTCTTCAGGTCGTGGATGAGGCCGGGCATACGGACCAGATCGAAACCGACTTGGAACTCTGGGAGATGAAACTGCCAGTTCGCGACCTGCCTTCCGTGGGACTTTCCCGGCAGACTGCCGCTCTCCCCCCGGCGAGAAAGGGCGTTGGCTATGAGACCGTTCTGGGAATTACCCACCCTACGAGCGATTTTGTTGCCAGCCTTGAGGATCCGGACGCTCTGCCGGATGGACTCGTCTTTGATGCTCACCGCGTTGCCATTCAGGGCGTGCCGAAAGAGTCCGGAGAGTTTCGTTTGAAGATTTCAATTCATCAGCAGCCGGGCTCCTTCGTGACTGCGCTGGGGCATCCGGTGAGTTGGGAGGGGTCTCGTGAGGAACGTGAGTATATCTTGTCCGTCTCGGATGTTGCAATTCTCCGGCCACTTCTTCCGTTGGCGAGGGTGGGGCAGGAATATGTAGGGGCCATACTTTCTGGCCCCCGCCTCGCAGGGGAATTGATTCGCGTGGAAGGGCTGGCGGAATCGGGGCTGAAGTTTGATCCGGAAACTGGAGCGGTTTCCGGAATTCCCATCAAGGAAGGTAGCCTGGAGGTTCGCTATTTTCTGGAAAACGCGGAAGCAGTTCCGATGAATGCGACCCTCGCAGTCCTTCCCGCCGTTCCTGAGCCGCAAGTAGGCCCATTGACGGCTCAAGCGTGGGTGAACGAAAACACGGCTATTGCGATTCCGTATCGTGGTTTCATGGAACCGGTTGAGGTAACGGGCACCAATCTACCGCCGGGACTCCGTCTCGAAGGAGCCGCCATCGTTGGCAAGCCAACTCAACCTGGTCTCCATACCGTCCAAGTAACTCTTGAAGATTGCCAAGGCAGGACAGGAAACAGCCAATTGAGGTTACGCGTTGGTCCCTCCCGAGCCCCAATTCAATCGCCTGCACTAACGCACCTCTATCTTCCCCCCGGTCAGAAGGTTGATTGGCGTCCCCTGGTTGTTGGTGGTGAAGCTCCATTCGAATGGAGGTTCAGCGATGACACGTCGATTGATCGTGATGGGTATTGGCGAGCGTCTGTTTCAAAACCCGGGACTTCCAGGAAGACCTTTGTGGTCGTTGATCCGGTTACCAAAGAATCCGTTCCGTCCGAGTTGGTGATTCATTGTGCCTATCCAGAGACCAGCAGGCCTCAATTTGTGGTTCCCAACCGGATGACGGCTGCGATTGGGCAACCTTTCGAATACAGTCCAAAAATTGAGGGAGGCGTGGGAATTCCCCGTATCACGCTCGTCAGCGAAGTCCCACCAGGCTTACGCTTTGAGGACGGCCGCCTTCATGGGACCGTTACCGGGAAGGGAGCTTGGCCTCTCGTATTTCAAGCGATGACTGTCGACCTGGAAGAGCCGATTGAATCCAGTGAAATCACGTTGCAGGCTTCTCATCATGATTCTTCCAAACTCCAAATCGCAACGCAGAGTATCCCCATTGCGGTTGAGGGGAAACGCTATGAATTTCAGTTCGCCGCCACAGGTGGAGTTGGAGTGCCTGACATTACGTTTATAGGAAGAGCCCCTCCAGGGATGAGGTTTACCGAGAACTCTCTGGTGGGAATCGCTTCGCTAGCATCCAGCAGGAGCACCTTTCAAGTGCAAGCGACCGACGACGCCGGTCAGAAGGCAAGAGCGAGTATTGAGTTTCGGGTTCAACCTCTTGCCTCCAATCCCAGACCCAAACCAGTGTTCGAGAATTGGATGTATGGCGGCAATCGTGAAATGCTTGCGTGGAAGATGTGGGGGGATGATGAAACAACCATCCTTGTGTTTCCTACCAAACCTCTTTCAGACACGGTTCGCGATGCGATGCAATTTTTGGGATCTAATTCCTTCGATTGCCAAATCCAGGTCGTGTTGCCTACGAAATCACTGGTCAAGCCTCGATAGGGGCGAGCGTTCCTTGGTCTGAAACGTGAAATGTGATGGAATTTACTGTGGTGGCGCTTCCAAGTGTCCACTGCGTTCTTTCAAACTCCACTTGAAGGTTTTGCCAATTTGTTGGATACCAGAATCATGAAGATCCAGGAAATTGCATTCTCTTGCTACCCCGTCAAAGATATGGCCAAGGCCCGGGCTTTCTATGAGGGCATCCTCGGGCTGACCGCGACGATGGATCACGAAATGGAAGGTGGCCATTGGGTGGAATACGATATTGGCACCGGCACTCTCGCGATCGGTGTCGCTGAAGGGATGGAACCGAGCAGGGACGGATGCAGCGTGGCGCTTGAAGTCGACGATTTCGACAAGGCGATTGCGGAACTCCAGGCGGCGAAGATTGAGTTTAACTTTGGTCCATTGGAAACGCCGGTTTGCCACATGGCCTTCGTCCGCGACCCGGATGGCAATTCGATCGGCATTCATCGCCGCAAGGAAGGCCAGGGGGCGTGAAACGCGGCGCCGGCAAGTCCCGGTAATCCCGACTACTCCTCCGCAGGATGAGCGGTCAGCTTCGCGGCGGTCTGCCCCAGCTTCTCGTGTGCGGCGGGATCGGCGGGTAACGCTTTGGATCGGAACGCCGGCAGGAGGTGTTCCCACACCAGATCCAGCTCGGTCTGCATCTGCCCCGTTTTTGCGGTAATGGCGATGACGGCGTCGTGCTCTGGAATCACGAGACAGATCTGCCCGTCGCGACCGTCGCCCCGATAGCAGTTGTGCCGGCAACGCCAGAATTGGTAACCATAACCTTGCGCCCAATCCGGATTCTTCGCGTGTGGAGCCTTGCTATTGTCCACCTGGTTCGCCGTTGCTGCTTCAACCCATTTTTCGGTGAGCAATCGTTGACCGTTCCATTTGCCCTTCTGGAGATAGAGTTGACCGAATTTGGCGATGTCCTCGGTTCGAACAAACAAGCCGTAGCCCCCAATGCTGTAGCCCTCGTCCGTAGCGTCCCATCTGGGAGCTTCGATCCCGAGCGGCTC
>TARA_R110002096_G_scaffold110805_7_pt1 | contig 21536 bp, 18 predicted proteins | sample TARA_R110002096 | Tara Oceans TARA_R110002096 (sample SAMEA4397295) | marine metagenome | biome: Polar Biome; feature: [DCM] deep chlorophyll maximum layer (ENVO:01000326); material: water (ENVO:00002006), including particulate matter (ENVO:01000060) such as... | depth 35 m
AAGGCCACGGCCTTCATGAAGCAGCAGGGGTTTGAAGAGGTCTACCATCTGCAGGGCGGTATCCTGAAATATCTGGAGCAGGTTCCGGTGGAACAAAGTCTGTGGCAGGGCGATTGTTTTGTGTTTGACCAGCGCGTCTCTGTGCAGCACGGCCTTGCCGAAGGACCGCATGTTCTGTGCTTTGGCTGTCGCATGCCACTGGCCGAGGCGGATCTGCAACGGCCCGAATACCGTGCAGGCGTGCATTGCCACCATTGCCGGGATAGCCGCAGTGCAGCTGAACACCAGCGCGCCGAGGAGCGTCATCGCCAGGTGTTGCTGGCGCAGCAGCGCAATGAACAGCATATCGGCGATCAGAGCGGCAGCAGATACTGACGCTGCGGCATCTGCAAACCCGCTATTGCCTCATGGACCAGAGCCAGCCGCCGAAAATCAAAGCCATCAACAGCGACAGAAACATCGCTACAATTAGCGGCCACACCGATGGCACGGCTGACAGCGGCAGGGCAATACCCACCAGATAGCTCAAAATCGCGCCGAACAGCATCTGGATGCTGCCCGCCAGGCCCGATGCGGAGCCGGCAAGGTGCGGCTTGACGCTCACTGTGCCGGCCATCGCGCTTGGCAATACAAGACCATTTGCAAGGCTGAGAAAGAACATTGGCCCAAACAGCAGCCAGGCACCGACATCGAAAAACAGAAACAACAGGGCCATGACACTGATCGCAATTATGCCGAGCAGATTCCCGTACATGATCATCCGGAAAACCCCGTGGCGGCTGGCAAACCGGCCTGACATGAAGTTGCCGACGCTGTAGCCAAGCGCGACGATTACAAAGTACAGGCCATACTGATCCGGCCGCAGACCAAGAACCTTCTCGCTGACAAAGGGCGCGCCACCGAGAAACGAGAAAAACATCCCCGTGGTGAAGCTCGAGATGCCGGTATACAGCCAGAATATTTTGATGCTGACCAGTTCGCGGTAGGATTTCAGAACGCTGGCGAAATTTATCGAGGGGATTGGATTTCTGTTGGTTTCGGACACCTTCAAATAGGAAGTAATCAGAACAGCGACGGCAAACACCACCAATAGCCAGAAGCTGCTCTGCCAGCCGAAGAACTTATCCAGATAGCCGGCAATCGCAGGCCCCACCATCGGTGCGACCGCCATTCCCATGGTGACGTAACCGATCATGCTGGCGGCCTGATCGCGATCATACATATCGCGCAGGATTGCACGGCCCAGAATCAAGCCTGCGGATCCGCCAAATCCCTGAACCACACGGCCGAGCAGAAAGACCTCGATCTTTGGAGCAAAGATGCAGGCCAGAGTGCCAAGCAGGAACAGTGTGGTTCCTGCCAGCAGGACCGGACGTCTGCCATATCTGTCAGACAGGGTGCCCAGGATCAGCTGTGCCACCGCAAGCGAAGCCAGAAATAGTGACAAACCTAATTGGACTGTCGAAAAATCGGTTGCAAAATAGCGTTGAATCCCCAGCATCGAAGGCAGGAAGATATTCATCGCCAGAGGACCCAGCATGGCGATCACAATCAGGATCGCCAGAGGGGGCTTGTGAACAAACTCGCGCTCAGGCGCGGCACCGCTTACAGCTTGCACGTTCATATTTGGTCAGACAGGTTTCATATGCGCAGATCAGCGCAGGTTGAACAATGACGGCAATCCGTCGGGAGGGTTGTAAGTATAGCAGGATGGCAGCGTCAGTTGTGAAGCCGTCAGCCGCCGGTCACGCTCATATGACGCGCGACCGAAGGCTTTCTGTTTTGCCGCTCAATCACGAAGTCATGTCCTTTTGGCTTCCTGCCTATGGCTTCGTCAATAGCGCCATTCAGTAATTCGTCACTTTCCGAGGCTCTGAGCGGCGCGCGCAAATCTGCCGCGTCATCCTGTCCAAGACACATGAACAGCGTTCCGGTACACGTCACCCGGACCCGGTTGCAGCTTTCGCAGAAATTATGCGTCAGCGGCGTAATGAAACCCAGACGTCCTCCGGTTTCCGCCACTTCAACATAGCGCGCCGGACCACCTGTCTTGTAGGGGATATCAGTCAGCGTGAACTTCTCTTCGAGCCTCTGGCGCACCAGCGATAATGGCAGATATTGATCGGTCCGGTCTTCGTCGATCTCGCCCAGCGGCATGGTTTCAATGAAGGTGATATCCATGCCTTCGCCATGAGCCCAACTCATCATGTCTTCGATTTCATGCTCGTTGACACCTTTCAGGGCAACTGCATTGATTTTGACCGCCAAACCGGCGTCGCGCGCCACTGCTAGACCTTCCATCACGCGGCCCAGATCTCCCCAGCGGGTTATGGCTTTGAATTTGTCATGATCCAGCGTGTCCATCGAAACATTGATGCGCTTGACGCCACAATCTATCAGCTGCGAGGCATACCGCGCGAGTTGTGAGCCGTTGGTGGTGACAGTCAGTTCTTCCAGCGCGCCGCTGGCCAGATGGCGGCTGAGTGAGCGGAACAATTGCATGATATTCTTGCGCACCAGAGGCTCACCGCCTGTCAGGCGCAATTTACGCACACCTTTCGCGATAAAAGCGGAACACAGCCTGTCGAGTTCTTCCAGTGAGAGCACATCCCGTTTCGGCAGGAAGGTCATGTCTTCTGCCATGCAGTAGACACACCTGAAATCACACCGGTCGGTGACGGAGACGCGCAGATAGGATACTGTGCGACCGAACGGGTCGATCATCTGGGCACTGGTTTCTGCTGGTAGGCTCTGCCGTTCCATTCCGTTCTCCCGATAGGGTGCAGACGCGCATGTCTTCCACGACTTTACACACATACCTATGTGTAGGGATAGTGGTAGCGTTTCAAGCTCTGCCGACCGGTAGGGTGAAATCAGCCTATCCGCATAAGACCAAAAGGATACTTGTCTCATATGTCTGATGAAGCATCATGGCCCGAAGAACTTCGGGTGAGCCCGGACAAAAAAACACTGACCATAAAATTTGATGACGGAAGTTCTGCCGAATTTACCGCCGAATTTCTGCGGGTTCACTCTCCAAGTGCCGAAGTCCAGGGGCATTCTCGCGAACAAAAGCAGACTGTATCCGGCAAGCAGTCGGTAGCCATCATGAAGATTGAGCAGGTGGGAAACTATGCAGTGCGCATCAATTTTGATGATATGCACAATACCGGTATTTTTTCCTGGAGCTATTTTCATGAAATGGCAGACCAGAAAGACGAGCTTTGGGCAGCCTATCTGGCCGAGCTCGAAGACCAGAATTTACAACGCGGAAAATAAAAACCGGCCATGAAGGCCGGTTTTCAGTAATTTATCCTGACTGATGTCAGCGTACAACCACAACCTTCGTGCCGACTTTAACACGTTCATAAAGATATTTGACGTCGTCGTTTGTCAATCTGATGCAGCCGGAGGAAACGGCCTGTCCGATGGTCCATGGCTCATTTGAACCGTGAATTCGGTAAATTGTGCTGCCGATGTAAAGCGCGCGTGCGCCGAGCGGATTGTTTATGCCGCCTGGCATATAGGCCGGCAGACCCGGCTGACGTTTGCGCATAGCTGCCGGTGGTGTCCAGCCTGGCCATTCTGCCTTGCGCGACACACGATTTGTTCCGGACCACTGGAAGCCTGGACGCCCAACACCAACCCCGTAGCGCATGGCCTTGCCATTGCCCTGGACGTGATACAAGCGACGCTCGGAAGTATTGATAATTATAGTGCCCGGTTTTTCTTTTGTCTGATAACGCACCATTTTGCGTTTGATCTTAGATTTACCAGCACGGCTAGTCCGCCCGATTTCGCGCCATGTCCGCGATGACGGATCAAAAACCTGGCGTGCTTCCGCGCCGCCATTACCAAATGGTACGACAGCACTGCTCGTCAGGATGAGTGCGATCGCAAGAAAAAGTCTTCTCAGCAACATGATTAAGCTCCAAATAAATTGCCACATCCGCTGTCCGGCTGCGATCCAGGCAGAATATAAAGCCAATCCTTAACCTTCAGGCAATTGTATTTTGGCCACAACTTGTCTAAAAAATGTCCGAATCAAGGCTGCTGCGGCATAATGTCTCAGTTTTGATAGTCGGGGTGGCCCCGGAATCGGATTTAATTGGGCGATTCCTGATTTAAAACTTAACAAATTCTTAGATAGACCACCGCTATGATTCTTCTAGTTAATTGGGGAACCCTGATGGTCGAAACCGCCACGTTGCCGCGTGTTATGTTATGTCTTGCCCGGGTCGATACCGGCGGCGCGCCCGAGCATGCTTTTCAGTTGATGAAAGCCTTATCCGGACAGGTGGATTTTCACGTCACATGTCCGACGGACCGGCCCTATTTTCAGCGCTTCGTGTCGTTGTTGGGAGCGGATCGAATTATCGAAATTCCGCATCGACGACTAAGCCCGTCTGCGTTGGCACGGATGTTTCGCGCTGTCCGGGAGTGCAAGATCGACATCATACATTCCCACGGAAAAGGAGGCGGCGTTTACGGCAGACTTGTGGGGCTGGCTTCTGGTCGAAGGGTTATCTACACCTCCCACGGAATGAACCCGGTGGCCAAAGACGGACAATGGTATCGCGATTCCGATGTCTGGCTTGACATGATTCTGGGCAAGATCACAGATGCAACCATCTGCGTGTCAGAGGGTGAAAAGGCCGAAATAGTCGGGCAGCACATTTCAAAACCCGACAAGCTTACTGTGATTGAAAATGGTGTTTCCAATGGTCTGCCCAGAAAACATGTTGATGCGCCGGACGCACCGCTGAAGCTTGTCGCAGTTTCCAGATTTGATCCGCAGAAAAATCCGGATGAATTGCTGGAACTCGTCAAAATCCTGTCGCGCCGCGATGTTCCCGGTGGATTTCATCTGACTGTGCTGGGAGACGGCGCTGGCAGGGTTGACTTTGAACGCGGCCTGGATGCTGGCTCGCTGAGCGAATATGTCACCATGACAGGCGCAGTGGCGGATGCGCGAAAAGTTTTTCGACAATCCGACATGCTGGTTTCGACCTCTGTGTGGGAAGGAATGCCGCTTGCGCTTTTGGAGGCGATGTCTGAAGGTCTGCCGGTTGTCGCCAGTGATGTGGTTGGCAATCGCGATGTAGTCGAGGATGGCAAAAGCGGTTTTCTATATCCGCTGGGCCAGCCCAAAGCTGCGGCAGACAGTGTTCTGCTGCTTGCGGATGCATCTGTGCGGCAGGGCTTTGGCGATGCCGGCCGAAGCTTGGTGGCCGCAAAGCACAGCGTCGCCCACATGGCAAATCAGACCCTGAAAGTATATCACAAGGTCCTGCAACGCCAGGCAAATCAGCAACCCGGCGATAGCTATCAGAAAAATGATGATGTTGGCCGTCAGGAAGTGGTTTGAGCGCAATGACAGAGAAGTTTCCGGAGATACTGGTCACCGGCGGCGCAGGCTATATCGGCTCTCATACATGTGTCGCGCTCATCCAGGCCGGGTTCATGCCGGTGATCGTCGACAATCTCAGTAACAGCCATCCTCTGGCGATTTCCCGAATTGAAGCCATTACCGGAACGCGTCCGGCATTTTACAAATGTGATATTGCCGATGATGCCGGTCTGCGCACTGTGCTTGAGTGCCATCCGTGTGTCGCTACAATTCATTTTGCCGGCCTGAAAGCGGTTGGACGGTCTGTTTCAGAGCCTCTGGAGACCTACCGGGATAATGTTTGCGGCTCACTCTCGCTGTTGCAAACCCTGAGGTCGCGAGGCATCAATCGTCTGATTTTTTCATCATCCGCCACCGTCTATGGCGGGGCAGAACACATGCCGATACCTGAAACAGCCAGTATTCAGCCAACCAATCCATATGGTCACTCCAAAGCGATGATCGAGCAGATCCTGCAAGACCTCGTCACTGCGGCGCCGGATATGGCAATCGGCGTGCTGCGTTATTTCAACCCGGTCGGTGCCCATATCAGCGGCGAAATCGGCGAAGACCCGCAAGGCATCCCCGACAATCTGTTTCCTTATGTGTCGCAGGTGGCGGTCGGACGCCGCGAAAAGCTGCTGGTGTTCGGAGATGACTACGACACAAAGGACGGCACCGGCGTGCGGGATTACATCCATGTGATGGATCTGGCCGATGGCCATGTTGCAGCTTTGCAAAGGTGTCTGGACACAGATGGCCTGTTTGCCGTGAATCTGGGCACCGGGCAGGGCAGCAGCGTTCTGGAAATCATCCAGGCATTTGAAACCGTGTCGGGCAAGCCGGTTGCCTACGAAGTCGTCGGCCGCCGCCCTGGCGATGTCGCGACGAGTTTCGCTGATCCTTCAAAAGCCAGCGATATGCTGAATTTCAAGGCGCAACGCGACCTCACGCAGATGTGCCGGGACGCCTGGAACTGGCAGCAAAGAAATCCGACCGGATATGCAAACCGGTGAGGTGGAACGGATCAGCGCAACCTGATTGATCTGATCGCTGCGTGGATCTGCGAGAATTCCGATATCACCAGGTCAGGGCCAAGCTCGCTGACCGGCACCGGCGTATAGCCGAAATCCACTGCGATCACCGGAACATTGGCAGCCTTTGCCGCATCGATGTCGCTGCGGCTGTCACCCACCATTATCGCCTTGTCAGGCGTCGATCCGGCCAGTTCGATTGTCTTTAACAGGTGATCGGGATGCGGTTTTTTCTCGTTGAACGTATCACCACCGGTAATCGCGATGAAGCGAGACGAAAGCTCAAGCTCGTCCAGCAGCATACGCGCCAGATGCTCCAGCTTGTTGGTGCAGACAGCAAATGTCCAGCCTTCCTGCGCCAGTTGATCAAGCGCTTCGAGCAGGCCGGGAAACGGATGGCTTTCCTGTGCTATCCTTGCTTCATAGCTCGTCAGAAACAGCGAGAACAGTTCATCTGCACGATCGCCTTCAAGCTGTTGATTATTCGCTGCAAAGCCTTTTTCCAGCAACATTTTTGCGCCTTGCCCGATATAGGTTTTGGCGGTCTCGTAGGGGATTGGCTGCAGACCTTCTCCAGCCAGAATGCCATTCAGAGTTCCGACCAGATCAGGCGCGGTTTCCAGTAAGGTGCCATCAAGATCGAATACGAGCAAAGGTGTGGTCATCGGGAACTTTCAACAGGAAGGAGAAATGATTGCAGCAAATCGGCAGGGTTCAGTTGGAAAACGCGCCAAGCCCCTGGCGCATTAATGTCCGGCGTAATGGACTGAACGACTTGGCCGCATACAGGCCCAGACCTCTTGCCATTTGCACTGGAAGCAGACCGCTTAGAAGAGATCGGTTCAACATGTCAACGCCATATGTCCGGCTGTTGACATCAAAAGCACGGCGCCGGCTGTATTCCGCGGCAGCCTGAAACACGTCAGCCGCCTGAAGATGCGCCAGCTGCGATGCCAGTTCCTCAACATCGCGCATTCCAAGATTGAGGCCCTGTGCACCGATCGGCGGAAAGGAATGTCCGCTTTCACCCACCAGAAATGCTCTGCCTTCTGCCATCTTACCGGCAATCGAAGACGCCATCGGAAAACTTTGCCGTGGACCAAAATTGCTGAGTTTACCAAGCAAATGGTGGCTGCGCCGTTCCAGTTCCTGCGCCAGTACCATTTCGGAAAGTTGCATCAGGTTCGCAGCCTCATCCGGGGTTACGACACAGACCACACTGGAGCGGTGACCATGCAGTGGAACCAGAGTAAAAGGTCCGGTTTCGGTATGGAACTCGCTGGAAATATTGTGGTGCGGCGCCTGATGGCTGAATTGGGTTATAAAAGCGGTTTGTGGATAATCCCACTGCCGCACAGAAATACCGGCGGCGGCGCGCACCACAGAATGCCGTCCATCTGCACCAACGATCAGATCGGCATTGATGGAACTGCCGTCATCAAGCCTCACTGTCACGCCATCCGTCAGAGAAATATCCGACACGAAGCCTGCTTTATGCACAAGATTTGAAGCAGTGGCAGCCGTTTGCTGAATCCGTTTCACAAGGCCACTGACAGGAATATTCAAGGCGAAATAATTAAGGCCGATTTCGCTGGCGTGGAAGCTGACTTCTGGTGCCCGGATCAGACGCGCGGATGCATCAATCAGTCGCATGGTTTCCAGCGGCGTTGCATCTCCTATCGTTGCGGAAGCAACGCCAAGCTCATCCAGAAAGGACAGTGAACCCTGCATCAGGGCGATGGTCCGATGGTCCTCTTCCGGTTCGTCTCGGGCCACCAATGTGGTCTGCAGGCCGGCTTTGGCCAGCGCCAGCGCGCTCAACCAGCCAACCGGCCCACCGCCCACGATCAGTGCGCTCGTCTGCAAATTGGAACCCGTGTGTGTCATAAAACCCTGAATTGTTTCTTGGGATGCGATTGTGCGCCGGTCGAAGCAGACACCCGCCAGCCATCATATAGGGCTTTCAGTTGACGTTGTAGACCCTAGACGCCCGGTGTTCTCAACCTTGGCCAGGGAGGCAAACAAAACACTTCAATCCGATCATGGCTTGGTCTATGGCAATATCATGACCACAGTGATTGCTCCTTCCGCAAAGCGTTCCGCCATTTGGAATATCCGGGCCCTTTTCTTTTGCGAGGCGGCGGTTCTGACCTCTATATTTCCGCGTTTTCCCGATTTTAAACAGGCTCTCGCTCTCGACCACGCCCAGTTGGGTTTAAGCCTGCTGGGACTTCCGTTGGGTACGCTGTTGTCACTTCTGATGGCGGGGGGGCTGGTTGACCGATTGGGCACCAGACGGGCTTCTCTGGTGGGCATCTGCCTGGTTTCCGCATCGATGATCCTGCCCGCATTGTCCTGGTCTATGGCCAGTCTGTTTGGCGCCTTGTTTGTAATCGGTTTATCTCTGGCGCTCATCGAAATCGGCATGAATGTTGATGCAGACAGGGTCGAAAAATGGACATCACGCCCGATCATGGGATCGTGTCACGGATTTTGGAGCCTGGGAGCGCTGACCGGTACCGGACTTGGCGCCATATCAGCCGGCGTTGGCTTGTCGCCATTGTTGCAGGTTCTCATCATCACACCCATCTTTGGAATTGCCGGCTTTCTGATAATCCGGCTGCGCGCAGCCATTCCGGTGCCTGCACCATCAAGCGGGCAAAGCCCGGCCTTTGCACTGCCCAGCAAAGCCATGCTGGGTCTCGCCGCATTTTCGGTCGGGCTGCAAATGTCGGAAGGAGCGGCGTTCGACTGGAGCGGCATTTATATGAAGGAAGTGGTTGGCGCCAATGCGACTTATATTGGAATGGCATATTTCGCCTTTACCCTGCCGATGGCAATCGGGCGATTTTTTGGAGACCATTTCCGCACCGTGCTGGGGCCTGTCCGGCTGGCGCGAATCACAACACTGATCGCGATTCTGGGTCTGCTGATTCTGGGGCTGACAGAAACGCCGATTGGCGCTGTCGTGGCCTGGGCACTTGTCGGCCTCGGTGCGTCAATGGCGTTTCCACTGGCCGTCACAGCCGCTGCAGCGCGCAAGGACCGGCCGGCGTCCGTCAATGTCGCCAGTGTTTTTCTGGTGGCGTTCACCGCCTTTGTCATTGGCCCGCCCCTGATCGGGTTTGTTGCCAAGGGTATCGGATTGCAGAATGGATTGTTGTCGCTTCTGCCGTTTTGCATTCTGGGCTATTTTTTGGCACCATCGCTGAATCCGAGAAGAGACTGAAGGAGATCTGATGACGAAGGCGATTGTGATCCGCGAAACCGGCGGCCCGGAAGTCCTGAACTACGAGACCATAGAAGTGGCCGAGCCGAACGAAGGCGAAGCACTGGTGCGACACACCGCAATCGGATTGAATTTCATTGATGTCTATTTCCGCACCGGTCTGTATTCCCCGCCCAACGGCATGCCATTTATTCCCGGCAATGAAGGTGCAGGGATCGTGGAAGCGGTTGGAGCGGGGGTCAGCCATGTGAAGGCCGGTGACCGCGTTGCCTATGTCGGGCCGCTTGGCTCTTATGCGGAACGGCGGATAGTGCCTGCCGACCGTCTCGTCAGCGTTCCGCAGGATATTGCCGACAAGACCGCAGCAGCGATGATGCTGAAGGGCATGACGGCGCAATATCTGCTGTGCCGCACCTTCAAGGTCGGCGAAGGGCATACCATCCTGTTTCATGCTGCCTCCGGCGGTGTCGGCCTGATTGCCTGCCAGTGGGCCAAGGCACTGGGAGCCACTGTCATCGGTACTGTCGGATCAGACGAAAAGGCGGAACTGGCGAAAGCTCATGGCGCTCATCATACGATCAATTACCGGGACGAGGATTTTGTTGCCCGCGTCAAGGACATCACCGGCGGCCAGGGCGTCGATGTGGTGTATGATTCTGTCGGGCAGGACACCTATCCCGGATCGTTGGATTGTCTCAAACCGCTGGGAATGTGGGTCTCGTTCGGCCAAACCTCCGGCCCGATCACCAATTTCAATCTTGCCGATCTGGCGCAGAAGGGATCCTTGTTCGCAACCCGCCCGACGCTGTTCAACTACGTGGCAAGACGCGAGGACCTGGAACAGAGCGCCAATGATCTGTTCAATGTGGTGTCATCGGGGCGGGTGAAAATTCCGCTTCACCAGGAATTTCCACTGGCAGAAGCTGCAAAAGCACATGAGGCGCTGGAGGGCCGGAAAACCACCGGCGCCAGCATTTTGACCGTATGAAAGTGGCGCTCTATCGGACCGCGAACATCAGTTTTTCATTCACAATGACCGGAATTCATACTTTCCGGTCCTGTTCAGGAACATCACCATGGCAGGATTGACGACACATATTCTCGATACGTCCACGGGCCTGCCTGCGTCGGGACTGCCGGTTGAAGTGTGGTCTGCTGACGGCAAGACCCGTTTGGCGCAATGCACCACGAACGCTGATGGCCGCACCGATCAGCCACTGATCGCGCCAAAAGACGCACAGGACGGGTTTTATGAAATTCGGTTTTTTGTTGAACATTATCTGAACAGGGAACCGCCGGTTGACGCGAGCGAGCCGCCTTTCTTTGATGTGATTTCCATTCGCTTCCGCTACAGTTCCGCGCGTCCGCACCACCATATACCCTTGTTGTTGTCGCCCTTTGGCTACTCGACCTATCGTGGGAGTTGATATGCTGAATGAACTTTGTTTCCGCCTCAATGATCAGATCATTCGTCTGAAGGAATTCGATCCAACCGCGACATTGCTGGATTTTATCCGCGAGCAGCAGCATCTGACCGGCACCAAGGAAGGCTGCAACGAGGGTGACTGTGGTGCCTGTACGGTTGCCATCGGCACGCTGGAACAGGACGAGATGATCTATCGTCCGGTCAATGCCTGTATCCAGTTGCTTGGAATGGTGCATGGCCGTCACATCATTACCGTTGATTGCCTGGCGCAAGGCGACGCGCCGCTGCATCCGGTTCAGGAAGCCATGGCGCGAAATCACGGATCGCAATGCGGCTTTTGCACGCCCGGGATTGTGATGTCGCTGTATTGTCTCAACCAGAACAGGGCGGAACCGCCGACGCGGGAAACGGTCAACACCTGGCTGGCGGGCAATCTGTGCCGCTGCACCGGCTACAAGCCAATCATCGATGCTGCCATGGAAAGCTGTTTCGGCCCGCAAGTGCCGGTTCTGGCCGCCCTCGACGAAATGCGCGAGATGAATGCCGCGCTGTCATCGCGCTCTCTGTTTGCCGGCACAGAAGAACGCTTCTTTGCAGCGCCCGCCACTCTCAAAGAGGCTCTGGAACTATATGACAGATATCCGGATGCGACGCCGGTCGCCGGGGCGACGGATGTCGGTCTGTGGGTCACCAAGCGGCTCGATGATCTGCCGAAGATCCTGTATCTCGGCTGCATTGACGGGTTTGGAGATATCACAGCCACTGCAGACAGTCTGACCATCGGCGGTGGTGCTACCTATGAGGCAGCACTGGCGCATCTGGCAGAGATCGATCCTGATATTGCCGCGCTGATCCTGCGCATTGGTTCGCGCCAGGTCCGTGCCAGCGGAACCATTGGCGGAAATATCGCCAATGGATCTCCGATCGGCGACACGCCGCCACTGCTGATCGTTCTGGGTGCAACAATCAAATTGCAGAGCGCCAGCCAGGAGCGCACCATGCCGGTTGAGGAATTTTTCATCGACTACGGCAAGCAGGATCGCGAGGCCGGTGAATTGCTGACGTCCATCGAGGTACCGCGTTTGCAACAGGGCGAGCATGTGCGCTGCAGCAAAATATCGAAACGCTTTGACCAGGATATCTCCGCTGTGATGGGCGCGTTTAAAATCACTCTGGATGGCGACACTGTCACAGCAGCGCGGATTGCCTATGGCGGCATGGCGGGGACGCCGAGACGCGCCTATCGCTCAGAACAGTTGCTGCAGGGCGTGTCGGTGACAGACGAAGCTGGCTGGGAACCGGCCATTGCCGCGCTCGAACAGGAATATGCGCCAATGACCGACATGCGTGCCAGCGCATCCTATCGCATGATCGCCGCTAAAAATCTGCTGCGCAAGGCCCTGCTGGAAATCAGCGGCACGCCAAGCAATGAAACCCGTGTCACCGCTTTGCGGCCTGATGATCTGGAGGCTGCGGAATGACGCATAGTGAAATCAACGCTGCGACAGACGCCACGGCCAGCGTTCGCAAGCCGGTCAAACATGACAGCGGTATCAAACACGTCAGCGGCAGAGCGCATTATATCGATGACGTACCGGAGCCTGCCGGAACCTTGCATGTGGTTCCAGGGCTGGCAATGATCGCCGCAGGGCGAATTGCCAGCATTGATCTGGAGCCGGTCCGGCGCGCACCAGGCGTTGTTGAGGTGTTGACCGTCGCCCATATTCGCGGTGCCAATGACACCAGCCCTGCCGGGACGGGCGATGATCCGGTGTTTACCAATGATAGTGTGAGTTTTCATGGCCAGGCGCTGTTTGCAGTTGTCGCACAAACCAGGCTTGAGGCGCGCAAGGCCGCCCGGCTGGCGAAGATCGATTATGAGGTCGACGAAAAACCAATTCTGACTGTTGAAGATGCACTGGCGGCACATTCCGAAGTGCTTGATGCCTATGAGTTTTTGCGCGGCAAACCGGAAAGCGCGGTTCAAAAGGCGCCGCGCCGTCTGCAATCATCCCTGTTGATTGGCGGTCAGGAACATTTCTATCTGGAAGGCCAGATTGCGCTGGCTATGCCCGGTGAAGACGGCGACATGAAAGTTCTGTCCTCCACCCAGCACCCCACTGAAGTGCAGCATGTGGTGGCTCATGTTCTGGACCTGCCACAGCACGCCGTGACCGTTGAAGTGCGGCGCATGGGTGGCGGTTTTGGCGGCAAGGAAAGCCAGGCTTCGCAGTGGGCGGTAATTGCAGCGCTTGCGGCGCAGGTGACCGGACATCCCTGCAAACTCCGGCTTGACCGCGATGATGATATGATCATGACCGGCAAACGTCACGATTTTGCTGTTGGCTACAAGGTCGGCTTTGAAGACAATGGCCGACTGACCGGCGTCGACACAACCTTTGCCGCGCGTTGCGGTCATTCGGCCGATTTGTCTCTGGGCGTCAATGACCGGGCGATGTTTCATTCAGACAATGCCTATTATTATCCCCATGTGCGCATCCATTCGCGCCGCATGCGCACCAATACGGTTTCGAACACTGCATTTCGTGGTTTTGGCGGCCCTCAGGGAGTGGTGTTTGCCGAACGCATGATGGATGAAATTGCCATCAAGACCGGCCTTGATCCGCTCGATGTGCGCAAGGCCAATTTTTACGGGCAGGACAGTCGCAACACCACCCCCTATGGCATGGTGGTTGAAGACAATATCATTGAGGATATTGTCAGCCAGTTGGAAGAAACAAGCCGCTACCGGGAACGGCGCAAGGCGGTCGATGCCTTCAACAGCTCCAGCAGGTTCATAAAAAAGGGTCTGGCACTGACACCGGTCAAATTCGGCATTGCCTTCACCCTCAACCATCTCAATCAGGCCGGTGCGCTGGTTCATGTCTATACGGATGGATCGGTGTTTCTCAGCCATGCCGGCACGGAAATGGGCCAGGGCCTGTATATTAAGGTCGCCCAGGTGGTGGCCGAGGAATTCGGCATTGACCTTGATCAGGTAAAGATTTCCGCCACCACCACCGACAAGGTGCCGAATACCGGACCGACGGCAGCTTCGTCCGGATCTGATCTGAATGGTATGGCAGCGAAAGTTGCCGCCGATCAGATCAAGGACCGGATGCGGGCTTTTGTCGCCGAGCGGTTCCAGGCCCGTGAGGACGATGTGGTGTTTGCGGACAACAAGGTATCGGTCGGTGACAGCAGTATCAGTTTCAGCGATCTGGCCAGTGATATGCATCTGGAACGCATTTCCCTGTCTGCGTCCGGATATTACCGGACCCCGAAAGTGTCCTGGGACCGGGTGGAGTTAAAGGGCCGGCCATTTTTCTATTTTGCCTATGGCGCGGCCTGTTCGGAAGTTCAGATCGATACCCTGACCGGAGAAACCAGGGTAACCGCCGTCGATATTCTTCATGATGTCGGCAAGTCGCTCAATTCGGCGGTCGATATCGGCCAGATCGAAGGCGGATTTGTTCAGGGGATGGGCTGGCTGACCACCGAAGAACTGGTTTGGGATGCAAAAGGCCAGTTACGCACCCACGCGCCATCGACCTATAAAATTCCGTGTGCATCGGATGTGCCGGAGCATTTTGTGACAAACCTCTATGAGAGCGAGGGCAACCGCGAGGATACAATTTACCGGTCCAAGGCGGTCGGCGAGCCGCCGCTGATGCTGGCTGTGTCGGTGTTCAGCGCGATTTACCATGCGATCGCCAGCATCAAGCCGGGTGCGCGGCCACGGCTGCAGGCGCCGGCCACGCCCGAAGCGATCCTTGATGCAATCGCCTCTCTGGAGATGCCGGGGCAGGGATAACGAGTTTCTGATGAAGATGCGCCGATGAAATTGTGGCAACCTCTTGCCGACTGCCTGAAATCCGGCCGGCCCGCGGTTCTTGTTCTGGTGCAGGAGGCGCGAGGATCGGTGCCGCGCGGTGCCGGGGCAGGGCTGGTTGTGCTGCCGGGCGGTGATTTTTACGGAACCATTGGCGGCGGTGCGCTGGAGTGGCAGGCGCTTGGTCATGCAAAATCATTTTCGGAAAGCGGCATGAACCATGAACGGGTTCAGGTGCCGCTCGGCCCCAATCTGGGACAATGCTGCGGCGGCCATGTCACTCTGAGCTACGAGCTATGGCAGCCGGATCGGCTGGGCGAAGCGCAAATCCTGGCAGACATGGAACGGGCAGGCAGTTTTCACACTGCAAGCCAGACCGATGCCAATGGCCATGTTCGCAGAATTGTCGTTGAAACCGGGGGAACAGAGCAGTTTGGCATCCGAGCTGTGCCGGTGGCGGTGTTCGGTGCCGGTCACGTTGGCAAAGCACTGATGAAATCCTTGTCATTGCTTCCGGTGCGCATGACGTGGATCGATAGTCGTGCCGACATGTTTCCCGGAGTTGTACCGGATAATATCAGCATGCATGCGCTGGCCGATCCGCGCATGATCCTGCCTGATCTTGACCGCGAAACGGCCATTCTCATCATGACTCACAGCCACCCTCAGGATCTGTCGATCCTGGAAGCGGCTCTGAAAGCCTCATTTTCATTTGTCGGTGTTATTGGCAGCAGGTCAAAACGGGCGAGGTTTGAATCGATGCTGATCAAGAGCGGAATGGCACCGGAACTGGCGCGAAGTTTTATCTGTCCTATCGGTATTCCTGGTCTTGAGGGCAAGGAACCAAGTGTTATCGCGGCATCTGTTTCAGCACAGGTTTTTTTGGGAAAACAACCTAAAAACTAAAACGGAACTTGTCTTTTACCAGGCAACGCGCCCTAATACGACCTTGAAGAGCAGGGGGTTAACAGTCTTGACAGTTGAACAGTCGAATAATGCAACGCCGTTGCTGCAGGCCCGTGGCATTGTCAAACGGTTCGGAACTTTGACCGCAAATGATTATATCGATCTGTCGTTGGTGCCGGGCGAAATCCACGCTCTTCTGGGCGAAAACGGTGCCGGCAAATCGACCTTTGTCAAAATGCTCTATGGCAGTTTGCGCCCTGATGAGGGAACGCTGAGCTGGAAGGGTAACGAAGTTTCCATTACCAACCCGGCAATGGCCCGTGAGTTGGGCATTGGCATGGTGTTTCAGCATTTTTCGCTGTTTGAGGCCCTCACGGTGGAAGAGAATATCCTGCTGGCTCTACCAAAAGAGCAGGCCAAAAACCTGCGGCAGCGCATCAAAACGGTGTCTGCCGATTATGGTCTTCCGCTCAACCCGACCGCGACAATTGCCGATTTGTCCGTCGGCGAACGACAGCGGGTCGAAATTGTCCGCTGCCTGCTGCAGGAACCGGATCTCATCATTATGGATGAACCGACATCGGTGCTGACGCCTCAGGAAGCCGATGAGTTGTTTCTGGTTCTGGAAAAACTCGCCGCCGAGCACAAATGTATTCTGTATATCAGCCACAGACTCGACGAGGTGAAGCGGCTCTGTCATCGGGCAACCATATTGCGCCATGGCAAACTGATTTCAGAATGTGATCCAAAACAGGAAACCGCAAAAACACTAGCGGCGATGATGGTGGGCAGTGAAGTTGCCGATGTCAGCCGCATTCCGCGGGATTTTCATGGCGTCAAGAAATGTCTGGTGGTACGCGCGCTGAATGTTGAACCGGAACTGAACACCGGCACCAGTCTGGTTGATGTGTCCTTTGATGTTGCCCATGGTGAAATTCTCTGCATCGCCGGTATTGCAGGTAATGGCCAGAGTGAATTGTTCGGCGCCCTGTCCGGCGAAACACCTGTGTCGGACGTTGGTGCGATTGTGTTCGATGGTTGGCCCTGCGCTGCGGACGGAATTGCCGAGCGACGCCGACGCGGTGCGGCCTTCGTACCCGAAGAACGCAATGGCCATGGCGCTCTGGCGGGTTTGAAACTCAGCCGCAATATCCTGCTGTCCTGGAACAATCCCAATGACGGAACCACCTCACGAGGTGTTATTGACCGCCTCTCACTGGCACGCCTGGAAGGCAGGATTACGGAAGCTTTTGATGTGCGGATGGCCCACGCCGATGTGGAAGCCGGCGCCTTGTCCGGCGGCAATCTGCAAAAATTTGTTGTCGGCCGCGAAGTCAAACGCAATCCCAAGCTGCTGATCGTTTCCCAACCCACCTGGGGTGTCGATGCGGGGGCGGCCAGTCTGATCCGGCAAAAGCTCATTGATCTGTCGAGACGCGGCACCACGATTGTCGTGATCAGCCAGGATCTCGACGAAATATTCGAGATCGCTGATCAGGTGGCGGTGATATCCGAAGGCCGGATGTCAGCATCCTATCCGATTGATGAAATCACCCGTGAGCAGATCGGCCTTTTGATGGGAGGGGTAGACGCGGAGGCCCGGCCGGTATCGGAACCGCCTGGTCCCATCGAACAGGCAGAGGCGCCTGCACAATCAGTTCGCTCAACGCCGGATGCCAACACCGAGGTGGACCATGCAGTTTAAATTACAGCGCCGGGAAGAGCATTCGGCATGGATGACGGTCTTCTCGCCCCTGATCGCGGTGCTGCTGATGCTGGCCACGGGAGCCGCACTGTTTACAAGCCTGGGGATTGACCCTGTCAAAGGCTTGTCGGTGTATTTTCTTCAACCCTTGCTCAGCGCCTGGTCGCTGCAGGAACTGGTGGTCAAGGCAACGCCTCTGATTCTGATCGGCATTGGCCTGTCGTTCTGCTACCGGGCCAATATCTGGAATATCGGCGCAGAAGGACAATTTATTGCGGGTGCTCTGGCCGGTTCCTACATCCCGATCATGATGTCCGGCTGGGAAGGCCCTCTGGTTTTCCCGGCGATGATTGCCGCAGGGCTTGCCGGCGGCGCACTCTTCGCGTTGATTCCGGCGCTGCTGAAGGTCCGGTTTGGCGCCAACGAAATTCTCACCAGTCTGCTGCTGGTCTATGTCGCGCAGTTCCTGCTCGATTGGCTGGTACGCGGACCGTGGCGCGATCCGGAAGGTTTCAATTTTCCCGAAAGCCGGCTGTTTGGCAGCGATGCCGTAACGCCACTGATTTTTGATGGCGGCAGGATGCATATTGGCTTTCCCATCGCACTGATCATCGCCCTTGTCGCGGCATACTATTTGAGCCGGACAATTCACGGCTTCAAGATACAGGTAATCGGACAATCACCACGGGCCGCGCGCTTCGCCGGTTTCAGCCAGAACAAAATGATCTTTCTCGCCTTCGCAATTTCCGGAGCATTGGCCGGCCTGGCCGGTATACTGGAGGTGGCGGGTCCGATCGGCCAGCTCCGCCCGGTGATCTCACCCGGCTACGGGTTCACTGCAATTATCGTTGCGTTTCTCGGCCGCCTTAACCCCATCGGCATCGTCATTGCAGGCTTTGTGCTGGCCTTGTCCTATCTGGGCGGTGAGGCGGCCCAGGTATCGCTTGGCATCTCCGACAAGATTGCCAGGGTGTTCCAGGGTCTGCTGCTGTTTTACGTACTCGCCTGCGACACGTTCATCGTCTACACCATCCGCCGTGTCGGTACAGTCAGGGAGGCAGTCTGATGGAAATTTATGAAGCCATCATTCTGACGATCATCACAGCCGCCACACCGTTGTTGCTGGCTGCCTGTGGTGAACTGGTTGCAGAACGATCCGGGATTCTCAATCTCGGCGTTGAAGGTATGATGATCATGGGTGCGGTCAGTGCGTTCGCCACGGCCTACACTACCGGCTCGCCCTATCTTGGGGTTGCGGCGGGCATTGCCGCCGGCGCGCTGGCCTCGCTCCCCTTTGCATTTCTGACGATTTCGATGGTCACCAATCAGGTGGCGACCGGTCTTGCGCTCACCATCCTCGGGCTGGGGCTGTCCGGAATGATCGGCGATGCCTATATCGGCCTGCCGGGAGTCAAGCTGGCACCGATCTATATCGAGGGGCTTTCGGATCTGCCCTATGTCGGCAGAATCCTGTTTTCGCAGGACATCATTGTCTATGCGTCAATCGTGCTGGTATTGGCGGTCTGGTATTTCCTGTTCAAATCGCGTGCCGGCCTGTCGCTGCGCGCGGTCGGTGACAGCCATTCCTCGGCTCATGCGCTGGGTGTGTCGGTGCGCAAGGTGCGCTATCTGGCGGTCATTTTCGGCGGTGCCTGTGCCGGTCTGGCCGGGGCCTATCTGTCTTTGGTCTACACCCCGCAATGGACTGAAGGCATGACGGCAGGGCGGGGCTGGATTGCAGTGGTTCTGGTGGTTTTCGCCACCTGGATGCCGGGACGGCTGCTGGCCGGGGCCTATCTGTTCGGTGCTGTCCTGATATTACAGCTGCACGCCCAGGCCGCAGGTGTGAAAATTCCGTCCCAGTTCCTCTCCAGTCTGCCTTATCTGGCGACCATCATTGTGCTGGTTCTGATTTCCAGAAACCGCACGCTGGTGAAGAAAAACTCACCGGCCTGCCTTGGCAAGCCGTTCGTACCTGATGTCTAATCGGCATCAGAGCAGAATTAAAAGTCACATAATCAGGGATTTCATTACATGAAAAACATCATCAGAACTCTTGCAGGAGCTGTTGCTCTTGCCACTATCGGACTGGCAGGAACGGCGTTTGCCGACAGCCATGAGAAAACCCGGATCGGCTTTATCTATGTCGGACCAATTGGCGATTTCGGCTGGTCCTATCAGCACAATCAGGGCCGGCTTGCCATTGAAAAGGCATTCGGTGACAAGGTTGAGACCAACTATGTAGAAAGCGTCTCGGAAGGACCGGATGCGGAGCGGGCAATCGAACGTCTTGCCCGTGAAGGATACGATATGATTTTCACCACGTCCTTCGGCTACATGAATCCGACCGTCAAGGTGGCGGCCAAGTTCCCCGATGTCTACTTCGAACATGCCACAGGCTATAAACGCGCCGACAATGTTTCAACCTATTCGTCACGGTTTTACGAAGGTCGTTATATTATCGGTCAGATCGCGGCAAAAGTCTCAAAGACCGGAACCGCAGGTTACATCGCATCATTCCCGATTCCCGAAGTGGTGCGCGGCATCAATTCCTTCATGCTTGGCGCGCAGTCCGTCGATCCGGATTTCAAATTGAAAGTGGTTTGGGTCAATACCTGGTTCGATCCGGGCAAGGAAGCCGATGCTGCCAAGGCCCTGATTGACCAGGGTGTTGACATCATCACCCAGCATACCGATTCTCCGGCGCCGCTTCAGGTTGCTGCGGAACGCGGCATCAAGGGCTTCGGCCAGGCATCGAACATGATCGCATTTGCGCCGGAAGCTCAGATGACTTCCATTGTCGATAATTGGAACGCCTATTATGTCTCCCGGGTTCAGGCCGTCATGGATGGCACCTGGACGTCAACCGACACTTGGGGTGGTCTCGGCAGCGAGATGGTGGAGATGGCTCCCTACACCAACCTTCCCGATGATGTTGCCGCAGAAGCTGCCGAAACTGAGGCGGCAATCCGCAATGGCGACCTGCATCCGTTCGCCGGCCCGATCTACAAGCAGGACGGAACGCTGCTGGTTGGTGAAGGTGAAACTGTTGATGACGGTACGCTGCTTGGCATGAATTTCTATGTCAAAGGCGTCGATGGTGAACTGCCGCAATAGTCACCTTTGAGCATGATCAAAAGGGAGCCGGCTGGAAAGCCGGCTCTTTGCTTTTCGGCATTTGCCGACACAAATCCGTGACATACTACATTAAACGATCTAGGATTCAGGCCGAGGGAACAACGTCGGCAGTCGGCGCCAGGGGTGGCATTTATGAGTCTATGGAAGCGCATGATGGGTCGGCGGCCGGACGCCGAGCCGAAACCACCTGTCAAAACCCGCAACAGCCGGAAACGCTTTCGCGACGTTGATGAAATCACCGATATCGCTGCCGAAGAAGCATTTGACGGTGCCTTGACCGAGAGCATTCGCGCGCGCTGGCTCTTCTGGCAGGAACTGGGCGATCTGGCACCGGAGCTGATCGCGCCGCAGGTCAATGTGATCTACAAGAACATTCCCGCATGGCCGTCTGATCGCCTTGCCTTCCTGACCATCGAGCGGGAAGGCTCGACGGTACTGGCCACAGATGGCCTGTCTGATCCGTTCGCCGATGACCATCAGGGCAATCAGGGTTTCGGGCTGGAATTCTTCATGGATATTGCCGAACGCCCGATGTCGGAGCAATCACGCAATATCGCCGTCGAAACGCTGATGACCGTGGCCTACAACACTGTCGCGCGCGGCGGTATGGAGGACCTGCTGGACGAATTCGGCGTGATATCCATGGAAATCCCGGAAAGTGATCTTCCGGCAACGCATCTCACCGCTGACGGCAGCGCCTGTATCCTGCTGGGAGCTCCGAAAGCAGATTTTGATACGCTCTATATCGATGGTCCGATGGGCGATATCGCCCTGATTTCCCTGACATTGCTGACCGGCCGCGAGACCAACCTGATCCGCAAATTCGGCGCCAGCGCCAGAGCCGAAATCGCGCAAAATCTGCTGGAGGCCGGAATCG
>TARA_R110002096_G_scaffold116562_2_pt1 | contig 21468 bp, 14 predicted proteins | sample TARA_R110002096 | Tara Oceans TARA_R110002096 (sample SAMEA4397295) | marine metagenome | biome: Polar Biome; feature: [DCM] deep chlorophyll maximum layer (ENVO:01000326); material: water (ENVO:00002006), including particulate matter (ENVO:01000060) such as... | depth 35 m
TAGTACACCAAAGGGTTATAGAATGAATAACCATTGGTCTTGGTACCATGTTATGGAGCATCAATCAAGTCATTTAGGACAAATTTTATTGATAAAAAAGCGTATTCCAGAAAAATAGAATTTAATTTTTCACCAATTTTTTACTAGCAATTAGTACATTATTTGAGTAGAAATTTGTAATATAAATACCTGAATTTAAACTACTAATATCCAGTTGGTAAGTTTCAAAATTAGATAAAGGTTCTGTTCTTATTTTTTTCCCATCTAATGCGATAATCTCTAGTTTTAAATTTGCAACTTTTTCACTTTCCAATTTAAAATTCACAAAGTCATTTGTTGGATTTGGAAACATTGAGATATTTAAAGTATTCGTTTCAGTTGTAATATCTTCAATACCCAAAGTAGTATTATCTATTGTCCATGTTACAGTGTATACATGAAAACTATCATGATTATCAACTTTAAGAAAACTGGTTGCATCAGTAATTGCAGCAGTTAAGGTATTTATACCTACAATTAAATCGCTTTCTTGAATAGCAATATCATCAACATTCGAACCAAAACTTGAGACGTTTAAAGTCCATTCACTTTCTAGAGTATTGGGTATGGGTTTTATTAAACTGAGTGCGAAATTTATTGGAAAACTTGAATTATCAAGGGTGTTAGATGTTGGTGTATAAGCATCTATTGGAGAAACAAGCGAATGGATTTTTTCGATAATAGCTTCTTTACAAACTGAACAAAACGGCGCATTTAAATATCTCATTTTACAGTTTTGATGAGGTCTAAACCAAGTGGCAGCGGTTCCATTATTTCCATAAGGATAAATTCCAACACCATTGGTGTTCAACCAATTTTTCCACTTCACCAAACTCGTATTGGTTTCTTGGGTCATATTTATACCTTCTCTCGCAAATTGGTCTCCAGCATAATACTCATCTCTCAAATTAAATAATGAATGTCCTAATTCATGTATTATAGTTTCGTTGGCGCTACTACCAGTATAAGAAACAGCATAAGCACCTCCCGCACCTCCGAATTGTGATGTATTAACTAATATAATAGGTTGGTCGTATTCTGGTAAATAATTTGCTAAAGTATTATAGATAATTGAAGAACTGAAGGTGTAGAGCAATCTGTGTATATTATTAGTATCAAATGAAGTATTAAAATAGGTGTCTACGTCTGCAATCGGAAAAACAGGTTCTGTTACATTTGGATCGGTGGCAGTACCAGGATGGTCTGCTCCACTTTGATTTGAAGGCACTTTTATAGCATAAACATTAAAATAATTAGCATACTCTATAAATGGTGATTGGGTAAACATTTCATTTGTAAAACTAGAAGCATCGGTAATAAACTTTGGAAATTCGGTAGTTTGATAACCGTCGCCCATAATGACGAGATTTATTCTTTTGTCATTATCTCCAGTAACTTCTATAGCTTCAACATCAAAAACTTGAGTTGTTACTATTTGAATACTAAAAAATGATATGATTAGAAATAAAAAAAATTTCATTTTAATTCGGTTTTAATGAGTGCTTTCGTATGCTTTAAACTATCAATAACTTCGCTTATAAGAATAGATTTTGTTTTATTATGTAATTGTAATCTTAATGAAAGCTCGTTGTTTTCTAAATTTACATTCTTTTTTTCAAAACTTAGCGAATCGTTCACAAATTCTATCATTTTAGTCAAAGGGTTTTCGATGAAAAGATTTTGTAGTTCATTTGAGTTCTCGTCAAGTTGCGTACATTTTAAGTCGCCTTTTTTAGGGTTTTTTACAAAAATCACGCCATTACTTTTTAATTTTCCATCTGTCACTATTTGATTTATAAACTGTATATTTTTTTCACCGTTTTCTTTTTTAGAAATGGAATAATTTAGAAAAATAAGTTTTGGATTTATTTCAAGTATTACATTTTCTTGAGGACTACTTTTTTTTGCACCGCATGAAATTGATATAATCACCAAAAGAGTTGAAATCATTAATGATGTATAGTTTTTCAAAACAGTATTTCGAGAGTTTATGTTTTTCAAATTGAAAAAATTATAGCAGGTGTAAATTTAATGATTAATATGAATCTAATTTGAATGTAAATAAAAAGAGAGACTTTAAAGCCTCTCTTTTTATTATAATATTAAGTTAGTAAATCTTTATATTTATCCTTATAACCAAACAGTACTAGAATATTTAGTACTAGTAAAATTAAAGCTCCAGATATACTTTCTGGCGCTAAAGTGGCATGAAATAAAACTGCGTTTACTGAAACACTCATTAAAATTAATGCTAATAAAGCACCAAATTTGTTGAAAATCAAGGAAATTCCAGCTACAACTTCAACAATGGCAACAAGGTCTAATGTTTTACTATTTACCAATGCGCCAAAATAAGCTCCCGCATCGGCAGGCATTTCCTCCATTGGTATGAAGTTAAAAAATTTGTTCAGTCCGAAAACCAAAATGAATAGTCCAAGAAGTATTCTTAGAACCATAAAAACTTTTGAATTCATAATGCTAAATGTATTAGTTAGGGAATTGAAAGATAATAAATTATAAATACATCTTTTTCAAAATCCATAGAATCTAATAAGTCTAACTATGTTTTTCTATTCAATATTAATTCTTGTTCCTTCGCTATGACTACTAAATTCTGGCGCATACATACTTTGAATCGTCGTAATACCATTACTCATATTTCCAGCATTATTTACTCTTAAATCGTACTCAAAAACATAAACACCTTTTGGTAAATAATCAAAAAAGAAATTAGTTGAAGCATCTTTTGTACTTTCATAATAGCCTAAACCATCTTGCCATTTGTACTGCGAAATAACGTTTACGGGTTCTAATCCAGAAGCGCGCATATCTTTCATGTGCAAGAACGCCATAGTTCTATCACTTCGTAATTCTATTCGAACTCTAACCAAATCTCCAACTTTTAGATGTGTTTCAGAAGTTATTTCTGAAATTTCTTCACCAACATCAGTATTCGTTTTTAGGAATAGCTTTTTCTTCAAACTTAAAGGCGTTTCAGCAGAAGTAATATTATCTAAATCCTCAAAGTATTGCCAGTACAAACTTCCCCAAGCTATGCCGTTTCCTTTTTTTGTAAGCTTTACGTCGCCCATTTCAGGTTTAATTTCAGATGAATTCCAAGATGTTTTGTAGTAACCAGTTCCAGCTTCAATTTTTACATCTTCAAGTTTTTTAGGGTCAATTTTTTGTCCACCTATAACCACATCAACCCTATCGGTTACACTTAACCAATCGCTACCTTGAAGTAACAATGCGTAAACAGCTTCAGTAGTTGCTTTGGTAGTTTTCCACTTATTCGTTTGCTTGTTTTTTAATAACCAGATTTTTAAATTATCAATGGTTGCTGTGTCTTTTTCTATCTCAGCGAAAGCCTCAATTAACAATGCTTGGGTTTCAATAGGCGCTTGATACCAATACCATGAATTAGTATTTGCTTTCCAGTACATGCCTAATTCTTCCGAAGTAATACTTGTTTCTTTTAACGATTTTAAAATCTTTGAAGCTGTTTTCGGGTCTTTATTTCTATGCGATATTAAAGCCATTAACCCTTTTGAATATAAAGAACGACTTAACCAATATTTCTGAATTTGTGTTTGATAATACGCTATAATAGTTTCAACTTCTTTCGATTTTTTCACATCAGGGAAGAAGCTTCGCATGTATAAATAATGTAATTGTGTGTAGCTTAAATGATCTTTACTTAAATCTATTTTTGCATTGTATTTTCTTAGGTCTTTGTATTCTTTAATGAATTCGGTATCTAAATAATTGATAGCATTTGAAATTATTTGATTATTAGACCCTTCGACTGCGCTCAGGGTGACACCAAGTTTATTTAAATGCCCAAAACCAGTAATTATGTGTTGGGTAATATATCTATTTTCACGACCACCATTAAACCAAGCCCAACCACCAGAACCCATTTGGTTGTTTTTAAGCTTTCGAATAGCCGATTGCAGTTCATTATTCATTTTATTTAAATCAAATAATAAAGCGATACGTTTTTTCTGCTCAGTTTCACTTTGAGCGTCACGAAGCCACGGTGTTTCTTGTATTAGGATAGATTTTAATTCATCATTTTTTTCTAAGTTTGAAAGTAATGCATCTGTGTTTTTCCACTGATTGAAAACCTCCTGAATTCTTGGGTTAGAATTCGCAATATGGCTAGCCAAAGCATTCGCGTAATATCGACTAAATGTTTGCTCGTTACATTCATAAGGATATTCCATTAAGTACGGAAGTGCCTGTAATGCATACCATGCAGGATTGGAAGTCATTTCCAAAGTTAGTTTATGGTGTTTTAGCGTTGTTGAGGTATTGGTTTTCAACTTATCTAAAGTAAATGTTTTGGTTTCATTACTTTTTATCCACATGGGTAACGTTTCGGTAACCAACATGCGGTTGCTTAAAACGGGCAAAGCGTTTTGTTCGCCATCGCTAAATGTTTCAGATTTTGCAATCACTTTATATTGAATGGCTTGCACATCATCTGGAATTGATAAACTCCAAGAGACTTGTGTGTTACCTTTCGCATCAACTGAAAAAGCCCCCTCTAACTCCCCCGAGAGGGGAGGACTAGCTTGTTTACGGATAAGTTTGCTGGTAATATCGTTTCCAGAAATAGCATCGGTTAATATTAAAATGGCTTGACCTGAAAGTTCTTTGTCAGTAAGGTTTGCAATTTTTGTACTTATAGTAATATTATCGCCTTCTCGTAAAAAACGTGGTGCATTAGGTATAACCATCAACTCTTTTTGGGTAACTGTGGTTAACGTTTTGGTCGCACTTTCTAAAGTTTTGGTATGTGCTAATAATTGTAATTTCCATTGCGTTAAAGCTTCTGGTGTGGTAAAACTAAAATTTATGTTCCCCTCGGAATCTGTTTGTAATTTTGGAAAGAAAAAAGCCGTTTCATTTAAGTTTTTACGGATTTTGATGTTGTCGAAATTACTTTCCTTTAATTCTTCTCCAGCATTCAATTGTTTTATTGGTGCGCCTAATAAATCTTTTTTCATTTCAGTTCCATATCCAACTACAACTACTTCATCTAGATCACTTTCAGCATTAAACATCACCCTTTCTTCAACTTCCATTTCATCTTCAACAATTTGTACACCAGCAGCTTTACCACTAAGCGCATTTGAAACACTTGCAGCTCCTCTAATTCTTAAATTGTAATTATTTCCAAAACTAAATCCAAACCAATTCAATTGGTCATAATAGTGTTGCGGATAATTTACATAAACTCTATCATTATAAACTCTAAAATTTCGAGTGCCAAAACTTTGGTTGGCATTACTTAGGTTTGATGAATAATAAACAGGATTATTAATCGGGTTAAAACTCCAAGTATGCGGCTTAAATTGATTTAAAGATGCATCATACATACTTGCTAATAATTCGGCACTTACTTTTTCGCCTTTTGGACCTTTAATTTTAAAGCTCCAAGTTTCATCGGTTCCAGGTTGTAGCTTGTCTCTAAAGGTTTTAGTTTCAATATCTAATTCTGTTTTAGGATATGGAACAGCGATATTTAAACTTCCTGATTGAAAACTATTAAACGCAGCAAAACTATAGTGCACTACAAAACCTCCAATATCTTTAGCTTCAACTGGAATAGAAAACGTTTTTTTATTATTATTTAATGGAATACTATAGGTTGTTATAACCTTTTGGTCTTTCTCAATATGAACAGTAACATTCATATTTTCTGCAGCAGACGCCAAAGTTACAATAGCTGTTTCACCAGATTTATAAGTGGATTTATCAGTAGAAATACTAAACAATTGATTATCGGCTAAAGCTTTGTCATCATCACTGTAAAGGGTTGTTTTTAATTCATCTTTTACGAGTTGCCCAAACTTATCTTTGCTTTCTAAAGTGATAATATATTGTCCCGATTTCCATTTTTTAATCTTACCTAGTTCGAGTGTTTTAGATTTTTCAGTATCAAAATTTTCATCAAAAACTAATGCGCCTTTTTTCCAATTATTAGCATGGTGTTCATTTGAATATGCATCGTGCGGAAATAGATTTTTAAACGTTTCTTCAGAGAAATCTTGATAGTCTGGAGCAGTCCAAGGACGGGTTCTTAAAACTGAATTTGGTGCTTTCAATTTGTATATTTTAATGGTTCCTGTTGCTGGAACAAATTCACCGTTTAAGTTTTTAGTGTCAATAGATATACGATGGTCTTTTTTAGTTTTATCTAAAACAGCATCTATACTCATATTTGCTACTAAAGCATGATAACCAACATTTACAATGGTTGTTGCGCTTCGGGTTTCGCCATTTAAATCGGTAACATCAGCAGTAATTTCATAATTAAAAATGGGTAAACTGCTTTTATCAACACTTTGGTCTGGTATGGCTTTAAAAGTAATTTCAAATTCCCCTTTATCATTGGTCATAGTTTCTCCATGTGTAATTTCTTGTTTTTCACTATTAAACCAAGGTCTGTACCAAAAATACCAACGTGGATACTCAACCTTTCGGTGTACCCGATACACAACTTTGGCATCGGTAATATTACTACCAGCATAAGCTAAAGCATTCCCTTTTATAGTTACAGAATCATTTACTTTAAAGGTTTCAGTTACAGGATTAAATTCAGTTTCAAACTTTGGGCGTTTGTATTCTTCAACTGAGAAATAATGTGCTGTAAATAAATCTTCTTCATCACCATCAAACTCAATATAATACTCACCATTTAAACCGTTGTTTGGTAAGATAAATTCGCCTGAAACAGATCCAAATTCATTGGTCACTAATTTTAGTTCTTTAATTTCTTCACTATTTGTGTTTAGTAAAACGGCGTAAACGCTTTCATTGGCTAAAACTTCCGATTTGCCTTTCATGGTTTTCATGGCAATCGCTTTAAAATAAACGGTTTGCCCAGGACGATAAATACTTCTATCTGTAAATACAAACGACTTATAAGAATCCTTTTCTTTTTCGCGCTTATAGTATGGGTTTACATAATAATCACCAAAATATGCAACATCATTTCCATACTTTATTTTTGCATTAATATTTCTGTAACGATCCTTATTTTTTTCAATTTTAATTTCTCCAAAACTATTGGTAGTGTAATTTTGTGTTTTAGAACTTCTGCTATTATTTTTATAATATTTCAATTCAATAGCAGCATTACTAATAGGATTTCCGTTATTTCTATCAACAACTTGGAAGGTTTTAAAGTGTTCACTTTCAGTTTCTATCAAAGCTAAATTTGTAACTTGAATGGTTGTGAATGCAAAGGTTTCTTCATCATTTTCAACCGCCGCAAAAATTAAATAGCGACAGTTATTTAGTTTAGGAACTAAAATTTCAGTGGTATGTATCTGGTAATCGTTTTCGTTTCGTAGGTTGCTTTTCCAATCGTTGTCCGTTTTAAGTTTTTTGATAAATGCAAGTTGCTCATCTTTTTTGTAGATTCTATTAAAACGGTCTATTTGATTTTTATTAATTTCAAATATTTGAAAATTAAGTGCATTTAAATTTTTATATCGCACCAATAAACGTGCGTTTTTTTGAATAGGAAGATAATCTTCAGTAGTAATTTGAAGTGTTTGTTGCTCAATTTGTGTTTTTAAAATAGCAGATTTTTCTGCACCTTTACTTTCTGGAAATTTTGAAATAACACGGTTACAAATATCTATGGCATCTTTAGCTTTCCAACGATAATCTTCATTTGTATTGGGTTGATATTGATTACTTTGTTGGTAATAAATGGCTGCAATTTCAAAATTGTATAAACCAGAAACCTCATGAGTTTCTAATTTCTCACTTTCAGTTTTTAAAGCGTTTAATAAGATAGATTCTTTTTCAGAAAACGTAGCGTACTGATTTACAAATTTTAAGCGCTCAATATCAACATCAACCAAAGCATAAGGTTGTTCATCTTTTAAATGAAAATGAATTAAATTTTGATAGATTTTTAGGGCATGTAATTGTAACGACGTAGAATCTTTAGATTCTATTTTTAAAGTTGAAAACGTTTTTGAATCACTTGAAAAATCAGGAATATCAATTTCAAATTTATAGGCAGGTTTTGTAATACTAGTTTCGTTGGTTTTATAAAAGGCTAAGGCTTGGTGGTTTAAAAAATCGAATAAAGTAGGTCTGTAAGTTTTAGAATCTTTTTGAAGATTTAAAATGACATCAAAATCACTTAAATTTTCTTGTTGAAGCATCAAACCACTTTCCAATGATTTTTGAAAATGGGTGTGTATTTCATCAAAAAGTGTTTGTAAATCCCAAGTTCTAAAATCTATAGTATCTACTTTTTCAGAGGTTTTTGTTCTGTTATAAAATTGCCATCTATTTTGATTAAAATATTGCCAAAACATATTGGCAAGCATACTTTCTAATATGTTTTTTGTTGGAAATTTGCTTTTTTCAATTTGATTTTTAAAATCATTTATAATTGTAAGTTGCGCATCTTCCTCTAAAACTAAAGCAAACTTGCTTTTAAAAAGCATCGTTTTAATAAGCTGTGGCGTATTGTTATCTTTTTCAGCTTGTTTAGAAATATCTTCAACAATTTTTAATGCCGATTTTGGCAATCCGTCAATTTCAAATTGCTCTACTTTACTCCATAAATCCTCGTAGTTTGAGTTTTGAGCTTGAGTAAAGTTAAAGTTGGCGAAAAGTATAATCATTACTATAAATAAAGTATTTTTCATTTTTATAAGTTTGTCACTAAGTTACTTTCAAAAGCCATTCCAAAAAACAATAAATGCGTGAATGGTTTCGTTGGTTGAGTGAAGTTACCCATTTTTTAAGTCAACTATAAATATTAACTTTGTTTTTTCGACTCAAATATTATGAAAATCTTTTTTTACCTACTATTATGTCCTTTTTTGGTAATCGGTCAATCAAGTTTTGATGACATAGAATCACTTTTTGAAAAAAAGCAATATGTTAAAGCTGAAAAAAATCTTGTTGAATTTTTAGAACATAACCCCAATAATTTACAAGCCATTGAACTTTTAGGAGACGCTTACGGGCATCAAAAAAAGTGGAATGAAGCCATAGACACCTACGAAAAATTGGTTGATGCTGATACAAATCAGGCAAATTACCATTATAAATATGGTGGTGCTTTAGGTATGAAAGCATTAGAAAATAAATTTAAAGCAGTTGGTTTAATCGGTGATGTAAAATCGTCATTTATAAAAGCTGCTGAATTAGATCCAAAGCATATTGAAGCACGTTGGGCTTTGGTTGAATTATATATGCAACTACCCGGAATTTTTGGCGGTAGTAAAAGTAAGTCGTTGCATTATGCTCAAGAATTAGAAAACCTTTCAAAGGTGGATGGTTACTTAGCAAAGGGCTATATTTATGAATATGATAAAGAACCCGAATTAGCCGAAAAACATTATAAAATGGCCATTAATGAAGGAGGCTCGTTAACCTGTTTTGATAAGCTTACAAACCTTTATGAGAAAAAAAATGAGCCAGAAAAAGCCATAAAAAACATTGAAGAAGCTCAAAAAAAACACCAACGTAATGCACTGCATTATCAAATAGGAAAAGTGGCTGCGGAATACAACATTGAATTACGCAAAGGCGAGCAATGTTTAAAAACCTATCTTAAAAATTATTCGCCAGAAGATGGTGTTCCAAAAGCTTGGGCACATTACCGTTTAGCCCAAATACATACGCACAAAAGCAACAAAACGGAAGCATTAAAATACATAGATTTGGCCATTGCGGAATTGCCAAAAATAAAACCTTTCAAAGAAGAAAGAGAGAAGATTTTGAATCTTTAATTTTCAGTCGCAGTTTGCAGTATTCAGTCACAGTATAAGTATTCAGACTAACAGTTTTTTAAACTTTGCAACTTGGCGTCTTTGCGTGAAAAATTTTGAGAATACTCTGTGACTCGCTGCGAATCTCCGTGAAATAACTTTTAGCATTAGTACAAAAAAACTATATTTGAAAATCTTCAAAAACACTTAAATGAATGTACATTTTATAGCTATTGGTGGTGCTGCAATGCACAATTTGGCCTTAGCATTACACAATAAAGGCTATCAAGTAACAGGAAGCGATGATACAATTTTTGAGCCTTCAAAATCCAGATTAGATGCTAAAGGTTTATTGCCAGAAACATTTGGTTGGTATCCAGAAAAAATTACAACTAATTTAGATGCTATTGTTTTAGGCATGCATGCTAAAGAAGATAATCCTGAGTTATTAAAAGCGCAAACATTAGGTTTAAAAATTTATAGTTACCCAGAGTTTTTATACGAACAATCTAAACATAAAACACGCGTAGTTATTGGTGGAAGTCATGGTAAAACGACGATAACCTCTATGATTTTACACGTGATGCATTATCATGATAGGGAAGTGGATTATATGGTTGGCGCGCAATTAGAAGGTTTTGATGTGATGGTAAAACTGACTGATGATAACGATTTTATAGTTTTAGAAGGCGACGAATATTTAAGCTCGCCGATTGATAGACGACCAAAATTTCACTTATATAAACCCAATATTGCCTTGTTAAGTGGAATAGCATGGGATCATATTAATGTATTTCCAACTTACGAAAACTATGTGGAGCAGTTTAGTATTTTCGTAGATTCTATTGTAAGTGGTGGAAGCATAAATTATAATGAAGAAGACCCAGAAGTAAAACGAGTAGTTGAAGCGTCTCAAAATACGATTAGAAAACTAGCATATAAAACTCCAGAATATACGGTTGAAAACGGGCAAACACTTTTAGAAACTCCAGAAGGGCCATTGCCCATTGAAGTTTTTGGGAAGCATAACCTAAATAATTTAGCTGGCGCCAAATGGATTTGTCAGCACATGGGTATTGATGAAGATGATTTTTATGAAGCCATTTCTACCTTTAAAGGCGCAAGCAAACGTTTAGAAAAAATTGCAGAAAGTAATACTAGTGTCGCTTATAAAGATTTTGCGCACTCGCCAAGTAAAGTAGAAGCGACAACCAATGCCGTTAAAGAGCAATATGAAAATAGAACTTTAGTAGCCTGTTTAGAATTACATACCTATAGCAGTTTAAATGCTGAATTTTTAAAAGAATACAAAGGTGCGCTTGATGCAGCCGATGTTGCGGTTGTTTTTTACTCACCGCACACCGTAGAAATTAAGAAATTAGAAGAGGTTACTCACGAGCAAATTGCTAATGCTTTTCAGCGTGACGATTTAATTATTTACACCAATCCAGAAGAATTTAAAGCATTTCTGTTTGAACAAAAATTTGATAATAAAGCGTTGTTATTAATGAGTTCTGGTAATTATGGTGGTTTGGATTTTGAGGCTGTTAAGGGGTTGGTTGTTTGATTTTATGTTATAATCGTTTAGCGGTTTTGTGTATGATTAGTTGCTACGCTAAACAATTAATTTAGCAAATATTAACCGAATAAAATCTCGATATTTATCTGGTCGTAAGTATTTTCGTAAGTAGCCTAAAACTAGCAATAAATTATATAGGGTGTTAGGCTAATTTATTAATATTCGATTTAAATATGACTTCGTTATTCCTATTTAAAAATATCTTTATCACCATATTGAGTTATAGTATCAAATTTTGATTTAATCCCTTCATATTTATCCTGTTTTTTCATCTTTTTGTAAATCTTCATTAATCCCCAATATGCCATAGAACTATTTGGATGTTTGTCAAGTATTTTTCCGTAACAAGATTCAGCTTTTTCATAATCACCTTTTTTAGTGTATGCATCTGCTAAACTTAACAAGGTCGGTCTTGGGTAATATGGAGGTTCTGAATAACCTAAATCTTTTTCCATTTCAACAGCTTTTTTTAGGACTTCTATTCCTTTATCATATTTTTTCTCGGCAATTAAAATATTTCCTTTTAGTTCTATGGAAGTAACGCGTAGTGTTTTCAATCGGAATTGATTGATTTTATCCTTTTCATTTTCTAGTTGTGAATTTCGCCAAAACAAAGCATCCAGTTGATCTAATTTTGATTTTGCCTTAGAAATGTCATTAGTTTTTAAAGCAGACATTCCTGAAGAAAAAGTAGAAAACGCAGCTTTGTAATCCATGGCTTGCCTTCCATACATTGAATCTAAATCCATTATTTTATCAAATTTTTCAACAGCTTTATCCCAAAATCCAAAGCGCATTTCCATGATTGCAGGGGTAATTATTCCTTGATAAAAGTAGGCGCCTCGATGCATATCAACTCTATCTGCTACAGCGACCATTTTTTCAAGTCTTTCTGCATAATATAGACCCTCTTTATAACGCCCATCTTGAGCACAATTGGCTAATAAATAATTTAGATTGTGTATATAATTCCAGTTATCAATCTCCTTAATATTTTGATTGGCCATATATGTTGAGTCTACTTTCATAGCTTTAATAAATTGATCATGAGCCTTTTTGTAATCACCTAATTTATAATAGATGTGTCCAGGCATATGGATAATGTGTCCTGATCCTGGAGCTAAATCTGCTAGTTTATCAGCGCTCCCTAAAGCCTCCTCAGGACAGCAGTTTTCCATTTGATGAATCCAATAATGATGCACACCATGATTTTCTGGATTTGAAATAAGAAGGTCTCGTAACAAATATTCACTATAGATGGTTCCTTCTCGAGGGTTCATATTTTCATCATATCCAGACATGTTAAATAGGGCCAAAAAAAGTTTTGCATCAATATCTTTTGGGTATTGATGAACGATATTTTCTAACTGTTTCAAATAACCTTCTGGATTTTTAGTTTCAACAAAATCGAGAATTCCTTTACTATAAAGGGCTTCATAACCTTCTGCATTTTCACTTAATACTTTAAGTTTCTCTACCGCTATTTTTTTCTCTTCATCAAACTCTTCATTATCAATAAATAATATTGTGTGCAGAATGCCCCAATACGGCATAATTGCTGTAGAATCGTTTCTGGTCGCTTCCTTAAATGATCTATAGGCCTCAAAGTCCCAGAAACAATGTAACTGACTAACTCCTTGGCTAAAATATTTTTGTGCCAATTCTGACGAAGTTTTTATTTTTAATTTTGAAGTCCCAACACCATTCATGAGTTCTGGAGCAGGAAGGTTTTCAATATAATTTACGCCACTTCTACATGTTATAACATGATTTATTTCTTTAGAATGGTCACTATGATTATGTTGAGCAAAGGTTGGTAGTATAACGACTTGCAATAAAATAAAAAGTAATATTTTTCTCATCAAAGAATATTTATGATTAATTTTTCTAATTGTTTTGGACTGGTCATAATTCTGACTAACGTTAAATTATTATGTTGATATTCAGTTGTTTATGTATTTGTGAAAATTCTACAAAATCGCATCAATTTAAGCAATTTTTTGTAACGTTGGCTGTAGAAATTAATCTCGATTTTCCGTGATGTGTGGAATTAAGCACAAGGTGTTAATCTGAAATCGTTTTAATATTTTATATCAAATTGTTAAACTAAGGTAGCTGAAATTTTTATAAAGTCAAGTTTTACTGCTTCGCCAATTTCCGCATAACCACCCATTGTTTCAGCATATCACGAGCATCTTGTGCTGGGTAGCCTAATACTGTTTTTCCGGCAGGAATATCTGCAAGTACACCAGAACCAGCACCAACTGTTGCCCCAGAATGAATGGTGGTGTGGTCTTTTATAGAAGCACTTCCACCAATAATAACACCATCGCCTAAAGTTACTGAACCTGCAAGTCCGCTATGGCCAGCCATAATACACGAACGTCCCATAATACTGTTATGTGCAATTTGTACCAGATTATCTATTTTACAGCCATCACCAATAATAGTGGAACTAAATTTAGCACGATCGACACAAGAGTTTGCACCAATTTCAACATAATGCCCGATAATAACATTGCCAATTTGAGGTATTTTAACTAAGCCTCTGCCGTCATCACTAGGTCTGTATCCAAAACCATCAGCGCCAATACTTACATTTGTATGAAAAATACAATGGCTACCAATAATGCAACGTTCACGAATTACAGTTCCAGACCAAACTACGGTATTATTTCCTATGGTTGTTTCGTCAAATACACAAACATTTGGGTAAAGTGTAACGCCATCACCTAAATCGACATCTTTACCAACATAGCAGTTTGCACCAATTTTACAACCGTTTCCAATTTTCGCATTATCATGAATAACTGCGGTTGGATGAATATCAGTATCAAAAACGGGTGGTGGCGGATAAAAAAGTTCTAATATTTTTGCCATGGCTAAATCGGCATTTTTTACTTTAATTAATGCACGATTTTCACCAGGTTCAATGGTTAAATTATCATTTACAATGGCTGCACAAGCTTTAGAATCTGCCCATAGTTTTACATATTTTAAAGCACCTATAAAGGTAATATGATTACTTTTTGCGTTTTGTAATTGCTCTGGGCCATCAATATTTTGGTTCGTATTTCCAATTAATTCGCCCTGTAAAATATCGTTTATTTCACTTATAGTGTAAGTATTCATTTAAAATGTGTTGGTAGTTAGTACGTGTCGTAAATCTAATAGAAAAAATAGAGAAAAACTTATTTTTCTTCTTCAATTCTATTTTCATCAAATGCTGATGGTAATAGTTTTGGAATAAATTTAACTACCAATGGTAACAATAATGCCCCACCAGGAAGCATAAAAATCGCTAAACTGGGTATCGATTTAAAAATATCTAAAAGTTGTTCTTGAACCTTTTTTTGTTCTTCAGAAGTTAAATCTCTAACGGTAGATTGCGACAATAACACCATAAGTTCTTTACTATCTTTTAACTCTTGGTACAAACGTTTACTGTTTCTAGAAATGAGTTTAGTAACCATTTTACTGGAATTATTGTAAAAACTCTGCACTATATTTTTAGAACTCAATAAGGCAATATCGTCCTTATTGGTTATGTAAAAGGTGTTTACTGTTTTGATGGATTTTTCAACTCTTTGTTCATTGAGTTTTAAATCTGAACCTAATTTTAACAGGAATATATGTTCATTTTTATCAATAATTCTATCACTCCAACTTGCCATACAAGCTAAATCTAAAATATAATACTTCTTTAAGGGTGAGTTTATAAATTTTATAGCTTCGTTATATTCTACATGAATATTATTTTGATAGCGTAAGGACGATTCGAAAAGCTTTATTAAACTATCGTCGTATTGATTTTTTATTTCTTTAGAATTTAAAACATTTAATGAAATAGATGCAATAGACGCTTCTAAGTTTTTTATGTAATCTATTGAGATAGATTTGTTTTTTAGATACTCTTTATAAGCTAAAACATCAATATAAAGCAATGCATTTATGATGAAGTAATTGAAATTTTTAGTTAAAAAATTATCATCAATTTGAATGCGTTTATGGATTATTTTTTCAAGTTGTTCGTTTGATTTTTTTCCACCTAAAAGATCTTGAAAAAACGAAATTTTAAGTTCGTTAATATCAGTGTAAAATGCAATAACACTATCTATAAAGCCAATTTCTGAATTTGAATTATGATACGTATATAAAAAGGATAAGCATAAATTTGTTTTGCTAAGTTCTTCTTCAGTTAGGTCTTTTTTAGCAATAATATTGGCTACTACATCCAAATTACTTCCATAAATAAACCCGCAAGTTCTTAAAGTATCATAAAAAGAGACTTCATCATATTGATATAAAGCATCTGTTTTACTTACTTCTTTAAGTAATTTTTTTATCCAACCTGAAGCTGATGGATTCATTGTTAACCTGAGTTATAATTCTAGGCAAAGATAAATTTTATATCGCAAAATCACTATGTTTTTTGTGTTAACAAAATTTTAACAAAACCGCTATTTCTATTTCTTCGTAGGTATGGTTGAGAGTAAAAATTTAACTAATAACAAAATCTCAAAAAATCATGAAAAATTTAAAAACAGTATTAGGATTAGGAATTTTAGCCGCGGCTAGTTTCTTCGTTATTGCAGCAGATCATATTGATGCGCCAGCAGTACAAGGTGGTAATAGTGATATTACCGATTTTTATGCCTTTCAGGGGCAAAACACAAGCAATTTAGTGTTTGTAGCAAATGTACAGGGTCTATTAAGTCCGTCTGCAACGGGAAGTGCGGCGTTTGATGAGAACGTTTTAATTGAAATTAACATTGACAACACTGGAGACAATGTTGAAGATTTAGTAATTCAAGCTATACCAAGAGATGGTAAAATGTATTTCTTTGGTCCTGTTGCACCATCGCAAGCCGGATTAAGTAGTACCATACAAAGCACTACTAATTTAGGTGGCATTGTAGATATTACATCTTACGGAACAGCTGCAATTATTGGTACCAATGCTGGCATGAGCTTTTTTGCTGGCCCACGTGATGATCCGTTCTTTTTCGATTTCGCACAATATTCAGCAATTATAGGCGGTACTGCTACTGGTTTTAACAATCCAGGGTCAGATACATTTGCAGGCAGTAATGTAATGTCTGTTGTAGTTGAGGTACCAAAATCTATGATTGGTGGATCAGGAACCATTAATACATGGGTAGAATCTAAAAGAAAGTAAAAATTAAATAACCTTATTAAAGAACAATTATGAAAAATATTAAAATATTAACCTTAGCGTTAACCGTTTCGTTGATGGCATTTAATTGCTCAAATGACGATGATAGTCAAATAGTAATGACTGGACCAGATTTCTCTGGAACTTATTCTCAACAAGATCAAATGGGTAGACCAGCAGTAAACACTGTATTTAATTCAAGTGCAGATAAAGATGCATTTAATGTAACGGTGCCATCTGCTCAAAATGCAACATTCCAAAGTAAATTTGAAGCTAACCTACTAGCTTTAAGTCCAGCTTATGCTGATGGTGGAATGAATGCTTTAGGACAAGATGCTGCGGCATTTACTGGTTTATTGGCAACAGACGTTTTAAATGTATCGTTAGATGGCACTACAACTTTTTTTGACGGTAGTACATCTCCTGCAACAGTTTTAACAGGACGTACTTTAGCTGATGATGTTATTACTGTAGAGTTATTATTAATTTTTGGTGGAGAAGATTTCTCAGAATTTCCACAATTTTCAAATGATAATGTAGACGCAAACGACAAAACCTTTTTGCCCACATTTCCTTACCTAGCTTCTCCATGGTAGAAGCCCCTTTATCAGAGTATATCACTTCGATATACTCTGATATTTTTAACCTACACCTAACAAATAAAAACACAAAATTATGAAACCTAACAATATCATAACAATGGCATTATTACTTCTTATTTTAAGCTGTAATAGGACTCCAAAAGAAATAACAAACACAAACGATTATAATACTTACTTAAGTGTTGATGAAGATGAGATGTTGCAATTAGCAATGGACAATTACAAGTTTTGGGAGGAAAAGCTAGAAAAAGAACCAAGTCAATTTCCATATTTAGCAAAAATTGCTGCATCTCAATCTCAACTATTTAATAAAACTGCTGAAATTGAATTACTTATTGAAGCAGAAAAAAATTTGATTAAAGCTAATGAAATTACAAATTATAATAATTCATCTTACTTAAGGTCTTTAGCTAGAAACTATATTTCTCAACATAAATTTAAAGCATCTTTAGAATTATTAAAAAAAGCGGAAAAAAACGGGGATAATCTAGAGGCTACTCAAAAAATGCTTTTTGATACTTACTTAGAGTTAGGTAATTACAAATTAGCAAAACAATATTTAAACACCTTTGGTAATAAAAAAAATGATTTTGATTACGTAATTCGCTTATCAAAATGGTCTGATTATAGAGGCGATTTAGATGCTGCCATAAAATATATGGAACAAGCAAAAGCGATAGGAGAATCATCAAATCTACCAGCAACAAAACAATGGGTGTATACAAACTTAGCAGATTATTATGGGCATGCTGGAAGAATTCAAGATTCTTACAACCATTATTTAAAAGCTCTAGAAATAGACAAGAATGATGCTTATGCTAAAAAAGGAATAGCGTGGATAGTGTATTCTCATGAAAAAAATGCAGACGAAGCACTTCGTATTTTAAATAGCATAACAGCAGCATATAATGCACCAGATTATTACTTATTAAAAGCAGAAATAGCTGAATTTCAAGGATACTTAAATGTTAAAGATGAACAAATGGCATCATATAAAAAAGCTGTTAATAACAAACTTTATGGCGATATGTATAACAAATATAATGCACTTATTTATGCTGAAGATAATACAAAATACGATGAAGCTTTAAGAATTGCACAAACTGAAATTGAGAACCGACCAACACCACAATCTTATGATTTATTAGCTTGGGTTTACTATAATCAAGGCAATGTTGAAAAGGCATTAGAAGTTATGGAAAAGCATGTCGTTGGTAAAACATTTGAACCTGATGCTATGTTTCATTTAGCAGAAATATACAAAGCTAACAGAAAGTTTGAAGAAGCTAAAAGCCTCAAAAAAGAATTGATTGAAAGCACTTTTGAACTCGGTCCTTTAATGGCGCAAAAGATTCAGAAAATCTAGAAAAATGTATTATTCATTTTTAAATTATATCGTTGTTTTATTATTAATACTTTTTGGTTGTAAGGTGGAAAGTCAAAATGTAATATTAAAACCTGAGTTAGAAAACCGTATTGAAAAGGTTGAAATTATTAAACTTTTTAGCCCAGATATTATTAATAAGGTAAGTTTTTTAAATACAACAAGTTCTTATTATAATGTTGAACTTATGTCGAATTGGTTTAATAATTTTTCAAGTTCTATAAACATGGAAATGGAAGACGAACCTTATTATGAAACTGTTGTAGATATTCTGAAAAATTTTATGTATTTCAATCTAAACTTAAATTATAATATTGGTAAAATTGGTTTATCGTTGTCTATTAATAATATATTTAGTTTTGATGATTCAGAGTTTTCAATAGAACCAGAATTATTTATAAATAATGAGGTTATGGAGGGTTTTTATCTTTTTCAAGATCAAAATTTTTCAATTCAAACGGCAATTGTTTATACTTTTTAATAAAATGTTTATGTGTAATAAATGCTATTAAATAATATTTTAAAAAAAATTAAAATTGAAGTGTTTGATTTTTTGGTTACTTTGTTAGGTTGAAAGTAGCTCAATTATAGAAATATAATTGGGCGCTTTCTTTTTATTTCTCTTTTAAATTATTTACTAGTTGGAATTGGAGGTAGCCCTTCAGGAATAATCGCTTTATAAATTTCATCTCCTTTTCGTTCTTTATATTCTGCTTTTACTTTGGTAACCATATCGGGGTTTTCAAACAAATCTAACATTGTCATAGACATTGCTTTGCTAGAATAAATCATGCCTTTGTGACCAATACTCATGCCTCCGCAAGCCACAACAGCCCAAGAATGCCATGGCGTATCAGTAGGCGCAGTAGTTACTCTTAAATTGATGTTTGCAACATTCCAACTTACATCTCCAACATCTGTGCTTCCGCCGCCAGAATTTTCCAAGGTAATTCTTAACGGGTTTATATTTGCATCCATACCAATTTGAGGTTTGTTTGTTGCTTCTTGAATTTTTTTACCAAAAGAAATTTCTTCATCTGTATATGCTATAGGGCCTAATAATTCTAGGTTTTTTTGCATAATAGCGCCTCCAGTTCTATTAACTAAAACTTCATAAATACCAGAAATCAGGGATACTTTATAATCTACATTTGCTAAAATTGCAGCACCTTCTGCCATTTTCATAACTTGTTCGTAAACTGGCAACATTCCAGAGCGTTTTGAATCTCTAACTCTTACCCAAAGTCTAGAATAATCTGGCACTACATTTACAACTTGACCTCCATCTTGAATGTGATAATGCATTCTAACAGTAGGCTTTACGTGTTCTCTGTAATAGTTAATTCCTGCTGTATAGAGTTCTAAAGCATCAGAAGCACTTCTTCCATTCCAAGGATCTGCAGATGCGTGTGCTGCTTGTCCAAAAAACTCGACTTTAAAATCGACCAGAGCCAATGAACTTTGAACATCTGCTTCGGTAACTGCTGCAGGATGCCAACTAATATTTACATCTACATCGTCCCAAAGACCTGCATTTACCATCCATATTTTTCCGAAAAATTTCTCTTCAGAAGGCGTTCCAAAGAATTTTATAGTCCCTTTTATTTTACCTTGTTCAATGAGTTCTTTAATAGCTATTGCAGCTCCCAAACTTCCAGCACCAAATAAATTGTGCCCACAACCATGACCAGCAGCACCTTCTTTTAAAGGATTTTTTATAGGTTCTGCTTTTTGAGAAATACCAGGCAAAGCATCGAACTCACCCAAAACACTAATTACAGGTTTTCCTGAACCATAAGTAGCCACAAAAGCTGTTGGCATTTCTGCAACACCTCTTTCTACTTTAAAACCTTGTTTTTCTGCATAATCTGACAATATTTTAGAAGATTCAGTTTCTTCGAAAGCTGTTTCTGCCAATTCCCAAATGCCATCACTAATTTCTATCAAAGCATTTTGATGCTTTTCTATGGATGCAATAAGTGCTTTTTTATTTTTCGATAAATTTTGACTTTGCAGATTAAAAATTATAAAAAATAGAAATAGAAATGAAAGTTTTTTACAAATGAAGTTTTTCATGGTGGGTTGTTTTCTCAAATATAATAAAAAAACAAACCAATGCTTGTATAAGTAAAAGCACTATTAATGATGAGTTTAAGAAATTTTTTACTAAATCGTTTATAGAAAACTATTTTTTATATGTCAATTTCGGCTTTTATGAAACTGTAACCACACCCAAAGTGTATAATTGTTCCATGGTTGGAGAAGCACTACCACCAGCAGGTTCTAAAGTAATACCAAAGGCTTCACTGTCGTTATTATTTTGAATTTCGAAAATTTTATTATCGTCTGTTGTAAAACTATCTATAGTTCCTAAACTAGTAGGGGCAAGCGGATTTAATTTTAAAGACCATACTTGATAAACCATTCCTGAAGGAGGTTCAGGTAAACCTTGGGCATCTAAGAAAATACGTTGTTTATTTTTATCCCAATACACATTGGCATATGTACTTTCAAAGTTAGCTTGTCCAGCAAGTTGTATTTTTGTAACATTATCATCGCGTAATACAGATATTAAAGTATTAGCTTCTTGTAAATTACTTTTAGAGTTTTCAATTTGAATTTCCAATAACGATTGTTGCGTTTCTGCTACTTGAATTCCAGATTGTAATTTGTTATTCTCATTAACCGCCCAAAATAAACCAACACCTAAAATAATAGATGCTGCCCAACCTGTGTAAGTTAACCAGTTGTATTTTGGTTCCGCTATTGAAATAACTTTTGTATCCGTTTCGCGTATGTTAAGCTCTTTTTTAATAGCTGGTAAAACTCGGTTAATATCTTGAGTTGATGTTGCAGAAGTTAGTTTTACAATGGCTGCTTCAATCTCTAAAACCTCTTGTAATATTTCAGGATGTTGTTGCATGAGCGTA
>TARA_R110002096_G_scaffold147031_2_pt1 | contig 21443 bp, 17 predicted proteins | sample TARA_R110002096 | Tara Oceans TARA_R110002096 (sample SAMEA4397295) | marine metagenome | biome: Polar Biome; feature: [DCM] deep chlorophyll maximum layer (ENVO:01000326); material: water (ENVO:00002006), including particulate matter (ENVO:01000060) such as... | depth 35 m
CGAACTTAGGTTATAAAGCACAAAAACAGAGGCGTAATAGCCAAATAATAGAACTAAAAACTAAACCAATGCCTCTCTCAAAATAGTAATAGGATGTTTTGCTTCTCTGTTAGTTCCATCTTTTATTTGATGCCTACAACTGGTGCCGTTTGCTGAAATTATCGTATGAATTGGCGCTTTTCTAACTGCTGGAAATAAGGTTTGTTCTCCAATTTGCATACTCACCTCATAATGTTCCTTTTCGTAACCAAAACTACCTGCCATTCCGCAACATCCACTTGGAATGATAGTGATTTTATAATTTTTAGGTAAATTCAAAACCGCAAAACTAGATAATTGGTTACTCATAGCCTTTTGATGACAATGCCCGTGGAATTTAATGGTTTTTGATTCTAAAGTGAATTGTTCCGAAGTTATATTTCCTAATTCAATTTCCTGTTGAATAAATTCCTCTATTAAAAAGGTGTTTTTTGAAATCGCTTCTGCGGAAATTTTATCATCTGCTAATTTTAAATACTCATCTTTAAACGTTAAAATTGCAGAAGGTTCTATTCCAATTAATGGCGTGTCGCTTGAAACTTTATTTTTAAAAATTTCAACGTTTTTATTGGCTAATATTTTGGCTTGTTCTAATAATCCTTTTGATAAAAAGGCACGACCTGATTCTACATTATCAATCACTTCAACTTTATAGTTTAAAGCGCTTAAAAGCTGAATGGCATCAACACCAATGGATGTGTCTAAATGATTAGTGAATTCATCATTAAATAAATATATTTTTTTAATACAATTTTTATTATTCAATTGATTATTAATTAATTGAAACTCCTTACTTAAACTTTTATTTGAAATTAAAGGCAAATTTCTTTCTTTAGCAATTGCAAATGATTTTTTTAAAATTGAAGACGTAAATCCGTTAGAAAATATAAAATTAGTCATACTCGAAAATTTACTTCCATAGCCATTTAAAACATTATTATAAGCAAACAACTTAGTGCGTAAACTAACACCATTTGCTTTCTGATATTGGTATTGAAATTCTACTTTTAAACTCGCCACATCAACACTGCTTGGACATTCGCTGGCGCAAGCTTTACAGCTTAAACATAAGTCGAAAACGTCTTTTAACTCAGTGTGATTAAACTTATTTTCTTTATTGGAATTCGTTAAAAACTCACGCAATGCGTTTGCGCGTGCTCTGGTTGTATCTTTTTCGTTTCTAGTGGCTCTATAACTTGGACACATGGTGCCGCCAAACTCTGGTAATTTTCTACAATCTCCAGAGCCATTACATTTTTCGGTTTCACGCAAAATACCTTGCGATTTCGAAAAATCCAATAACGTTTCAATTTGAGGCTCTACCCTATCGGTTTCATATCTTAGCGATTTATCCATGGGTAAAGCGTCAACAATTTTTCCTGGATTAAAAATATTATCTGCATCAAAAGCAGTTTTAATGCGCTTTAGTATTTGATAATTTTCTTCACCAATCATCATCGGAATAAACTCAGCTCGCACAATCCCATCGCCATGTTCGCCACTCATGGAACCACTATATTTCTTGACTAATTGCGCAACATCGATGGTTATTTTTCTAAATAGTTTTACATCTTCTCCCTTTTTTAAATTTAAAATAGGTCGTAAATGTAATTCTCCAGCACCAGCATGGGCGTAATAAATCGCCTCTTGTTTGTAGCCTTTCATTAATTGAGTGAACTCAGAAATGTAATTCGCTAAATCTGGTAATGCCACCGCTGTATCTTCAATACAAGCAGCCGATTTTTTATCGCCAATTATATTTCCTAACAAGCCAAGTCCTGCGCTTCGCAAGTTATTGGCTTTCTCAATTTCGCTACCAATAAGTGTTGGAAATGCATAGCTCAATTCAGAATACTTTATGGCTTTTAAAAGATTTTCAGCTAATACATGTACTTCAGCTAAAGAACCTGCTTTTACCTCACACATTAAAATAGCTTTCGGATCGCCGACAATAAATTGCCTGTTTTCTTGCTGAGTTTTGTTGTGTTTTGTGCAATCTAAAATGGTTTTATCCATCATTTCGCAGGTGTACAAATTGTGCTTCATTACCAATTCTACGCTATTTAAACAGTTTTCAATACTATCAAAATGCGCAGCCACCATAATAGATTCCTGTGGTGGCAACTTATCTAATTTTAAAGTAATTTGAGTCGTAAATGCTAATGTGCCCTCGCTTCCTGAAAGCAATTTACACATATTAAAAGGCTCAGAATCATTTGAAAATACTTCCGTTTTTACTAATTCATCAATAGCATAACCTGTGTTTCTTCGGTGGATCTCTGGTTTTGGAAAATGATCTTTGATTTGGTTTTGAACAGATTCAGATTTTAACTCTTCAAAAACAGTTTTGTAAATATGGCCTTCTAAAGTATCGAGTTTTGATTTTTTTGTAAATTCTTCTGAAGCTATTTCTCCAAAAACCACTTCACTGCCATTGCTCAAAATAGTTTGTAATTCAACTACTTTATCACGTGTTACACCATACTGAATGGATGTTGTACCTGATGAATTATTCCCAACCATTCCTCCTATCATACAACGGTTTGAAGTAGATGTATTCGGCCCGAAAAACAAACCAAATGGTTTTAAATAATTATTTAAGGTGTCTCGAACAACTCCAGGCTGTACAGTAACCGTTTGCTTCTTTTCATCAAAACTTAAAATTTCAGTGAAGTATTTTGATACATCAACTACGATACCTTCCCCAACGCATTGTCCTGCTAGCGACGTTCCTGCAGTTCTCGGAATTAATGACGTTTTATGCTCCTTGGCAAATTTTATAAGTTGCTTAATATCGTCTATGTTTTTTGGGTAAGCAACTGCCAATGGCAATATTCTATAAACAGAAGCATCGGTGGCGTATAATGATTTCATTAAATCATCATAAAATAATTCACCTGATAGGTTTGATTTTAAGTCTTTTAAAGGCATAGAGTTAAAAAAACTATTGATTGGATAAATATAAATACATTTTTGGCGTTATTTTTGTAAAAGTAAACTCAATATTAACAATTGGTCTTTTTTATTGAAATGACCGTATATATCATTAATTGAACTAAAATTTTAAAATTTATGAAGAAATTATTTTTATTATCGTTTGCCTTAATTGGTTTTGCATTCGCATCTAGTGCACAAGAAATTGCAGATAATGCCATTGGATTACGTTTAGGAGATAGTGATGCTTTTGGTGCTGAAATTTCTTATCAACGCGGATTAGGCGACAACAATCGATTAGAGCTAGATTTGGGGTGGAGAGACGGAAGAAACTATGATGGCTTTAAACTAGCAGGCCTATACCAATGGGTTTGGAACATTGAAGACGGTTTTAATTGGTATGCTGGTGTCGGTGGTGGATTAGGTTCTTTTGGTTATAATGACAGAAATGGAAACGACTACAATGATACATTCGTTTTTGCTGCTGGTGATATAGGTATTGAATACAATTTTGATATACCATTACTAATTTCACTTGATTTCAGACCTGAAATTGGATTTGGTAATGATTACAATAATGATTTTAATAATAGCGGTCTAGGTTTTGATGTTGCTCTAGGTATCAGATACCAATTCTAAACTAAAACTATATAAAAAAACAAAAGCGCCTTTTTAGGCGTTTTTTTTTGAATAAAATTAAGAGAAGAAGAAATTAAAAACTTATTTCATTACTACATTACTATACTTAGCGTTTACAACAATAGTTTTACTTGTGTTAGAATTATTTGAAGTAAATGAGCTAGTATGCTCTTTTATTGTTTTTTCTGGATGACTAAATCGTGAACGTGTCCCTTTATATTGTAGATTATAATCTGTTTTAGGTAAAACTATTACCGCATCACAATTCTGAATAAGTAGATTTAAATTGGTAAACGTATCATCAATTTTTGAAATTTTTAAATTTCCAATATTACCATCAATAATAGCATTACCCGTAAAATTATCAATATTCACATTTGATGAATTTGATGTTAAAATCATACTTTTAACGTTATTTAAATTGGCTTCTTTAACATAATTTAAATTCAATTCACCTAAATTCCAATACGTTACATGAATTGGCGAATAAGAAGCGTTAATGGAAGTAGAACCTCCATTAACACTATTTGCTGTAAATTTAGTATATGATAAATCTGCTTTTAAATTATCAATGTTTGATGCAAACTCCAACTCGCCATGGCGCACATTAACTTTTAATTTAGCCCCTTTTGGCATTTTAATTTTAATCGTTTTTTTAACTTTAGAATTTGGCGATTTATCAACCATTCTTTCTATTAATACTTTTCGTTCTTTTGCTAGTTTCTCACGTTCTTGGGCATGTTGTTCGCGTTGGCCAGCAAGTTTTTCATGCATTTTAGCACGCTCTTCATGTTGTTTTTCTATACGCTCTTTTTGTTCTTTTGTTCGCTCAACTTGTTCTTCTATTCTTTCAGCTTGTTGCTCCATTCGTTCTGCAAAACGCTCGCCCCAAATTTCCATTTTTTTAGTATATTCTTCATTATTGAATTTGCCTTCAAACTTTTTCGCCCATTCTTCCATATCCTTCCCATATTTCTCACCCCATTCTTTTCCAAATTTTTCGCCCCAAGCTTCCATTTTATCAGCGTAATCTTTCCCGAAAGTAGATTCGAATTTCTTTGTGTATTCTTCTAGATACTTATCACCGTCTTTTTTGTAAGCCTTGTAATCAAAATTAATATTATTAACGCCTTCTGGTAACTCTGGTAACTCTGGCATTTCAGGAAATTCTGGCATTTCGGGTAATTCTGGCATTTCAAAGTTAAAATCGAAATCCATATCTGGTAAATCGGCAAGTTCAAATTTTAATTCTTTTAGTACTGCTTTTACAGCATCGCTATCGCCATAATTATGACTGTAATTATAAGCCCAAACATGTGGTGCATTTGATTTTGTAGAAATAGACACTTTATCTGTTGAAGCATCAATATTTACAGTCCAAGATTTTAAGGCTTTTTCAAGTTCATCTTTGCTTAAATCATCGCCTTCAATATAAGCTTCAATTTCTACTGTTCCTTTATTCCAAGTATCAAAAATAATATTGGTATAACTGGTGTTTAAATCTATTGTAACATCTTTATTTACTTTAATAGATTGAGATACTTTGGTTAATTTATTTTGAGCAAACAGGCTGCCAGCAATAAAAAAAGTTAAAGCAAATGATTTGATTTTTATGATAGTCGTGTTCATTTTTTGATTTTTTTAGATTGATTTTTTTACTTCGTCATTATCTAAATCAGAAGTATTTAATTCTTTTAATTGTGCCCGTAAACGGTACAATAAACTTAAACGGAATTTTAAATTATCGATAAGTGCATTTACAGTTAACTCAGTTGGCCCAGATTCTGTTAACTCTAGTGATAGACGATTATACTCTTCATCCAAATCGCTTAGTTGTAACAAATAATCATCAAAAAGGTCTTTGGTTTCGGCTGTTGGTTTCATTTTAGATAACTCTAAATTGATACTTGCTAAATAATAGTCTTCAACCTTTTTTAAACCTGGAGAAACATCTCCTAAAGTTTTTGTTTCAATAGTATTGGTAGAAGCAACCGTTTGAGTTGCGCCTGCTTTTGGTTGAAAAAAATGATATGCACCAAAACTTAAACCTAAAAGTACTACCACACTTGCTGCTATACTAAACCAACCAAACTTTGATTTAGTTGGTGTTTTTGGCAAAGCCTCGTCTAGCTTTTTGAGAAAACGTTGTTGATGATTTTTTGGCATTTTTTCATGCACTATTTTATCATCTTTAAATAACTCTCTAATATCTTGTGCCATTTTTTTTAAGTGTTAACAGTTCTTGTAATTTTACTTTTCCTCTTGATAATTGAGTTCTAGATGCTACCTGAGAGATATTTAAAATATCAGAAATTTCTTGATGGTCATACCCTTCAATTAAATAAAGCATGACCACATAGTGGTACTTTTCTGGTAATTTGTTAATTGCCCTTTTCACATCATCAAGTGTAATTGTATCTTCTACCAACCATTTGTCGTCCATAGTTGTATCAATAACTTTAAGGTGCACCTCTTCTAAATCAACAAGTTGTTGCTTTTTAGCTTTTAAGAAATCAATACTTTTATTAACCACAATACGTTTTAACCAGGCACCAAAAGTAACTTCTGCTTTGTATTGGTGTAGTTTTGTAAAGGCCTTTATAAAAGCCTCTTGCACCACATCTTCAGCATCTGTAGCATCTTTCAAAAATCGTTTAGCAACAATATACATCCCGTCGCAGTACTGGTTGTATAACTGCACTTGTGCTTTTCGATTGTTCTGTTTACATTTTTCAATAATGTCAACTTGAAACATGCTATTAATACGTTTGGTTTTAAATACCTTGTTTAAATAAAAATTTAAATTGGTACTTGGTTAGTTCATTTTAAAGACGACACAAAAAACAAAGTGTGGCAAAAAAAATATTTTTTTTACTTGGAAATACCAAAGCTAAATAAAACTGCGTTTGCTTTTTAGTAATTATGACTTTTAAAGTATCTTTATAACCAAATTAATTTCTCTATATGAACACCTTTTTAAAACGCATTTTAGTACTCTTATCTATTTTAGCCTTAGGGCTTTTGTTATATTCTGTTTTTGTTGAAAATATTTTTGCCTCTCGATTGAGTCCTAAAGACAATGTGAAATTTGAATTAAATGATTTAAAGTTAAAAGTATTTTATAACCGCCCTTTTAAAAAGGATAGAGATGTGTTTGGTGCTTTAGTACCCTTTAATGAAGTTTGGCGAACAGGCGCCAATGAGGCCACTACTTTTGAAACCAATGAAACTTTAGATATTGGTGGTACTCCTTTACCACAAGGAAAGTATACCTTATGGACAGTACCAAAAGATACTATTTGGACCGTTATTTTTAACACAAAACAATATGATTGGGGAGTTGATCATGAAATGAAACCCATGTGGGATCCTAATTATGATGCTTTAAAAATTGATGTACCCGTGCAAAAGCTAAACGCTTATGTTGAGCAATTTACTATTGCTTTTGATAATTCTACAGACAATCTGTTTTTAACCATGGCTTGGGATGATGTGAAGGTTGCTGTACCGTTGAAGTAGAATAAACTAAATTGTGGCAAAACAAAAAAAATCAGCTTTATCAGAAAAAAAAGGAGTTTCACATTCTGAAATAACTAACAAGTCTTCAATTGAAAAAATAAAAAATAAAAGAAAAGAAAAGCTTGCTACAAAAACTTTAATCGATTCAATTTTAAATAAAGATATTACCGCTTTAAGTAGAGCCATCACATTAATTGAAAGTAAAAACCCAAAACATCTAGAACAGGCAAACAGTATTATAAAAGGCTGTTTACCTTATGCTAATAACTCTATTCGTATTGGTATTACTGGCGTTCCTGGTGTTGGCAAAAGCACATTTATTGAAGTTTTTGGAAAACATTTAACAGATCAGGGAAAACGCGTTGCGGTTTTAGCAATAGACCCTACAAGTTCGCTTACAAAAGGCAGTATTTTGGGTGACAAAACCCGAATGGAAGATTTGGTAAAGAATGAAAATGCTTTTATTCGTCCGTCTGCATCTGGAAATTCTTTAGGTGGCGTAGCTAGAAAAACACGTGAAACCATTATACTTTGTGAAGCTGCTGGTTTTGATGTTATACTCATTGAAACTGTTGGTGTTGGACAAAGCGAAACCACAGTTCACAGTATGGTCGATTTCTTTTTACTTTTGAAATTAGCTGGTGCAGGTGATGAATTACAAGGTATTAAACGTGGCATTATTGAAATGGCAGATGCTATTGCTATTAATAAAGCTGATGGTGAAAATTTAAAAAATGCAAAACTTGCCAAAGTAGAATTTAATAGAGCGCTTCACCTCTACCCTGAAAAATCATCAAATTGGCAACCTAAAGTAACGCTTTGTAGTGCTTTAAATAATGAAGGAATTGATGCTATTTGGACTCTTATTTTAGACTATATTGAAATGACCAACAAAAACAACTTCTTCAATAAAAAAAGAAGCGAACAAAATAAGTTTTGGCTAATTCAAACTATTGAGAATCAATTAAAGTCTGAATTTTTTAATAGACCAGAAATAAAAAAAGAGTTAGCAAATCAATTACAACTTATAGAAACTAATAAAACAACACCTTTTGTGGCTGCTGATTATTTATTAAACTTGAATAAAACGCTTTAATAAATACTTCGCCAATTTATAAAATATAAATCCTGAAATGGCTCCAAAAGTTAATCCGCAAACAATATCTAGCGGGTAATGTACCCCAACATAAATTCTACTGTAGGCCACAACCGCACTCCAAAACAATAAAATAAATATTAAATTCTTGTAATATGGCTTTAGCATTAAACCAGCAAAAACAGCTGCTGCCATAGAGTTTGATGAATGCCCAGAAAAGAAACCATATTTTCCACAACGCACTGCAATAAATCGGATTCGGTCAATTAAGTCAGTTACACCGCAAGGTCTTGGACGTTCAAAACCACGTTTAAAAACGTTAGTTATTTGGTCGGTAAACGTGATCATTAAAGCAACAACTACTACAAAAACAAGTAATGATTTAAGTCCATACTTCTTGTAAAGTAAAAATAATAATATCGCATATAACGGAATAAATGTTAGCTTATCAGTAATTATAAGCCAAAGAGTATCCCAAGTTTCTGAACCTAAATTATTAAGAAATATAAAAAGCTCAGTATCGTATTCTAAAAGTTGTTCAATCATTAGTCATCATATTTAGCAACTTCAGCGTCATAAAAGGCAGTTGCTAATTTAATGGCATTTTCTGTTTCAGTTTCTAATTCGTTTTGATCTTCATCATCAAAATCTTCAAACCATTCCACTTCATCATCTTCCAGATTAATAATAAATCTTGGAAATTCTGTATGAATTACAAAAATAGCGTTTGGAAGATCGGTATTATCGCCTAATATAAACTTTGGTAATGCCATTGTTAATTGTTAATGTTAGTTGATGTCAAAATTAACTTTTTAGTTAAATAATTAAATCGAATATACAATAAAATTGCAGCTGTTGTTAAACCTGCAAGTAAACCTAACCAAATTCCAAAACTTCCGTATGCATCTTCCTTTCCTAAAAACCAACTTATAGGAAACCCAATAAGCCAATATGAAATAAAAGTAATTATGGTTGGTATTTTTACGTCTTGTAAACCACGTAGTGCTCCTAAAACTAAAACTTGAATACTATCGCTTATTTGAAATATGGCTGCTGCGACTAATAATTTTGAAGCAATACGAACTACTTCTGTGTTGTCTATTAAATTTTCGGCATCATTAAAATCTACATATATTTTTGGTAAATAATCATGAAACATGAAAAATAGAATAGCAAAACAGGTTGCTAGCATTATACCTAGAAGAAATATTGAAAATGCTATACGACGTAATTCTAGATAGTTTTTCAGCCCTTTTTGATTTCCAACACGAATCATTGAAGCAACACTTAATCCCATAGCCACCATAAATGTCATTGACGATAAGTTTAAAGCAATTTGATTTGCCGCTTGCGGGTTTTTACCCAATAAGCCGCTTAACCAAATAGCTGCGGTAAAAATAGCCACTTCAAAAAACATTTGCATAGCACTAGGCGCTCCTAAATTTATAAGTTTTTTAAGCATTAATTTATTCAGTACAAAAAACTTAATATGTGTTACAAAAGGTTTAGATTTTTCCTTTCTTTTCAACAAAAACCATAAATGCCAAACCATAATAATTCTTGATATTAAGGTTCCGTAAGCAGCTCCAACAATACCTAGCTCAGGAAAACCAAATTTTCCAAAAATTAATAAGTAGTTTAAAATTACATTTACAATATTTGCCAATAATGTAGCATACATCGGTGAACGCGTCATAGATAACCCATCACTAAACTGTTTAAAGCCTTGAAAAATAATAAGCGGAATTAATGAAAATGCTACTAAATTTAAATACGGAATTGCTAACTGAACAACTTCAACTGGCTGCTTCATGAAATACATTAATGGTTTTGCAAAAAGCACCATTAAAAATAATAATACACCTAAAACCGTACATAAAAACAAGCCATGTTTAAATGAAGATTTTCCTTTTTCAAAATCATTTGCGGCATCCGCTTCAGCAATTAAAGGTGTTATAGCAGTTGAAAAACCAATACCCAAAGACATAGCGATAAACATAAAACTATTGCCTAAAGAAACCGCTGCAAGTTCTGCAGTTCCTAATTGCCCTACCATAATATTATCTATAAAACCCACAAAAGTATGCCCAAGCATACCAAGCATTACTGGAGCCGCCAGTTGCCAATTGTATTTAAACTCTTTGGTGTAGTTTTTTAATTGCATTTGGCAAAAGTAACTTTAAGCTTTCTGTTTACCAATTTAAGTCTGTTTCTTTTAGAAGGAAATAAAATTAACAAATGTTAATAAATCTGTGCGTTTAATGTTCAATTTATTGAAGTGTTTTCATAAATTCGCAACGCTTTAAAAAGCATTCTCAATAAGAACAAATAGCAAGCTAGAAACACTTTTAGCTTTTATTTATAGAGGGATTAATAAATTATAGCTTGTAGTTTTGCTTCTTCAAATTCTTGCATTATATCTTCAACGATTTTAGAAACTGGTTTAATATCATGAATTAAACCTGAAATTTGCCCAATTTCGAGTTCGCCGTTTTCTAAATCGCCCTCAAACATTCCCTTTTTGGCTCGTGCTCTTCCTAAAAGGGCCTTAAGCTGATCAACAGTTGGCGATGTCTTATAAAGGGCTTGTACCTCATTAAAAAACTTATTTTTAATTAATCGTACAGGTGCTAATTCTTTTAAAGTGAGTTGGGTATCGCCTTCTTTTGCATCAACAACTACTTGTTTAAAAGCTTGGTGTGCAGAACTCTCTTCGCTTGCTACAAAGCGGCTTCCAATTTGAACGCCATCAGCTCCAAGAATCATACAGGCTAGCATCGATTTTCCGGTTGCAATACCTCCAGCTGCAATTAAAGGAATTTTAATATGTTCTTTTACTATCGGAATTAATGTTAATGTAGTCGTTTCATCTCTTCCATTATGTCCACCAGCTTCAAAACCCTCAGCAACTATAGCATCTACTCCAGCTTCTTCTGCTTTTAAGGCGAACTTTAAGCTACTAACTACATGAACAACTATAATACCTCGTTCTTGCAACCAACTCGTCCAAGTTTTAGGATTTCCAGCTGAAGTAAAAACAATTTTCACGTTTTCCTCAACAATTATATCCATGATTTCCTCAATGTTAGGATATAACATGGGTACATTTACACCAAATGGTTTACTAGTCGCTTTTTTACATTTTTGAATATGCTCACGAAGAACTTCTGGGTACATAGAACCCGCACCAATTAAACCCAAAATACCAGAATTACTGGCTGCTGAAGCTAATCGCCAGCCACTATTCCAAACCATTCCTGCTTGAATAATTGGGTATTTAATATTTAATAACTCGGTTATTTTATTTGGCATCTAACTATATATTACGAAATAACTCCTGAACCTATTAACTCATCATTTATATACCATGCTACAAACTGGCCTTCTGTAATAGCTGATTGAAAATTTTCAAACTCAACATATAAACCACTAGCAACTTTATACAATTTAGCTTCTTCAAGTGTTTGCCTGTAGCGAATTCTGGCTTTTACTAGCATCGTTTCACCTACTTGAAGTTCTAAATCTTCACGTACCCAATGCAACTCTTCATCACTTACAAATAAAACTTTTTTATAAAGTCCTGGATGCTCCTTTCCTTGTCCTGTATAAATTACATTTTCATCAACATCTGTATCAATCACAAATAACGGTTCTGGCGTTCCTCCAACAGCTAATCCTTTTCTTTGCCCTTTTGTAAAATAATGAGCCCCTTGATGCTTTCCTACTATTTTACCAAAATCAATTTTATAATCTATTTTTCGGGATAAGTATTTCAGTTTTTCTTCTTCGGAATCGAATTGAGGTTCTATTTGATTAAAAATATCTTGCTCTTTTGAAATTTCAACAATAACACCCTCTTTAGGTTTTAATTGCTGTTGAAGAAAATCTGGTAATTTAACCTTTCCTATGAAACAAAGCCCTTGTGAATCTTTTTTATCTGCAGTTACCAAATCTAATTCCACAGCTATTTTACGAACCTCTGGTTTTGTTAATTCGCCAATTGGGAATAATGATTTAGCAAGTTGCTCTTGTGATAACTGACATAAAAAATAAGACTGATCTTTATTTTTATCAACTCCAGCTAAAAGTTGATAGATGGTATTTCCATTTTTTTCAATAATTCCTTTTCTGCAATAATGTCCTGTTGCCACATAATCGGCACCAAGTTCTAATGCAATTTTCATAAAAACATCAAACTTAATCTCTCTATTACAAAGCACATCTGGATTTGGCGTTCTACCTTTTTCGTACTCATGAAACATATAATCGACAATACGTTCTTTGTATTGTTCACTCAAATCTACAGTTTGAAAAGGGATTCCTAATTTTTCAGCAACCAACATAGCATCATTACTATCGTCTAACCACGGACATTCGTTTGAAATAGTAACAGAATCATCGTGCCAATTTTTCATAAATAGTCCAATAACCTCATAACCTTGCTGCTTTAGTAAATAAGCTGCAACACTAGAGTCTACACCACCTGAAAGTCCAATAATTACGCGTTTCATTATTAAAAATTAGTGTACAAAGATACATATTATTACTAGATTTTAATGACATAGAATAAGTGAAAAACATCGATGAAATGCATATTTTGTTTAAAATTTTGTTAAAATTATTAAACGGTATTTGTTTTTTTGTTTAATGATTATGTATATTTGTTAAACAAAGTATAACTAATAAAATATCGAAAAAATGAAAACATTAAAAAGATTAAGAAGTCTAACATTCCTTTTTTTAGGATTAATTTTGGTAACATCTTGCAGTGATGATGACAGTCCTGCTCCTTTTGTACCAACAAACAGTATTTTAGAGTTAGCTCAAGCAACCGATCAATTATCTAGCTTAGAAGCAGCATTGACTAAATATCCAGATTTGGTAAGCCTACTAGGTGGTACAGGTAATTTTACTGTATTTGCACCCAACAATGATGCTTTTGATGCACTTTTAGTCGCAATAGGACAAGAATCAATAGATGATATACCAGAAGACGTCTTGAAAAATATTTTGCAATACCACGTATTTACAGCCGCCGCTGTTCCAGCTAGTGCTGTTACAACGGGCCCTATTACAATGGCAAATGATGAAGTAGCAGATTTAGTTTCTGACGCTAACGGCGTATCTATTGAAGGCGCTCAAGTAATTTTAGCAGATGTAACAGGAACAAATGGTATTGTACATGTGATAAACAATGTTATTGTACCACCTTCTATACTACCTATAGTAGGAACTATAGTAGCACCTGCTTACTTTAATAAAGATTTTTCTATACTTATTGATGCAGTTTTAGCAGCTGATACAGATATACTAAGTGCGCTTTTAGGAAACGGTACTGGTAATGGCTTAACGTTATTTGCTCCAACAAACGCTGCTTTTGCGGCTGCTGGAATTACAGATGTAAATAGTCAAGATGCCGTGTTATTATACCATGTTGTTGATGGAACAGTAATGGCTGCCGATTTACCAGATTCAGGAATTGCTGCTGCAGAAGTACTAACTCTAGGAGGAAATATTTATGTAACTAATGCTGGTTCAGGTGTTTTTATAAACGGAAAAACTGAAGTTACAGCTACAAACATAATGGGCTCAAACGGTGTTGTACATGTGATTGACAGAACTTTAATTCCACCTACACAAGATATCGTAGAGATTGTTAGTGAATTTGCAGGTGGTAATCCAGCAGAATTTTCATTATTAGCAGCTGCTTTAACAAAAGCAGGATTAATTGATACCTTAAAAGGAGATGGACCATTTACAGTATTTGCACCTACAGATGCTGCTTTCCTAACTGCTGGTGTAGATCAAGCGTTTATTGATGCTGCTGATGCTGCTGATTTAGTACCTATTTTAACACACCATGTAGTGGAACCAAGTGTATATGTATTTTCTAGTGATGTGGCTGATGGTGCTGTACCAATGTTAAATGGTTCAAACGTTACTATAAGCGGTTTAACTATACTAGATGGAGCAGGAAATACACCAGCAGCAAATTTAGTACCTAGCTTACTTGATGTTCATGCAACAAATGGTGTTATACATGTTATAGATAAAGTATTATTACCTTCTAGTTAAAAGATTAGTTTGGTTTGTTGATTGTAGGCAATTAAAATTGTCTATGAGAAAGAGGTCCCTTAAGCAATTAAGGGACTTTTTTGTTTTAATTACTTTTCTTAATGTATTTGGGTTTATAGGTAAAATCTTTTTCTTCCTTTAATTTTCCGTTTTCATAATATTTCCAAATCCCATCTTTCTTACCTCTTTTATAATTACCCTCAACTAACAGCATCCCTTTTGGATTATAAAATTTGGAAAGGCCATGCAATTCACCATTTACATAAACAAACTCTTTTAAAACTGAGCCGGTTTCAGAATACCATAAAGATATCCCATCCAACTTACCTTCTTTATAGTTTTGTTTTTCTGCAATTTGACCATTCTCATAATACACAAAACGTTCACCGTTAAGATTACCCGAGTTATCAAAATGTTCTAATATGAGTAGTTGCTCTGAATTTTTTTGATAATATTTCCAAGTACCAATATATGTTTTACCATCCATTTGTCCTTCACTAATAACCTTACCTTTAGGCGTATAAAACTTAACTTCTGCAATATTATTGTTTTTATTAAATTGCTTGGAAGCTGTTAAAATAGCTTTGTTTTTTATGTTTTTATAAAACTTGAAAAGCCCAATTTCTTTTCCATTTAAAAACGCGCCTTCATAGCGTAATACATTCGTTTTATCAAATGTTTTTTTCCAAATACCGTGGCGTTTTCCGTTAGCATCAAATTGATTGATATCTTGAGCAAAAATGGAAATACTATTTAAAAAGAATAAGAATATACTTAATTTAATAAATTTCATGAGATACAATTTAAAATAGATTAGTTGCTACAAAAGAATGACAAAAATGAAACGATAAAAATAGTCTATAATTGTGTTTAATAAAAAAGCTATCTAAAAGGTCGTGTTCTATTTTATTTTGAGCACTTTGACAAGGTAGAGGTACTGTCGAAATATTTTAATGCATTGATAATCATATCGGTTTCGGCAATTCCGAATGCTATCGGGACAAGTTCACAAACTAAATATAGAATACTTTTTAGAAAACCTTGTGTAACCTAAACCCTTCCGTCTTTCAATTTTATTAAATTGAAATCCACCTTCCCTTAAATAAAGGGAAGGATTTAATAAGGTATACTATTTTTTCTTTTTTTGCTGAAGTTGTTTTTGTTTTTCAGCCTGTTCCATCATTTCAGCCATTTTTTTCTGAAAACGATTTTCCTTTTTAGGTTTCTTTTTATTTTCCTGCATTTGTGCATGAATTTTATCTTCATCAAGAATAAAATTCTTGATAACCAATATAATACCAATACTAATTACGTTTGAAATAAAATAATATAAACTTAAACCAGATGCATAATTATTAAAGAAAAACAACATCAATATTGGCGAGAAATACATCATGTATTTCATCATTTTTGCCATATCTGGCATGCCTTCTTGTTGGGGTTGTGATACCATATTTTGCCCAGTTGTTAAACGCATGTAAAAGAATATTGCTATGGAAGCTAATATTGGAAATAAACTTACGTGATCTCCATAAAATGGAATGTTAAAAGGCAGGTTTGCAATAACATCATAAGAAGATAAATCTTTTACCCATAAGAAACTTTTTTGTCTTAAATCGAAAGCCGATGGAAAAAATTGAAACAACGCATAAAACACTGGCAACTGAATTAAAGCTGGCAAACAACCCGCCATTGGGCTTGCGCCTGCTTTAGTTTGTAGCGCCATGGTTTCTTTTTGCGATTTCATTTTATTGTCTTTATGCTTTGCACGAATAGCATCTAATTCTGGCTTCAAAATTTTCATCTTAGCTTGCGACAAAAACTGTTTGTATTGCACGAAAGACAGTAATATTTTAACCAAAATAGTCATCACAACAATGGCTATTCCGTAAGGCATAAAACCTCCTAAAAAGCCAAATAGCGGCATGAATATAAAACGGTTTATCCAGCCAAAAATACCCCAACCAAAGGGTACAAGTTCGTCTAAATTTCTATCGTAAGCATTTAAAACCTTGAAATCACTTGGTCCGTAATACAAATCCATTGAATTATTAAGCTCGCCCCCTTGTAATTCTAAAGGAATGGTGGTTTCAAAGTTTTTAGTATAAACGGTATCAATAGCTTCATCTTGTACTAAATTTTCAGTGTTTACAGTTATACTTTTAAAAGGTGTATCTGTTAATAATGCAGAAGAAAAGAAATGCTGTTTGTAGCCAATCCAAGATACATCTTCAACAACATCTTCACCATTTCTGGTATAGTCGTCTTTATCGCCTTCATAAACATAATGAATATCAGTATACCTATTTTCATAGGAAATACTTTTTGCATTCCTAAAACCTTTAAGGTTCCAATCTAAATTAATAGCTTGAGAACTATTTATAACGTCACTTAAGCCTTGCGAACGAACGTTAAAATCCATCATATAATCGCCTTGTTTAAGCTCGTAACGATATTCTAAAAATTTACTTTCAGAAACTTTTAGCTTCATCGAAATAATAGTAACGCCTTCATTTTTAGTAACCGTAGGTTCGAAAAACAAATCTTTAGTATTTAAAATACGACTATCTGTAGTTCCGAAATTAATATTGAAAACGGCGTTATTATCTTTTATGATATAAATGGGAAGCGAATCGTAATCTACAAACTGTTTTAGTTTGACCTCAGAAAGATAGCCTCCTTTATTACTAAATTTCAGGGCTAATAAATCACTTTCAACCGTAGTTTCTGTGTTAGAAGCTTTACTGCCAGAGTAAGCAAAGGCTCCTAATTTGTTTTTAAGATTTATTAATTGAATGGAATCTGAAACATTTTCTTGAGAAAAATCTTGAGCTGTTGTTACCTTCGTTTGCTCTAATGCTTTGGCTTTATTTTCAGCCTCAACTTGTTCTTGCTTTGCTTTTTCTTGAGTTTCAAGTTCTTCTGGCGTTGGTTGATTTTGCCAGAGCATATATGCTAAAATTCCGAAAATAAGAACAAATCCTATTATCGAATTAATATCTAATTTCTTTTCTTCCATTAGTTAGTTTTATAAAATAAAAAAACATTCCTGCATGCACAGGAATGATGATAACTTATCAATAAGCTATCCAATTTTAATTTTGTGCCATAGTGGCATTTTTACTCTTTTTTTTATGATTTAAAGCTGATTTTACAAATGCCACAAATAAAGGATGCGGATTTGCTACTGTGCTTTTATATTCTGGATGATATTGAACACCAATAAACCACGGGTGATTTGGGAGTTCTATAATTTCTACTAAACCTGTATCAGGATTTAAACCTGTTGCCAACATACCAGCCGCTTCCATTTGAGCTTTGTAATCACCATTAAACTCGTAACGATGTCTGTGGCGCTCTTTAATACTTTCGGCTTTGTATATATCGCGTACTTTACTGCCCATTTTCAAATCGCAAGCCCAAGCGCCTAAACGCATCGTTCCGCCTTTGTCTGTAATCGATTTTTGTTCTTCCATTAAATCGATAACTGGATTTTTTGTGTTTGGGCTCATTTCGGTAGAATCGGCATCTGCGATTTTTAAAACATTTCTAGCAAATTCTATAACTGCCATTTGCATGCCTAAACAAATACCGAAAAAAGGCACATTGTTTTCGCGTACATACTTAACAGCATCTATTTTTCCTTCAATACCACGTTCTCCAAAACCTGGTGCTACTAAAACGCCGTCTAAATGACCTAGTTTTAGTTTAACATTATCAGCATTAATGTATTCAGAATGTACCGACTCAATATTTACTTTCACTTCATTTTCTGCTCCAGCGTGAATAAAAGCTTCCAATATAGATTTATAGGAATCTTGTAACTCTACATATTTTCCAATTAGCCCAATAGTAATTTCTGTTTTCGGATTTTTATGACGATGCACAAATTTATTCCATCTTTCAATATCTGGAGTGGTGCTTTTTAAGTTTAATTTTTTTAGAACCACTTTATCTAAACCCTCTTCAAGCATTAAATTTGGAACATCGTAAATGGTAGATGCATCGATAGATTCTATTACAGCCTCTTCACGTACATTACAAAACAACGCTAATTTTTTTCGTAATTCAATAGGTAAATGATGCTCAGTTCTACAAACTAAAATATCTGCTTGCACACCGCTTTCCATTAGTGTTTTTACACTATGCTGTGTTGGTTTTGTTTTTAATTCGCCAGCAGCCGATAAGAAAGGCACTAAAGTTAAATGAATAACAATACCGTTATTATCGCCTAAATCCCAACGTAATTGACGCACGGCTTCTATGTATGGTAAAGATTCGATATCCCCTACAGTTCCTCCAATTTCTGTTATAATTATATCGTAATCACCAGAGTTTCCTAGTATTTGAACGCGTTCTTTAATTTCGTCTGTAATATGAGGAACCACTTGTACCGTTTTTCCAAGAAATTCACCTCTACGTTCTTTTTCAATAACGCTTTGGTAAATTCTGCCTGTGGTTACATTATTAGCTTGACTTGTTGGGGTGTTTAAAAATCGCTCATAATGACCTAAATCTAAATCGGTTTCAGCGCCATCTTCTGTAACATAACATTCACCATGTTCATAAGGATTTAAGGTACCAGGATCTACATTAATGTAAGGGTCTAATTTTTGAATAGTTACTCTGTAACCTTGTGCCTGAAGTAATTTAGCTAGAGATGCTGCTATAATCCCTTTTCCAAGAGATGAAGTAACACCGCCGGTTACAAATATGTATTTTGCTGTAGTTGTCATGTTGCGTTTATAAACGCAAGCAAAATTACAAAATTTAAATAGTTAATTTGGCAAAGTTATTAGTTTATTAATGGAGTTTTCAACAGGTTATAAAATCATTTGAATTAAGCGTTAAATACCCTATTTTTAGTAACAACAATACTAAACTCATTTAATACATGAAACCAAACACAATCTTCTATCTATTCTTAAGTATTATTTACATGAATTGTTCGGATGAAAAAACACTCGATTTTTCAGAATCATCTGAGAAAACAACACACATAAATGGAAAAAAAGAATATTTAAACTCACCATTTGTTACCGCTGGGAATAGAGTGTATATGGTTGGACATCAAGACGGAAGCTTTCCAGATTTGGGCTGGCATATTAAAGGAGAAATGGGCGGTATTTGGAATCACCCAATAAAACTAATGGATGGTTTTGATATTGAAATAACTGATGGTAATGACGTTTTTAAACTTGATAAAGCAGTAAGTTTTACTAACTATCCTACTGCAAATAAACACACCTTTATTTGGGAAGAAAAGAATATTGAAATAGAACGTTGGCAATTTGTTCCAGATGATAAACAAGGAATTGTTGTTCAACTCATCATTAAAAATACTGGTGGTGAAAAGAAAGTAAAATTAAAATTTACGGGCAAATCAGATTTAAGACCGACATGGCTGGGTGAACGCACACAAATGTTTGATGGCAAAGATTTTGCAACTTATGATGAATCGCTAAAAGCATGGAAAGTTAAAGATAGTCTAAACCCGTGGTTTACCATTTTTGGCTCAAAACTAGAATTTGATAATAATCCAACAACAAGTGAAAATAAAACAACCAATAACACCGCTTCAAATAGTATTGAAGATGCCGTTTTCTTGTTTTCTGGAAAAACACAGGTTGTTAATTACATCATATCTGGGTCTTACACTTCAGAAAATGATGCCATTACCACTTATAAAAGCATCAAAAAAAATATTAATAATGATTTTATATCGAAAAAAGAACGCTTTAAAATATTAGCAGGAAAAACAAAACTTACTATTCCTGATAAAGATATTGAGCAAGCTTTTGAATGGTTAAAATACAATTGCGATTGGTTAATACGTACCGTTCCAGAAATTGGTTCTGGTATTACTGCCGGAATACCAGATTATCCTTGGTGGTTTGGTGTAGATAGCGAATATGCACTTAAAGGCTATATGGCTATTGGTCAAAAAGAAGCGGTTTACAATACCATTAAATTATTGGATAGTGTATCAAACGCAGTGAATGGTAATGGAAAGATTTTACACGAAATATCTAGTAATGGCGCAGTATTTAATACAGGAAATATTAACGAAACGCCTCAATTCACTTCACTTATCTGGGAAATTTATAAATGGAATGGTGACAAATCATTTTTACAGAAATACTACCCAACCATTAAAAAAGGTTTAGACTGGTTACTAAAAGCGAATGATAATAATGAAAACTTATTCCCTGATGGTTTTGGGATGATGGAAATTCATGGTATGGATTCTGAAATGATAGATGTAGCGGTTTACACTCAACGTGCTTTTGTTGATGCTTCAAAAATTGCTAAGGAATTAAACGATACTGAAAATACAAAAGGTTATTCAGCACTAGCAGATCTATTAAAAACAAAAATTAATACCGAGTTTTGGAGTGAAGATTTTAACTCTTATGCAGATTTCATTGGAACCGACGCGCAGGCCTTACACCTTATTCAAGATGCCATTGTAAGAGCAGATACTTTAAAAAAACCTTGGGCTGTTGCCGAACTAGAAGCTACAAAAACTAAAATATTAGCAAACTCAAATTCAGACTTAAAACCATTTGTATTACACCATAACTGGGTAGTAAACACACCTATGGAAATGGGTATTGCAGATGAAGTTAAAGCTAAAAAAGCCCTAAAAACAGCAGAGAATTTTGTTAATCCGTTTGGTGTATTTGTAACTGGTATTGATAGAGATGAAAGTGCAGGAACTGATGAAGGTCCATTTAAAGGCAGTAAACAATTCTCTTATACAGGTGCCGTAATGACACTTCCAACTAGTGTTTTAGTGATTTCAGAAAACAATTATGGCAACCCTGATAAGGCTTTAGACTACATGAAACGTATGACAAAGAGTTTTAGTTATGCTTTACCAGGAAGCATGTATGAAGTATCGCCTGATTATGGTATGATTACCCAAGCATGGACTATTTATGGTTACGCGATACCTATAGTACAGCAGTTTTTCGGTATAGAGCCCATGGCATCGCAACAAAAAGTAATTATACAACCGCAAATGCCTTCTAGTTGGAACGATGCTAAACTTGAAAATATTGAAATAGCGGATAATACTGTTTCTATGTATTACAGTAAAAATCACACCTTCTTAGAAGGTGGCTTTTAAGGCTACCCC
>TARA_R110002096_G_scaffold228577_3_pt1 | contig 21433 bp, 18 predicted proteins | sample TARA_R110002096 | Tara Oceans TARA_R110002096 (sample SAMEA4397295) | marine metagenome | biome: Polar Biome; feature: [DCM] deep chlorophyll maximum layer (ENVO:01000326); material: water (ENVO:00002006), including particulate matter (ENVO:01000060) such as... | depth 35 m
CGCCAGACCGCCGCGGAAATGGCCCATCATCGACTGGCTGAACTCCACCAGACGCCCCGTAATTCCGCCCCGGTTCATCATTTCCCCCGCCAGCATGAAGAACGGAATTGCCATCAACGGAAAGGAATCAATGCCATTGAAGACATTGCGGTAGAGCAGCGCCAGATCGCGCTCCTGGCCGTTCAGCCAGAGCAGAAATCCGGGAGCGAAAAGCAGGCCGAAAAATACCGGCAGACTGATCATCAAAAGCAGCAGAAACAGCGGCAGGAACCAGACAAGCATAGAGTCTACTCCGCCATGAGTTCCGGCGAAGGATCGCCTGTTTTGTAATCCACACTTGGGTCGAGCAGTTCGTGAAGTTCCTTCAGGATCAGTTCAACACAGGCAAATATCATCAGCGCGAACCCGACCGGAAGCGCCATATAGACCCATGCCAGTTTGATTTTCAGGGTCGCAGACCCGAACAGCCAGCCGCTGGTGATGTGTTTCAATCCGAACTGCACCATGACAATCAGAACGAGCAGGGAAATGCCGAACAGGCTGAGGGTTAAAATCGCCCTTGGCCAGCGCGGCAGCAAATCGCGCAGCATGTCTATCGAGACGAATGCGCCCCAGCGATAGGCCGAAGGTGCCATCAGTCCGGTCAGCCACAACATCAGCACACGGGCCAGTTCTTCCGACCATGGCAGGGCATCATTCAACACGTAGCGGGCAAATACCTGAGCCAGAATAATGAGGACCATAACGCCGATGGCCATCCATGACAGCTGTCTGCCGACCCAGAACAAACCGTCATTGATACGGCTTAACAGTGTTATGATACCAGCCAGCGCGGCCATGATGACCCCCCTCCATCGCCCCAATCATCACCGATTGATCTGGACATGCAAAACGATGCTGCGGGTCCGGTCAATTTATTTCTTTTCTTTCGCAATCCTAACAGGTCTTATGTCTTTTACAAGACTCAGAACCAGATCGACCGGAATTGGCTATGCAGATATCGCTCACCAACCGCTCAATTTTGCTGGCGCATCTCGCCCAGCTCGTATCGGTGATCATCATATCCGTCGGCTTCATGGTGCAGAAATCCTTGGTCCGGGAATTTGCCGCGCCGACAATCCTGCTCTGGCAGTTCCTCGGCGCAAGCTTGGTAATGTGGCTCATCTGCCTCGTCAGACATTACCATCGGACAGTCAGCCGGCGCTTCGCCTTCATCCTTCTGTGGGGTGGCATGGCACCCGGTCTGGTAATGATTTTTACGATTTATGGCGGTGCCCGGACCGATGGCGTGTCGCTGGCGGTGATGTGGGGCCTGTTGCCGTTGCTGGTGCCGGTCCTCGGATTTCTCTTGCTCAACGAAAAGGCCCACTGGAGCTTGGCTCTGGGTGCGGCTATCGGCTTTGCCGGTCTGATTGTTCTCAGTCTCAGCCGTGAGGCCGCCGGGACCGGAAGCATGGCCGGCAATGCGCTGGTGCTGCTGGCAGTGCTGTGTGCAAGTTTCAGCCAGATTGTCGGACGGCGCATGAACCGGGGCGCAATCCCGTGGTTTCAGGTTGCAACTCTGCAGGTCACCGGCGCGCTGATTGCCATTATTGGTCTCTCGCTCGCAACCGGAACATTCACCCTGCTGCCTCTGACCTTACCGCTGCAGGGCGTTGCGATGGCCTATCTCGTGCTGGTCATGACCGTACTGAACTATGCCTTGTTCAATTACGCGCTGCGCCATCTGCCGGTTGCCTGGGTATCGATCTATGTGGCGCTGAACCCGGCCTTTGGCACGCTGGCGGCCATCGTCATTCTCGATGCACAGCCGCGCCCGCTTGACTGGATCGGCATCGCGATCATTATCAGTGGTGTCACGCTGCCGCACATTCATGCCCTGTTGCGCAGGAGATCACGATGACCGTACCCCGTGCCGCTTTCACCACTGCCATGGACGCTGCCATAGCGGAACCGAGGCGCAAAATCGCCGCGCAGACCGGCGGTTCATCAGATGTCGGCCTGCCGCTTGGCGGGCTGGGCACCGGTGGCATCAGCTTTTCCCGAACCGGGCGGTTCAGCCGCTGGACCCTCAATCCGCAACAGGTTCTGTACCATCATGAAGTCGCTGCCGGATTTGCAGTATGGCACCATCAGGCCGGGCACAACCCCGCCGCCTGTCTGTTACAGCCCAATCCCGGAGACGGGTCATTTGCCACAGCATCGTGGCGCGACACCCAGGAAAAGGCCGATCACGAAAACATTTATTCAGCTCTGTTTCCAAAAGCCTGGCACGATTTTGGTGGCTGTTCCGGCCCGGTCCGGCTGAGTTGCGAGAGTTTTTCACCCATGCTGCCGGATGATATAGCGGCCAGCACATTGCCGGTTGCCGTGTTCAACTGGCATCTTTCCAACACTTGCGATGCTGCGGTCAGCGTTGCGCTGATGTTCCACTTTCCCAATCTGATCGGTGCGTTCCACGACAAGGGCCGACCCTATCGCCGTCACGCCGGCTGCTTCAACAGTCTTGCTGACAGTGAAACGGCGCGCGCCATTGTCTTCGACCGGCTGAGAACCGGCCCCAATTGCGATATGGGCCCGGATTGCGATATGGGCGAAGGCCAGATGGCGATTTCAGTTGCCAGAGAACCGGACCTGACGATCACCGCCCGCGCCAGCTTTGATGCAAATTCCGATGGCCGGGACTGGTGGCCGGATTTCTCCAGCACCGGAACCTTGCAAAGCTCCGAGGACTGGATCGCGGATGCCGGATTTCTTGAGACCGAAACCAACCGTCCGGCGGGCGCGCTTGCGGCGAAATGCGAGCTGGCTCCCGGCGAGCACCGCACCATCAGCTTTGCGCTCAGCTGGGACCTGCCTGTCATCCGGTTTGGCGCAGGACGCCGCCACGCCAGAAAATACGCCGAAGTCTGGGGCACCAAAGGCTGCAGCGCGCTGGCACTGAGCGAACACGCCTTGTCTCATGGAAAGGGCTGGTCCAGGCGGATTGATGACTGGCACGCAACCTTGCTGGCAGAATTGGGCGACGACCCGGCGGTCAGCGGCATGATGCTCAATGAATTGTATTTTCTGGTTGACGGTCAGACAGCCTTCACTGCGGGAACGGGAGCGGAGGCCGACCACAGTGAAGGCCATTTCGGCCTGATCGAATGCCCGGATTATCCCTATTACAACACCCTCGATCTGTGGATTTACGCTTCGGAAGCTGTGCTTCGTTTCTGGCCTGAAGCAGCGCGGCTGGTGATGCAGGATTATGCCCGCAGTGTGCCGCAGCATGACAGCCGGCTGCGCCGCCATATGCGGTCCGACAGCTGTTTTCCGCTGAAACGCGCCGGTGCTCTGCCGCATGATCAGGGCGCGCCCGACGAAGACCCCTGGTATGTCAATAATGGCTATGCCTGGCAGGATTCTACACAGTGGAAAGATCTCAACGCCCAGTTCCTGATCGGCCTGGTCCGCGATGCCGGGTTTTTTGGCAAGGACTGGCTTGAACGGCATTGGGAAGCTGCCCGCATGGCCTGCGCCCATCTCAACACATTTGACCGTGACGGCGACGGCCTCATTGAAAATGATGGCTTTCCCGACCAGACCTTCGACAACATTCCGATGCAGGGGCCGGGCGCCTATTGCGGCGGATTGTGGATTGCGGCGTTGTTTGCCATGGCCAAGGCCGCCGGGCAGCTTGGCGATGCGGCTGCCACAAGGGCCTACCGCGAGCAGGCGCTGGCCGCCCGTGAGGCGTTTCATACCCATTTGTGGACCGGAACCCATTACCGGCTGGACCGGGATGGGCCGTTTTCCGACTGTCTGCTGATCGAGCAATTATTCGGCGCATTTCTGGCACGGCGCTATGGCTTTGGCGAGGTGGTTGCCGATGAACACGCCATTCTTGCGTTGAAAACACTGTATCGCGAAAACTTTCAAAAGGCCGGGCAGGGTGAAGGTGTCATCACCCTTGCCAATATGTCGGCAAGCGCTGTGCAGGCGGTGCGCGATGACAGCCATATAGCGTTCCAGACATCGGAAACCATTGTCGGCTTTAACTTCAGCTTTGCCGCACAACTGGATGCCTGGGGCCTGACAGGGCAAGCCGGTGAAATCCGCAAGGCGCTGTATCGCAATCTCTATCAGCGCGGCATGTTTGCCCGCACTCCGGCGGCCTATGATGTGTCGGATATGGACAGCGGACTTAAATTTCGCGCCAGCATGAATATGCGCCCGCTGGCGGTCTGGTATGGCGCGCCGTGGAAACCGGGCCGCCCGTAAAGGGCGAAAATTACGACATGTTGAAGCGGTAGATGGTTTCCTGAAAATAGCTCTCGCCGGGCCGCAATGTGGCGTCGGTAAAGTGGCGGTGATTGGGGCTGTCCGGCCAGCGCTGTGGCTCCAGACAAAGCCCGGCGCTGACGCCGTAAGTGCGGCCATCCAGACCCGGCACCGGAACATTGACCTTATAGCCGTCATAGAACTGAAGCCCGGGTTCGGTGGTCAGAACATCCATCGACAGGCCGGTTCTGGGGCTGCTCAGCCGCGCCGCCGAAACCGGGTTGGGCCGCGGAGCCAGCGCCAGCACGTAATTGGTGTCGAACGCAATGCGCCGGCCTTCATGCAAAGTGCGCACCGGGCGTGCTTCGCGAAAATCAAACAACGTGTTCTTGACCGGAAGCACCGCGCCGCTCGGGATCATGTCCTTGGACACCGGCGTATAGGCATCCGCTTCAATCTGCAGCGTATGATCCAGAATATCAGGCGAACCATCGAGATTGAAATAGGAATGATGCGCCAGATTCATCAGTGTCGGCGCATTGGTGGTGGCTTCATAGATGATATGCAGCGAGGCCGGCGGCACGATCTTGTAGGTGCAACTGACCATCACCCGGCCCGGATAACCATCCTCGCCATCGGGCGATACCAGTGTCAGTCGAATGGAATCCGGCGCAATTGCGCCGACCGTCCACAGCCGTTTGCCAAAACTTGCATGACCGCCATGCAGGTGGTGCGGCTCGGTGTTCTGGCTCAATTGATGCGTGCGCCCGTCCAGTTCAAACCGGCCATAGCCGATGCGGTTGGCGTAACGCCCCACGGTGGCGCCGAAATAGGGGGAGTGCTGGGTGTAATCTTCAAGATGATCAAAACCGAGCACCAGGGGGTGGTCAAATCCGTCGAGCCGCAGGTCCCGCAACACTGTGCCCCAGGTCAGAACTTTTGCCCGCAAAGCACCGGCACCGATTTCCACTTCGTTGATCTCGGTGCGATCTTCCAATTTGCCGAATGGTCGCTTGAAATTCATGACCCCAACCTTCAATCGAATCAATGCCTGACTTTATATCTTCCGTGTTAGCGCAGATACTCACGTGAGGAAACGGATCAGTCTTCCCGCTATTTCCCGCTATAGTGACGCAGAAGCCGCCCTGTTCGTCATCTGCCAGCGCTCTCTGGCTCGATCAGACCCAACCGCCATCGACGATGAATCTCTGATTGGTACAGGCCGCCGCCGCGTCAGACGCCAGAAACAGGATCGGTCCGAGCAGATCATCCGGCTTCAGTTGGCGCTGCAGACACTGATTTTCCAAAATCTTTTTCTCGCCAGCCGCGTCGAGCCACAATTCTTCCTGCCGTTTGGTGATGATCCAGCCCGGCAGGACGGTGTTGACGCGGATATTGTCGGGGCCGAGCGCCCGCGCCAGAGACCGCGTCAGACCCTCCACTGCGGATTTGGCAGTGGTATAACACGGCATCGTTCCCATACCGATAATCCAGGACGTGGAGCCCATATTGATGATCGAGCCGCCGCCCAGTTGCTTCATGTCATCCTGAACCGCCTGGGCACAGAAAAACTGGTGTTTCAGATTGACCGCAAAACGCTCGTCCCAATATTCCGGTGTGACGTCGCGAATGTCATGGCGCTCGTCATGCGCAGCATTGTTGATGAGAACGCCAATCGGGCCGAAAGTCTTCCTCACCTGGCCAATAGCGGCCTGAACCGCCGGAATATCGGTCAGATCGCAGTGCTGATACGCAACCTGAAGGCCAGCCTGCTTCAACTCCTGCTCCAGCGCGCGGCTGGGTTCGTCGGCAATATCGAAAAATGCTACGGCTGCGCCCTGTTCGGCAAAGCCGCGCACCAGATGCGCGCCAATGCCGCTGCCGCCGCCGGTGATCAGAACGACTTTGCCTTCAAGGTCTGGAAAACGTGCTGACATCATCTGCTATTTGGTCCCATACATGCGGTCGCCCGCGTCGCCAAGTCCGGGCATGATATAGCCCTTTTCGTTCAGGCGTTCGTCAAGAGCCGCCGTATAGATCGGCACATCCGGCTGGCTCGCGCGGAATTTCTTGACGCCTTCGGGCGCTGCCAGAAGACACACAAAACGGATCTGTCTCGCGCCGCGTTCTTTCAGCTTTTCAATCGCCGCCGTTGCCGAATTGGAGGTTGCCAGCATCGGATCGACGACGATCACAAGCCGGTCTTCCAGTTTTTCCGGTGCCTTGAAATAATACTCGACCGGTTCCAGCGTGTCGTGATCGCGGTACAGCCCGATATGGGCGACACGTGCGGCCGGAACCAGATCCAGCATACCTTCCAGCAGACCGTTTCCGGCGCGCAGGATGGAGGCAAAAACAAGCTTCTTGCCCTCAAGGATGGGCGCGTCCATTTCCTGCATCGGGGTTTCGATACGCTTGGTTGTCAGCGTCAGATCGCGGGTCACCTCGTAGCACAGCAGAAGCGAGATTTCACGCAGCAGCCGGCGGAAGCCGGCGGTTGAGGTCTGCTTGTCACGCATGATCGTCAGCTTGTGCTGAATCAACGGATGATCGATGATCGTGAACGGAGCTGGCATATTATTGGCGTCGGTGACCATGTCAAACAATCCTGAGTGCGCTTTTCCTGTGTTTTCTTAGCAGCGTGCAGCTGCCCGCAAAAGCCTTGCCGGATGCGAATTTGCCCCAGAGCCCGGATTCAGCGCGGTTTTGCACCACTAATCCGCGAACAGACGCTGAAAAAGCCGCTGCCGGGTGGCGTCATCGACAAAGGCAGCCTCGATCGCTTGGTGTGTGATGGCCAGTTGATCGACGCCGGACAGGCCGAACGCGGTGGCGGCCTGGTCATATTCATGGCTGATATCAGTTTGAAAGAATGGCGGATCATCTGAATTGAGGGTCAGGCGCAGTCCGGCGTTTTTCAGCATCGGAAACGGATGCACCTGCCAATTGTCATACAGCCCCAGCGCAACATTGGATCCGGGACACAGCTCAAGCACAATGTCCTCCTCGCGCAGCCGCGCCAGCAGGGCTTCATCCTCAATGGCGCGCACACCATGGCCGATCCGTTTCACACCCAGTTCATCAAGCACGGCGCGAATGCTGTCCGGGCCGCCGAATTCACCGGCATGGGCAGTGATCTGCAGACCGGCATCTTCTGCTATGCGAAATGCGGTCGCGAAGTCCGCCGGATGATGCATACGCTCATCGCCCGCCATGCCGAACCCGGTCACCAGAGGATGTGGATGACTGTGCAGCAGCTGCGCAACCGGTTCGGCCCGCTGTGGCCCGAAATGCCGCACACAGGTGGCGATCATCCGGCCCTCAATACCGGTCTCCTCGCGGGCGCGCTGAATGCCTTCGCCAAGTGCATCGACATAGGCACCATAGCTCAACCCGGCTTTTTCGGCATGATCGGCGGAGATGAAGACCTCGCCATAGATCATGCCCTGCGCCGCGGCACCGGAAAAATAGTCATAGGCCAGATCGCAATAATCCTGCTCACTGACAAACATCGCTGCCGCCCGGTCATAGGCGTTGAGAAAACTGCTGAAATCATGCCAGATGTAATTGTCCTCGGCATCGATAAGCCCATCGGTCGAGTACCCGTTCTGCCGCGCCTTGCGGCGCACCAGTTCCGGCGACGCCGCGCCCTCGATATGGCAGTGCAGCTCCGCTTTCAGCACCATCAGGCAAATCCGCGCACAGGCATGTCGGCAGCGCGTTTCAGCCAATTGTCTTCCGCCCAGTGCGCGCTGCGGTCAAACACATGCAACGCATAAGCCTCACGCGAGCGCGCACTGGTATTGGCCGCCGAGCTGTGCGGCACCAGGCCATGGATCACCACCAGCGTTCCCTTCGGCGCTTCAAGCGCCTCTCGCGGTCCTTGCGGTGGCGCGGCATCAAGCGGCTCCATGGTCAGATCGTCACCCTCATAGTGAAAGCGTTCCTGCAGGCCGGCGGTGTGACCGCCGGCCTGGCCGATCAGACAGCCATTGTTCTGGTCGGCATCTTCCAGCGCGAACCAGAAGCCAATTGTCGTCATCGGCGTGGTGTAAAGAAAGGTGGAATCCTGATGCATGCCAACTTCACCACCGATGAAGGGCTGTTTCATAATCACCATCGACTGCACCAGCCCCGGATCCTGCAGCCCCAGCCCGGCGGCCAGATTGGCCAGTTTGCCAGTCCGCGAGAACCGGTCAAATTCTGCATCAAGATCATGCAGCGCATGGCCGATCTTGTTCAGTGCCTGATGCTTCGGTTTGACCAGATTACCCTCTTTATCGAAAGCTCCGGATTCAAAAAAGAAGCGGATTTTATCGCCCGATTCCTTGAAATAAATGTCTCTGGCATGGGCCTGATCGTCCGTTGAAAATGTACTGCGCACACTTTTTGGGTCAAACCCGTCGACCAGTTCGGCAATGCGCGCTTTCAGATCGTCACAGGCGGCTTCACGGGCAAAATTTTCCAGAATGAGAAAGCCGTTTTCCTCGTAAGATGACAGCATTTCCGCGTTCGGCCGGCCATCTTCTGGACTTGCAAAACGCCTGGCGACGGGCAGATCTGCTGACATGGCTGACAACTCCGGCTGGTGGGAAACGTCGATTGTTGTCGCACAATATCCATGGAACACTTCTGACGCCAAACAGTTTTCCCGGTGGGCGGTTGAAATGTCAGTGCCGCCCGCCTGCCATAAAGTCCTCTGGCACCAAACTGCAAAAGCTCTTATAGCTGTGCAGACAGTTTCCGATTTTCCACTCTGACCCGCGATCCCCATTCCGATCTATGACCGACAGCGAAAAACTTCTTTCCTCACCCATTTCCCAGGCGCAGCTGCTCTCTAAGGCACTGCCCTATATGCAGCGCTATGATGGCCAGACCGTTGTCGTGAAATATGGCGGCCACGCCATGGGCGACAGTGATCTGGCGCGTGCATTTGCCCGCGATATCACGCTGCTGCATCAGGCAGGTGTGTTGCCGGTGGTGGTTCATGGCGGCGGTCCGCAAATCGGCCAGATGCTTCAGCGCCTTGGCATTGAAAGCAAGTTTGAAGACGGATTACGGGTTACCGACGAAGCCACGGTTGAAGTGGTTGAAATGGTTCTGGCCGGTTCGATCAACAAGGACATTGTTGCCTCGATCAACGTTGAAGGCGGCCGCGCCATCGGCCTTTGCGGCAAGGATGGCAATCTGCTGACCGCCCGCAAACTGACGCGCACCATGATGGACCCGGACAGCAATATTGAGCGGCTTGTCGATCTTGGCTTCGTCGGCGAACCGTTCAGGGTCGACATCACCGTGTTGCAGATGCTGGCGCAGAGCAAGCTGATTCCGGTGATCGCCCCGGTGGCACCTGGCGAGAATGGCGAAACCTACAATGTCAACGCCGATACCTGCGCTGGCGCGATTGCCGGTGCGCTGTCCGCCCGGCGTCTGCTGTTTCTCACCGATGTGCCGGGCGTTCTCGACACAAACGGGAAACTGATCAAGCAACTGACCGTGTCTGAAGCAAACGCGCTGATTGCCAATGGCACGATTTCCGGGGGCATGATCCCCAAAGTCGAGACCTGCATTGATGCGCTGAAACAAGGCGTGTCCGGGGTGGTTATTCTGAATGGCAAGACCAAACACGCAGTCCTGCTGGAACTTTTTACCGAACACGGCGCCGGTACGCTGATTGTGCCTGGCTGAACCATGAAGCCTGAACTCAATCAGAGACCGGTACAAGCTCCCGATTCAGTGCAGGCCCTAACAAATTGAGACACAATGACCGTTGAAAAAATCGAACCGCACGACGCGGAAGACCTGACAGCCTTTGACCATGTGAGTGAATGGGTATTCGATCTCGACAATACCCTGTATCCGCAGCACTCCAACCTGTTCGCTCAGATTGACAAGCGCATGACCACCTATGTGGCACGTCTGATGAATCTGGGGCTTGATGAGGCGCGGGTGATCCAGAAGGATTTCTATCACCGCCACGGCACCACCTTGCGCGGCCTGATGCTGGAACAGGAGATCGACACCGACGAGTTTCTGGAATTTGTCCATGATATCGACCATTCCCCGATTGAGCCTAATCCGGAACTCGGCCAGGCAATCAAGGCGCTGCCTGGCCGCAAGCTGATTTACACCAATGGTTCGCGCAAACATGCCGAAGCGGTAGCCGACCGGCTTGGCATTTCGGAGCATTTTGAAGATATCTTCGACATTGTCGCCGCCGATCTGGAACCCAAGCCCAGCCCGGTGCCCTATGAGAAATTCTTCAACATGATGGGCGTTGATCCTTCGCGGGCTGCGATGTTCGAAGATCTGCCGAAAAATCTGCGCGTTCCCAAAAACGAGGGCATGGTGACAACGCTGCTGGTGCCGCGCGGCACCCGCGAAATGTTCCACGAGGAGTGGGAGTTTGAAAAACAGGACGGCGATCCGGTGGATTTCGTCACCGATGATCTGACCGAATTCCTCCAGGAAATCCTCGCCGTCATCCGCTGAATGAGAGCCTCGATTCACTGCGCATGATTGTTAACACACTGTATGGAGAGACTCATGACAGTTGATAAATCATATGCGGAATACAATAGCGCTCAGATTGCATCGCTGAACAAACTGATCCTGAGATCAATTGTCGATCATGCTGTTGTGACATTGGACGCCAAAGGTTTCATCACGAGCTGGAATGAGGGCGCTGAGCGCATCCTTGGCTGGAACGAAGATGAGGCCATCGGGATGTCCGCTGACATCTTTTTTACTGACGCTGATACCGACCAGAATCGGCCTGAGACCGAGATGCGTCTTGCGATCGAGAAAGGCAGGGCGGAGGATGTTCGCTGGCATGTCCGCAAGGATGGTGTGCGGTTTTGGGGAAGCGGTCTTATGATGCCGCTGCTGAAAGAGACGGACGCCGACGGCAACGCGATCCAGAACCCGGACGTGATTGACGGGTTTGTCAAAATCTTCAGGGATCGCACCGCCGAAAGAGAGGCGAACCTTCGGATAACGCGACTGCAGGACAGAGCCAGCCTTGCGATGCGTCGGTCCGGAACGGTCGGGGTCTTCGATTATGATCTGGAAAACAACCTCATCGTCTCAGATCATACTTGCGCCCTGCTGCATTCGATCAATGTGGAAAGCGCTGAACGTGGCACGCCTGTTCAGGCTTTTATCGACGGAATCCTGCCGGAGGATCAGGCCAATGCGAAACAGGCGTTTGATGCCACGACCAGGGATAGCGTCGACCTGGACGTGACTTATCGAGTGGTGACACACGGCCCGCGGCCCACATGGCTGCACTCGCAAGGCACGCTCCAACATGATGAGGATGGCCAGCGGAAACACCTGACCGGAATTGTTGTCGATATTTCGGAACAGCAAGAGCATTTGAGAATTCAGGAAGCACGCTTGGAATTCGCTGACGAGGTTCGCAATTTGAACGATCCCGTCGAGATCGCCCAACGGGCATCGCGTGTTATTGGCAAGACGCTCTACGCGACGCGTGTCGGTCACGGTGTCTTTGCAGATGACAGTGATACCATCGACATCAAGGCCGACTGGAACGAGCCGGGCAGCGAAAGTTTTGTTGGCAAACAGAAATACAGTGATTTTGGCGGCTTTGGATCTGTTTTGCACGATGGCAGGAAAGTGATCATTGGCAATGTAAAGTCGGATCCCCGCGTTGACGACCCGGTGGGTCTGGAGGGTCTTGGAATTCGTGCCTTGATCAACCTGCCATTGATGGAAAACGGAAAATTGAAGGCGGTCCTGTTCGTGCATGACGCCAAACCGAGAGACTGGACGAAAGCAGAGATTACGTTTCTGGGTGCTATGTTCGACCAAGCGTTCGCGGCCATGGATCGGGTCAGGCACGAAGCAGAGCGCAATATGCTCTCAGAAGAACTGGCTCACCGCATCAAGAACGTTTTGACGATCGGACAGATCATCGTGAAGCAAAGCCTGCGCAAAATTCCTGGGTTGAAGGCGGAGCGTGAAGCGATTGTCGCAAGATTTCAAGCGCTTGGTGGCGCGCAGGATGTTCTGACACGCGCGAAAGAAAAAGAAGCCGACATTCTGTCAGTGGTAGAGGCAACGCTTGCCCCGCATCTTCCACAGCCCGGTCGGATCATTGTAACTGGCCCCTCTATTGCGCTCAATTCTCAGCAAGTGCTTGGTCTATCGCTTGCACTTCATGAGTTGGCAACGAATGCTTCCAAATACGGTGCATTGTCCAACGAAGACGGTCAAATCCTGATTAATTGGAAAAGCAGAGATGGATCATTCGAATTTTCCTGGGTCGAGCAACATGGCCCACCCGTTGACAAACCTGACAGTCAGGGTTTTGGATCGACTATTCTTCAGCGAGCTGCAGGTGCATATTTCTCTGGCAGATCGGAGCTGATTTTCCACGAAAATGGCATTAGATTTGAGATCTCCGGCCATCTGGACCGATAGGCGGCGAACCATTTCGAATTCATACTGATCGGTGCCAGCCACAATTTAGTCACCTGATTTCAAGCTGATTTGTGGCGCCGCACTTTTTCAGGTTTAAAATCGGTCAAAAACATCATTTTTTTAAAAACGCAAAAATAAGGTAGTGAAAACAATATCTTGCATTACAAAAATGGACTCGGATTTTTCATAAAAAGCTGAAAAATCGGATCAAATCATCTTGAATGGGGGGTAAAACTCCCCACCTCAAAGTCATCAACACGACGAGAGGAAGAAGATGATACACGCAACAACAGCAGAGCAGAGAAATGGTTCATCGGGGTTTCGCAGCCGCCGCTGGACTCCGTTCAACACAATCGGCATGATTCTGGGCTTTGTCCTGTTCTGGCCTGTGGGCCTTGCCATGCTGGCTTACATCGTATGGGGTGACAGAATGACGGGAAACCTTGCAAATATTCGTGATCGCATGGACAAATTCGGTGGCAAATTCAACCGCGATCGGCGTCCGTATTACCGGGCCTTTTCCACCGGCAATGTTGCCTTTGACGAATACCGCGCCGCAGAACTCGCCCGGCTTGAAGAAGAACGCCGCAAGATTGATGAAATGCGCTCCGAATTCGACGAGTTCATCCACAATCTGCGCCGCGCCAAGGACCAGAAAGAGTTCGACAAGTTCATGGCGGGCCGTGAAGGTTCTGAATAATTTGCTGTAAACGGCACCTTGCAATCTGCAGCATTTCAGACGATATGAAAGATGGGAGGTTGGCGTAGGACGGACCACTCGCCAACCGGGTCAGATCCGGAAGGAAGCAGCCCTAACGAGATTCCGGTTCGGGTCTTCGTTCAGCCTCCCACTTTTCAGCCCATCGCCCGGAGACCCTTGTGATCCGGCGGAATTTAAAAAGCGGATTATTGGCAACCCGACATGAGCGATCAGGAAAACACAGCCTATCGCGTCCTTGCCAGAAAATACCGCCCCGCCACCTTCGAGGACCTGATCGGTCAGGCGCCGATGGTCCAGACCCTCACCAACGCTTTCAAACTCGGGCGCATTGCCCAGGCCTATATGCTGACCGGCGTGCGCGGTGTCGGCAAAACCACCACCGCCCGGATTCTGGCGCGGGCGCTGAATTATGAGGTGCCGGCCACTGACGGCAGGGACGCGATTGACGCGCCGACCATCGACATGCCCGAGTTGGGCGTCCACTGCACGCCGATTATCGAAAGCCGCCATGTCGATGTGATCGAGATGGATGCGGCCTCGCATACGTCGATCAACGACATTCGCGAAATCATCGAAGCCTCGCGCTACAAGCCGGCCAGCGCCCGCTACAAGGTCTATATCATCGATGAGGTTCACATGCTGTCGACGGCGGCCTTTAACGGTCTGCTGAAGACACTGGAAGAGCCGCCCGCCCACGTCAAATTCATCTTCGCCACAACCGAAATCCGCAAGGTTCCGGTGACCGTTCTGTCACGGTGTCAGCGCTTTGATCTGCGCCGCATCGATGCGGACACCATGATTTCCTATCTGAAAAATATTGCCGGACAGGAAGATGTATCGATCGCCGAGGATGCTCTGCGGCTTCTGGCCCGCGCCAGCGAAGGGTCGGCTCGCGATGCCCTGTCGCTGATGGATCAGGCCATCGCCCATGGGGCGGTGAAGGGCAGCGGTGAGATCGGCGAAGAGGATCTGCGCGACATGCTCGGCCTCGCCGACCGCGCCCGCATCATCGATCTGTTTGAACTGGTGATGTCGGGAAAAATCGCCGAAGCGCTGGCCGAATTCAACGAGCAGTATAATTCCGGCGCCGATCCAATGGCGGTGCTGTCGGATATGGCCGAGTTCTGTCATCTGCTGACCCGGCTCAAGGCGGCACCCGATGTCGCCGATCAGGGCGCATTATCGCCGCGCGAGAAGGAGCGCGGCGCTGAATTGTCCGCCCGGCTTTCCATGCGCGTGCTGGCCTCCACCTGGCAAATTCTGCTGCGCGGCCTGCAGGAAGTGGCGCAGGCACCCAAACCTTTGGCGGCAGCTGATATGGTGCTGGTGAGGCTTGCCTATGCCGCCGATCTGCCGAGCCCCGATGAGGCTCTGAAGCAGCTCAAGGGTCAGGCCGTTCCATCATCCGGCCAAGGCTCAGCAGTCGGCGCAGGCGCATCGACCGGCGCGGGCAGTGTTCAGGCATCGCATTCCATGCCGGTGACGACTCCCGGCGGGGCGCAATTGCGCGCTGTAGCAGCAGCGCCCCGGCACGCAGCTGAGCCGGCAAGCGCAAGCTCCGAACCAATGCAACAACCGGCATCTGAGCCGATGAAAGAAGATTTGCCGCAGCCTCAGTCTCTGGCTGATATTGCGGCACTGGCTTCCGAAAAGCGCGATTTGCCGCTCAAATTTGCTGTTGAACGCTATATGCGCCCCGTGCGTTTTGAAACCGGCCGGATAGAGGTTGCCATCATTTCGGGAGCCCCCGCTGGCATCACCGGCGATCTTGGCAAGAAACTCTCCGAGTGGACCGGCCGCCGCTGGATGGTTTCCGTGGTGCAGGCAGAAGGCGCTGCCACACTGCAGGAACAGGCTGAGGCGGAGCAGGCGGAAAAACTGGCTGAAGTCAGATCCCATCCGCTGGTCGCAGCCGCGCTTGAAACCTTTCCCGGCGCACGCATTGTCGAGGTGATAGACCGCGATATCAAACACAACACCGATAGCAACGAACAGGACTAGATCATGAAAAACATCATGGGCATGATGAAACAGGCGCAGGAACTGCAACAAAAGATGCAGGACGCGCAGGCCGAAATCGCCGAACTGGAAATTGAAGGCACAGCGGGGGCCGGACTGGTCCGCGTCAAACTGTCCGGACAGGGCCAGATCAAGGGCATCTCGATTGATCCCTCACTGATCAATCCGCAGGAGCCGGAGATGCTGGAAGATCTGATCATGGCTGCGCATAATGATGCCAAATCCAGATCTGAATCCGTCATTGCAGAGAAAATGAAGGACGTCACCGGAGGGCTGAATCTGCCTGAAGGCATGAAGCTGCCGTTCTAGCCGGCCCGTCCGATGATCGGTACTGAAATTGAACGTCTGATCCAGCTACTGGCACGCCTGCCAGGGCTGGGTCCTCGTTCTGCGCGCCGCGCTGCACTGCATCTCATCAAGAAGAAGGACGAGCTTCTGGTGCCGCTGGCGCAGGCCATGGCCGCGGCCGTTGAAAAAGTTCAGCTGTGCAGCAATTGCGGCAATGTCGATACCTGCGATCCCTGCACCATCTGCACGGATCCGCGCCGCGATGATACGGTGCTGGTGGTGGTCGAGGATGTTGCCGATCTGTGGGCGCTGGAACGCGCTGCGGCTACACGCGGGCGCTATCATGTGCTTGGCGGTACCCTGTCGCCGCTCGACGGTATTGGTCCGGAGGATCTGTTTATTGCTCGCCTGGTGGAACGCGCCGGAGAGCCGCAGCTCAATGAGATTATTCTCGCGGTCAACGCCACGGTCGATGGCGTCACCACAGCCCACTACATCACCGATCAGCTGGAAGGGCTCGACATCGCCATCACCCGCCTCGCCCATGGCGTGCCGGTTGGCGGCGAGCTGGATTATCTCGACGAGGGCACCCTCAGCGCCGCGATGCGCAGCCGCACCAAATTCTGATTCAGAAGTTTCTGGACGAACCGGGCAAAGACAGCTGGCGGGTTTTCTGCTTCCCCATCGGCAGAGTTCTAATCCACTACCACAAACACGCCCTCGCGGCGCGGGTCGCCGGCACCTTCAAATCGTCCGCGCCGATTGCGTTCAACGGCATGAACACCGCCGAAATAGAGGCTCTGTTCCTGCCAGAACGCCGTCGCCGGGAAAATACCCTCCAGCGCCTTGGCTTCCGGTTGATTGCCGTAATCCTCGATATCGAGTTTGCCGCGCTCGCCATGAATGCGCGGCCGGTAGACCGCCTCGCGAATATTCATGCCGGTCATCAGCCGGTTGGCCAGCACCTGATACAGTGCGGTGCGGATCCGGTTGGAGCCGCCCGACCCCAACGCCAGAAGTGTGCCATCGGCACCCTCTGCAATGGTCGGCGCCATCATCGAGGACAGCCGCCGCCTGCCTTGCGGACGCGGCTGCCAGCCGGCCGCGCCTTCCGGGTTCACTTCCTCTTCGCCGAGCATGTTGTTCAGCATGAACCCGGTACCGGGGACAATTTCGCCGTTACCTTCGCCATTGGTCACCGTCACGGCGACCGCGTTGCCGAGCCGGTCGATTACGCTGATATGGGTGGTGCCGTTGAAACTGTCGCGGCCGCTGCTCTCCTCCGGCTCGCTGGCGGTAACATGAAACGCCTCCGCCACTTCGCTGCCGTTGCGCGCCTGTCGCCAGAAGGCGTCCACTGCAGCAATAGCCTCGGCTCTGGCGACAAGGTCGGACGACAGATCGGATCGGACTTTGTCGCCCGCACTCAGCATTGCCAGCGCCAGCACGCCTCCCATGGCGGGCAGTGCATTGCTGAACACCCGGGCTGTGATGTTCTGCCACTGCACCGGATCGCGCGTCAGCTCTGTATAATCGGAAAAATCATCGGCCCTGATGTGGCCGCCCTGTCCACTCTGCTGCGCCAGCATTGCTTCCGGGCAGGAAATCCCCTGCAGCAATCCGTCTCCGCGGCTGGCAATCTGCTGAAACAGCGCCCTCAAATCTTTGTTGTCAAATGGATCGCCGCTCGCCAGCAGCGCACCATTGGGAGCAAACAGAGCTCTGGCCGGGTCTGACGCCGTCAATATCGGCTTGACGATTTCAAACAGCCGCGCCTGCAGGGGGCTGATTGTCAGGCCCTCAGCGCTGGCCAGAGCTGTGCTGATCAGCGTTTGCAGCGAAATTCCATTACCCTTGCCGCCAAGCGCCGCAAGCGCTGCCAGTCCGGCTTCCATGCCCGGCACTGCGCTGGTCCCGGTGCCAATGTGAAAGCACTGTCGCACGCTGCCGAAATCGGCCTCGATTTCGACAATATCGGGATCTGTCTGCTTGTGGCTTGGCAGATCCACAAAAAAATCCAGAACGTCGGTGGTGCCATTGCGGTGCCGCGCTGTCATGAAGCCGCCGCCGCCGGGGCTGGCAAAAACAGGTTCTGCCAGGCAGGCGGCAATCAGTGCGGTGAGGACGGCCTGGAACGCATTGCCACCCTGATTGAGCACTCGTGCTGCCGCATCGGCGGTGACGCGATGGCCGGCGGCGACAGCGCCTGCCTGCAGGTCTCGCGCCTTGTAAAGGGATGACATCTGTTCTGGTTCTCAGTTTTTAAATTATCTGTTGGCGAACGGGCCGCTGGGCTGCGGCGCGGCCGAGCGCACTTCATTATCCACATGAGGCAGGAAAATCTCGAAGTTTTTTTCAAACATGCCCACCAGTTTGGCCGCCTGGGCATCATAGGCTGCCGGGTTGGCCCAGGTCTTGCGCGGATGCAGCAGATGCGGCTCGACACGGGGCACTTCACGCGGCACGGAAAAGCCGAATGCGCGGTCGGTGTAGAAACTGGCATTCTCCAGCGCTCCGTCCAGCGCCGCAGCAAGCAGCATCCGGGTTGCCTTGATCGGCATGCGGCGGCCCTCGCCATAGGGGCCACCGGTCCAGCCCGTATTGACCAGCCAGCAATTGACATCATGCTCGGCAATTAGCCGGCGCAGCAGATTGCCGTATTCAGATGGATGACGTGGCATGAACGGAGCACCGAAGCAGGTGGAAAAGGTGGCGGACGGTTCCGTCACGCCCTTTTCCGTCCCGGCGACCTTTGCCGTGTAACCGGACAGAAAATGATACATTGCCTGCGCCGGTGTCAGTTGCGCGATGGGCGGAAGCACACCAAACGCATCGCAGGTCAGCATGATGATGTTTTTCGGCTGTCCGGCAAGCCCGGTGGCGCTGGAATTAGAAATGAAATCAATCGGATAGGCGCAGCGCGTATTCTCGGTCTTGGAGACATCGTCAAAATCCGGCTGCCGTGTGACCGGATCAATCACCATATTTTCCAGAATTGTGCCGAAGCGCTGTGTTGTGGCGTAGATTTCCGGTTCCGCTTCGCGCGATAGTTTTATCGTCTTGGCATAGCAGCCGCCTTCAAAATTGAAGATCCCATCCGGGCCCCAGCCATGCTCGTCATCGCCGATGAGCGTGCGCACCGGATCGGCTGAAAGCGTGGTTTTTCCGGTGCCGGACAGGCCGAAAAACAGTGCCGGTTCCCTGGAATCATTGACATTGGCAGAGCAATGCATCGGCATGATGTCGTGTCGCGGAAGGAGGTAATTGAGGAATGTGAAGACCGATTTTTTCATTTCTCCGGCATAGGACGTGCCACCGATCAGCACGATGCGGCGGGCAAAATTACAGGCAATAATGGTTTCAGATCGGGTGCCGTGGCGCGCCGGATCGGCTTTGAAAGACGGCAGGTCGATAACCAGCAGACCAGGCTTGAACCCGGCAAGATCGTCATGCTTCGGCCGGATCAAAAGGTTGCGGATGAACAGCGAATGCCAGGCATATTCCGTGAACACTCTGGTTTGCAGGCGCAATTGCGGGTCGGCACCGCCATACAGATCCTGGCAATACAGCTCCATGCCGTCGGTATGGGCAAGGAATTCTTCCAGCAGCAGGTCAAAATTGGCCTCTGACAGACTTCCATTATTGTCCCACCAGATTGTGCCTTCGGTGGTCTTGTCGCGCACCACGGCTTTGTCTTTGGCCGAGCGACCCGTATGGGTTCCGGTATCAACCGCCAGCGCACCGCCGGCGGTGATTGCGCCTTCACCCCGTTTCAGAGCGTGCTCATAAAGTTCAGGCGCAATCAGATTGCTGCGCGTGCTGCAGCAGGCGGACAGCACTGCATCTGCATTGCCGAAACTGGGATGTGCAGGCGGCTTGAACATGGGCAATTAGCCTTTATGACACTGGAAAATTCCGCCGCACCGTAGAGCACATTTGCTGAAAGTCGAGTCATTTGGCCCGGTTCCAGTGACGGCATGCGCAGCCTGCTTCATGCAGTTTTCCGGCTGACCGCAAGTGGCGTAGAACTCTGTCCCTCTGACCCGCTGATCTGGTCAAAATGCGCGGGGCTGATGCCATGCGCTGGCCCGCTTGATGCCAAAGGTCGGTGACCGGCGCCGGTTGTAACGCGGATTCACCTTGCCTATTTCCCAGTCAATCATCACGGCAGCCATAATTTGCGCGCAATTTTGCGGCGAAAGCGCTAAATGTTTCCTGAAATGCCGTTGGAGCAAACCTTATGCCGACAATTGCCCTTGTTGATGATGACCGCAATATTCTGACATCTGTCGCGATGGCGCTGGAATCGGAAGGTTACCGGGTTCAAACCTACACAGATGGTGCGTCCGCGCTGGATGGTCTGATGGACAATCCGCCGGATATGGCCATTCTCGATATCAAAATGCCACGCATGGACGGTATGGAATTGCTCCGCCGGCTCCGCCAGAGCACCGATATGCCCGTGATTTTCCTGACGTCGAAAGATGATGAAATTGACGAGTTGTTCGGCCTGAAAATGGGCGCCGATGACTTTATTCACAAGCCGTTTTCCCAGCGCCTGCTGGTGGAGCGCGTCAAAGCGGTGATGCGGCGCGTTGCGCCGCGTGATGGCACTGTGGTCAAGGAGCCGGATACCAAGGCGCTTGAGCGTGGTGCCCTGTCGATGGATCAGGAACGCCACACCTGCACCTGGAACGGCCGCAATGTTGTTCTGACTGTCACCGAATTTCTCATTCTGTTTGCATTGGCCCAGCGCCCCGGCGTGGTCAAAAGCCGAAATGCGCTGATGGATGCAGCCTATGACGACCAAGTCTATGTCGATGATCGCACCATTGACAGCCACATCAAACGTCTGCGCAAGAAGTTCAAAGCGACAGATGATGATTTCGATATGATCGAAACGCTGTATGGTGTCGGTTACCGCTTTCGCGAAGGATAGGATTGCAGCAAACCACCATGTCGGCCTCAGACGCCACAAAAGCGGAGGAATTTCGCGAAGTTGATGATGAAGTTGCCGGAACGGCGACAGCAGCACACAGCGATGCGGCCAAGGCTCGACAGGGGTCCAGCCGCCGTGCGCGCATCCTGCGGCTGACGCCGCGCCGCGTATGGTCGGCGATCAGCATTCAGGTATTTTCATCTCTGACCCGGCGGATCGTCTTTCTCAACCTGGCCGCCCTGCTGGTTTTGTTGTCCGGCATCTTGTTTCTCAACCAGTTTCGCGCAGGTCTGATTGATGCGCGGATCGAAAGTCTACTGACCCAGGGCGAAATCATCTCCGGCGCGATTGCCGCTTCCGCCAGCGTCCAGACCAATACCATCACGATCGATCCGGACCGCTTGCTTGAATTGCGCAGCGGCGAAAGCATCGCCACTTTCGAAGATCAGGAAGATGCGCTGGAATTTCCCATTAACCCGGAGCGTGTCGCCCCGGTGTTGCGGCGGTTGATTTCGCCGACCCGGACACGGGCGCGGATTTACGATCAGGACGGAACCCTCATTCTCGACAGCCGGGCGCTCTATGCCTCTGGTCAGATTCTGCGCTTTGATCTGCCGCCTGTTGAAACCTCGCCAGCCTGGTATGAGACCATGTGGCAACAGGCGAAATTATGGCTGCGCCGGGGTGAGTTGCCACTTTACACCGAAGTTGATGGCGGTAACGGCCGCGATTATCCCGAAGTCGTCAAGGCTTTG
>TARA_R110002096_G_scaffold344921_10_pt1 | contig 21422 bp, 17 predicted proteins | sample TARA_R110002096 | Tara Oceans TARA_R110002096 (sample SAMEA4397295) | marine metagenome | biome: Polar Biome; feature: [DCM] deep chlorophyll maximum layer (ENVO:01000326); material: water (ENVO:00002006), including particulate matter (ENVO:01000060) such as... | depth 35 m
TCAGCTCCCGCGCATAATACGGATCAAAGCAATCCACCCCAACCACCCGCGCCCCCAAGCCAAGCAACCCCGCCGACACATGCGAACCAATAAACCCCGCCGCACCGGTCACCAAAACACATTCGTTCGCAACATCCATCGCCATGTCCATCCAGCTAAAATCAACACGCCAAACACATGGCCTAACACGAAGCACAAAAGGAACCCGATCCTAGCGCAAGCCCCACACCAACCCACCCAACACCACCAACCAATCCGGTCAGCGCAAAAAGAAAGCAGGGTGCCATGGGTCCACGGCACCCCGCTGGAGGAGAGAGAGATTTGTATAGAATGATCGAAACTGTTCACCTTCAAGCTTTCTTATCGGTATTTTAGCACAATTCCTTGCCTATCTTCACAATTTAACAATCTTGTTCGGATATTGTTTGTATAATTTGTCCCAACTCCTGTGGATATCTCCATTTCAAGCACCCAACAATGTCGATAGCATTCCATATCTCATCATCACAACACACATTAGAAACCATGCACACACCACCCGACGAAGACCCACACCCTCCGCCGACCAACCGGCCAGCCGCGATCGAGTTTGAACTCATCGACCCGCTGTCCATGCTCTCATCCACCGCCACAAACAACATCACCACCTGGGTCCACGCCGTCTTCGCCCACCTCCGCGCCACCGGATCGGTCCGCGCCAAGGTCGTCAACGATCAACAAATGGCAGACGCACACCAACGCTTCTCGGGAATCCCGGGTACGACCGATGTCCTCACCTTCGATCTCAACGAAGAAGACGACTCGGACACCAAAGCACTCGACACAGACCTCATCATCTGCTTCGACGAAGCCGCGCGACAAGCACATTCACACAACCATTCCACAGAACACGAACTCCTCCTCTATATCATCCACGGCACACTCCACTGCCTCGGATACAACGACCACACACCAGAAGACTACAACGCAATGCACACACGCGAAGACCAACTCCTCACCAGCGCCGGAATCGGCCCCCTCTTTGACCGAGGAACATCCTCATGATCCTCTCATCACCAGGTTGGCTCTTCATCATCCTCATCGCGCTCCTGATCATCTCAGGAGTCCTCTCATCCCTCACCGTCTCCCTCCTCACCATGTCGAGATCCAAACTCGCATCCATCATCCAACGCGATGAAAGCTCCCCCCTCTCAAGACGACTCTCCACCATCGAGAAAGACCTCGACGGCCACGCCGCCGCGATCCGTATCCTCTCCATCGTCACCAACCTCCTCGTCGGTCTCGCCTCCATCTACTGGCTCACCGCCATCATGAACCTCGAGTACCCAACCCTCACCTCACTCGTCATCGGGATCATCGTCGCAACCGCCCTCACCTGGCCCGCAACTATCCTCGTCCCCATCGGCGTCGCAAACCACGCCGGCGAACGCTTCGTCGCACTCTTCTCAACACTCGTTCGCGCCGCCCACGCCATCCTCTTCCCCTTCCTCTTCCTCATGCGCTTCCTCGACGAAGTCATCCGCAGACTCGCAGGCACCGACCCCAACCCAACCCAAGACTCCATCAGCTCCGAACTCCTCTCCGTCGTCTCCGAAGGACAGCGCGAAGGACACATCGACGACACCGAACGAGACATGCTCGAAGCCGTCGTCGAGTTCCGCTCCACACTCGCAGAATCCGTCATGACCCCCCGCACCGAAGTCGACGCGCTCGAATACACCGACAACCTCGCCGATGTAAAACTCTTCGTCGACAAGCACGGCCACTCACGCGCCCCCGTCTACGAACAAAACCTCGACCACATCGTCGGGATGCTCTACGCCAAAGACCTCCTCGGATGGATCATGGCGCACGACACAAACACGCCCTTCAACCTCAAATCAATCCTCAGATCCCCAACCTTCGTCCCCGAAACCAAAACAGTCCGCGAACTCCTCGCACAACTCCTCGTCGACAAAGTCCACATCGCCATCATCATCGATGAATACGGCGGCACCTCTGGTCTCGTCACCATGGAAGACATCGTCGAAGAAATCTTCGGCGAAATCCAAGACGAATACGAAAAACCAGAAGACGACCCCTCCGGTGTCGAAATCGACGAACACGCCACCATCGCAGAAATCGACGCGCGCACAGAAATCGACGACGCCAACGACGACCTCGAATCCCTCGGCATCCAGTTCCCAGAATCAGACGACTACGACACCGTCGCAGGATACATCAACACCACCCTCGGACGAATCCCAGAACAAGGCGAACAAGTCACCCAGCACTCGATGAACATCACCATCCTCGAAGCAGAACCCACCCGCGTGCTCAGAATCTCAGTCGAACCCTTCAAAGACGACACCGAAGACAGCTAAAGCCCACCCAGCTCATGTCGACACAGGCAGTCCCTTGCTCACCCGTATCCGGAATGCATCGTCAACAACAAGCCCCGCCGCACGCGCGATCAGCGCCAACTCCACCTTGTTGGATTTCTGGAGCTTCAGACCAATCGAAACCCGGTGATTCTCAATGGTCTTCACCGATCGGTGCAGCAACACCGCGATCTCTCGCGCCATCAAGCCCTGACCGATCAACGCGAGCACCTCAAGCTCCCGCTTGCTCAGCACCGAGAGCTCCCCAAGCCCCACAAACTCCGATTGAACCAGAGGCCTCTCCTCAGATCGAAGCAGACGCTCCGCCTCATCCCCCGCATCAATCCGGCGAGTCACAAACAGCACATGACCGACCTCCCCCTCCTCACACTCAAGCGAACTCATCCAACTGAACTGCTGATAACCGTTCCAGATGGATCGCAAAATACACTCTTCCCCCGAATCGATAACCCGAGCAACCAACCCCAAACGCTCGGCGACCCATTCATCGGGATACCCAAGGTCAGCGATATTCTTGCCAATAAAATCACTAGGTTCCGCAGGTTCATTGATACACAATCGCAATGTTTCAGCATTCAGATACAACACCCGCCCGTCACGATCAAGCACGATCACACATGTGCCCATTTCACGACTGATGGCCTCAAATTCGCGTTCATATTCCGTCATAGATAGAAAGTCCTAAAAAGTAGCGAGAGTGGCTCCAACACTAGACCGCATATCTAAATCAAGCAAAAAATTGAAAACTCACGCAAAATCATCACAATCGATGACCGAAGATCACAAACACGACAAATCCCCACTCATCAAGAGATAGCCGGTATAAACACACAAAAATCATCCAACACACAAACCAACCCCCAAAACAAAATAGGGAGTTCTTCCGTGATGAAAGTCCTCATTTTTCAACCAACGCATCAATAGAAAGACCCGCAACCGCGGGTCTCAATCACTTTACATCGAATGGTGAACTTGCTTATCGCACGCGCTGGCGATCAGAATCTTCCACCTTCAACCCCGCCGCACGCGCGATCAGCGCGAGTTCGACCTTATTGGATTTCTTCAGCTTCGCGCCCAGCGCAATCCGATGATTCTCAACCGTCTTGACCGACCGGTGCATCAGCTCCGCGATCTCTTTCGCCGTCAATCCCTGACCGATCAGCGCCAACACCTCAAGCTCGCGCCGGGTCAGCTCCTTGAGCACACCAAGACCCGTCACCTCAGAATGAATCACAGGCATCTCAGATTCAAGCAACAACCGCTCCGCCTCAGCACCCGCGCTCACCCGCCGTGTCACCACCAACACACGGAAAGGCTCACCCTCTTCGTCGCAAATCGAACGCATCCAACTGAACTGCTGCAGCCCGTGCCAGATCGTCCGGAGCAAAATCTCCTGACCGGTCCGCTCAATCTCGCGGATCAAATCAATACGCTCCTTCGCCCACTCTGCTGGGAAGCCCATCTCAACGAGATCCTTCCCAAGAATGTCCTCGGATTTCGTGTCGTCCGCAAAGAACATCCGGATCGCTTCGTCGTTGATGTACAACAACCGGGCGTCCCGGTCAAGCACAGAAACGCCCGTACCAGGTTCTTGGCTCAACAATGCAAATAGTGTGTCGTCTGTTTTCATTTTCTAGGGATTCCAAGCCATACGAGAGGCATGGAGCATAGACCCCATCCTACGATCACGCGATGCATTTCAACCTCTACAACACAATCACCAAGACTTCCGAACCCTTTATTCCAAACGACCCAACCTCCATCACCTTCTATTCCTGCGGCCCAACCGTCTACGACGACGCACACATCGGAAACTTCCGTTCCTTCCTCGCGGCAGACCTCCTTAGACGATGGATCGAGTCCCCGCTCTGCACTTTAAAAATAGGTCGATCCCCCGATACGGAAACACACACCGGCGAACGCAAAGTCACCCATGTCATGAACATCACCGATGTCGGACACATGACCGAAGACGACAACGCCGACGGCGCAGGCGAAGACAAAATGGAAGTCGCCGCACAAAGAATCAAACAAGCCCAATCCAAAAAGGATGGCTCGGTCCACAAAGCCGCCGACATCGACCCAAACGATCCCCGCGCCATCGCACGCTTCTACGAACAACGCTTCAAAGACGACGCCATCAAGCTCGGACTCAAAGTCGCCGTCGAAGCACAAACCGACCCAACCCTCATGCCCCGCGCCTCCGACCATGTCGAGCACATGAAACAAGTCATCGTCGACCTCCTCAACACCGACCACGCCTACACCGCCGGCACCCCCGGCAGCCGCGCTATTTATTTCAACACACAAACCTTCCCAAACTACGGCAAACTCTCCGGCAACACCCTCGACCACCTCAAAGGCGGCGCCGGAGGACGCGTCGACGACGCACAACAATCCGAAAAGAAACACCCCGCCGACTTCCTCCTCTGGAAAGAAGACCCATCCCACAAAATGAAGTGGGACGCACCAAACCACCCCGACTGCGCCGACTGGCAACAGGGCTACCCCGGCTGGCACATCGAATGCACCGCGATGGCCTTAGCACGCCTCATCCCAGGCGGGCTCGACGCCGCCAAAGCCAACCACAGCACCATCGACCTCCACTCCGGAGGAGAAGACAACATCTTCCCCCACCACGAATGCGAGATCGCCCAGTCCTGCTGCTTCACACACAACGACTCCTTCGCCAACCACTGGTTCCACGCAAGGTTCCTCAAAGTCGAAGGCGAAAAAATGTCCAAGTCCAAAGGGACCATGTACACCCTGACCGACCTGACCGAAAAAGGCATCGACCCCGCCGCCGTGCGATTAGAACTCATCAAAACCCACTACCGAGCCAACGCCGACTTCTCCATGCAAGGACTCAAAGACTCCGACCGCAACATCCAAAGCTTCAGGAGGAACGCAAAGCTGTTGATAAACACAGTTCGAGAAGGCGGAGATTGTGAAACAAATATCTCTGAAGTGGTTGACGAGTTCGCAAGAGCATTAGAGAGCGATTTAAACATCGCGAAAGCTATAGCATCACTGAACTCACTCACTATCCAGACAGCCGCAACAAGCGGCAATCTGGATGTGGTGATGAAATCGCTTGGAGCAAAGAAAAGAACTGGCGAAGAAATATCGGATGCAGTGACACTTCCAACTCAACCGGAGTGCTCTCAGAATGCAGCAATTAACTATCAAGATATTTCACGAAAAAATGCTGAGAGAGCACTTGCCGCCCTCCACCTCATCGACAACATCCTCGGCGTCATCTTCCGTCCAATCGAAAAAGGCGAACAAACAGGCATCGCCCTCTACCAACCCGGCGTCACCCCCTCACCAGAAATCGAAGCCCTCCTCCAACAACGCGCCGACGCAAAGAAATCCAAAGACTTCGCCACCGCCGACACCATCCGCGACCAGCTCGCCGCGATGAACCTCTCCATCATGGACAAACCCGGCGGCAAAGTCGAAGTCGCCCCCGCAAACTAACCCCAAACCAAGGGTGCCACTACTCGCCGTCTTCGGCGCAGTAGTGTCTTCATCTTCTCTCCTCCTATCTTCCTCCCTCTCGCTCGGGGAGAGGGCCGGGGTGAGGGCTCTTCTCCCCCCTCCCCCCTACCATGCCCCATGCTCTGGACCCTCTGGAAATCCATCCTGTTCGAGTTCTGGCGGATGCTCATCATCACCACCGCCATCGTTGTCGCCGCGATCTCTTTCGCCGCCACCGTCAAACCCCTCGCCGATGGATCCCTCACCTTCGACCAAGCCTTCCGATTCCTCGGCTACGCCATCCCCCCCATGCTCGCCTACGCCCTCCCCTTCGCCGCGGGATTCTCCGCGACCATGACCTACCACCGCATGGTCGCCGAAAACGAACTCACCGCAACCTTCGCCTCGGGAATCTCCCACAAACAAGTCCTCTTCCCCATGCTCATCAGCGGCATCATCCTCGCCGGAACCCTCGTCACCCTCAACAACCAAATCATCCCACGCTTCCTCCAACGCATGGAAGAAATGGTCACCCGAGACTTCGCCAAAATCCTCGTCAACTCCCTCTCCCAAGGCCGCTCCGCAATGGTCGGCAACACCGAAATCCACGCCGACCGCGTCGAAGAAATCCCGCCCAAGCCAAACTCAACAGTCGAACAACAGTTCCGTCTCGGCGGCGTCGTCATGATCGAAGCCGAAGAAGACGGCACCATCCGAATCGACGGCACCGCCGCACACGCATGGATCCAACTCTACCCAGCATGGGCGCTCGCGCCAGAACAACGCTCCCGCATCGCCGACGACGACGCACGCGCCATCGTCATGCAGTTCGAAGACCTCACCATCAACGAACAAGGCGACGCCGTCGCATGGGAATCCGTCACCTCCCCCGCGATCCCCATCCCACGCGTCTTCAAAGACGACCCCAAGTTCATGACCGCATCGGAAATGGAAACCCTCCACGACGATCCAGATCAAATGAACTTCGTCGATCGCCCCCGCGCCCAGCTCGCCCGCGCCATAGCCTCCCACCAAACCCTCAACACCCTCCGCAACCTCGTCAGCTCCGCACAACCAATGCGTTTCATGACCGGCCACAACCAAACCATCACCATCCTCGCCGGATCAATCACCCAGCAAGGTACCCAGTGGGTCCTCGCCCCCCTCGCTTCAACCAACACCATCGAAATCCAGGTCACCAAACCCGACGGACACACCGACCGCCTCAGCGCGAAAACAGCAACACTCAACCCAAACGCAACCTCCACCATCGACCCCTTCGACAACCAATCCAGCACCAACACACTCACCCTCGACCTCGACCTCAACACCGTCACCATCCTCGGCAGCTCCCAATCCTCCCCATCCGACAGCCAGTTTCAATCCAACACACAGATCGCAAACACCCAGTACACCTCCCTCCACCTCCGCGACGACCCCCTCCCCGCGCTCCTCGCCAAGCCCAGCAGCGAGATGCTCGTCGCCGCCGAACCCTACCGCCATCAAGACTCTCTCCAATACAGTCTCCCCATCCACGACCTCGCCAACAGACTCGAATACGAAATCGCCCACCTCGACCGCGAGGTCCTCTCCAAAGTCCATGAGCGTTGGGCCTTCTCCGCCGCCGCCCTCATCATGGTCCTCGCAGGCGGCGTCACCGCGATGCGACTCAAGCACACCCAGCCCCTCGTCATCTACCTCTGGTCCTTCTTCCCCGCCCTCCTCACCTTCCTCTTCATCTCCGGCGGACAACAAGCCGTCCACAAGTCCGGCCCAATCGCCCTCCCCCTCCTCTGGTCAGGAATCCTCCTCATCACCCTCTACACCCTCAACGCACTCCGCAAGGTCGCCAAACACTAAACCATCCTGAAAACCATGCCGAGCGATCAACCCAATCAACCATCTTCAACGAACCCATCAACCCGCTGGTGGATGCGCCTAGGAACCAAACCAAGCGCCGCCATCGCCCTCATCCTCGCCATCACCCTCTCCCGGCTCATCTGGCAACTCTTCTCCCCCTACACCCTCGCTGAAGACGAAGCCCACTACTGGGAATGGTCCCGACACCTCGACTGGTCCTACTACTCCAAAGGACCAGGAGTCGCATGGTCCATCTTCACCTCCACCAAATTCCTCGGCAACACCGAGTTCGCCGTCCGCCTCCCATCCCTCATCGCCTCCACCCTCGGCGCGATCGCGATCCTCAAGACCGCACGCACCGCCTACAACGACCAGCTCACCACCTTCGTCTCCGCGCTCCTCTGGTTCTGCGTCCCAGGTCTCGCAATCGCCAGCATGGTCATGACCATCGACGCGCCCTACACCGCCTGCTGGGCATGGGCCACCTACTTCGCCACCCGCGCCCTCATCGACAACAAACCCAACGCATGGATCGGGTTCGGATGCATGATCGCGCTGGGATTCATCTTCAAATACACCATCCTCCTCCTCATCCCAGGCGTCCTCCTCGCCGGACTCCTCATCAAACCAAACAAGCTCAACCCAAAGTGGTTCCTCCTCGGCTTGCTCATCTCAACCATCGGACTTCTCCCCGTCCTCATCTGGAACGCACACCACGACTGGGCAACCTTCCGCCACCTCCTCGGACACCTCGACATCCAAGGCGGCGACACCGCCAACACCCTCACCGCACACGAATCATGGACCCCCTTCTGGGCGCTCGAATACATCGTCCTCCAGCTCGCCATCGGAGCCGGCGTCCTCTTCCTCGCGATCTTCGCAATCCCCAACTCCAAGAAACACGCCGACACCCAGACCGCAAACGCCACCCGCACCCTCTGGTTGTTCGCACTCCCCATCTTCGCGTTCTACTTCATCGTCTCCCTCATCACCCAAACCGAAGGCAACTGGGCGCTCGCCGGATTCATCTCCATCATCCCCCCCGCCGCCTTCGCCGCCATCGAAGGCGTCAAACGCAACGACCACCCCGTCAAGTTCGCATGGGGCGCATCCATCTTCCTTGGAGTCTTCTCCCTCCTCCTATTCCCCACCGCTTCATGGGCCTCCAAGCGAGCATTCGTCGGACAATACATCCCCATCGCAAGACTCACAGGCATGCGCGAACACGCCGCAGCAGCACAAGAAGTCCTCGACGAGCTCCAATCCCAAACCGGACAACACCCCCTCATCCTCACCGAACACTATGGCCGCGCCTCCCAGCTCGCCTTCTACCTCAAAGGCCACCCCACCACCTACTGCATCTCCGCGCTCGTCGGCGGACGCAAAACCCAGTACGACATGTGGACCGCCACCGACCTCTCCAACCCCACCACCCTTGCGCCACTCCAACACCGCCCCGCCCTCCTCATGGGAGGACGCATCGACCAGTGGACCCCCGCCTTCGATCAGGTCAAAGACATCGGACAACTCACCGCCGAACCCATCGACAACCGAACCTCGTACATCGGGTACAACTTTACAGATTTCACCTCATGGACCCCCCCTCGTCGTCTCGATAACCCAGTAGTACCCACACCCAGCCCATGATTCAAACAACCCCATGACCTACCGCACCCCCCAACAACTCCGCCAACGCTGGCTCACCCTCTACCAGCTCACCGCCGCCCTCGTCATCGCGTTCATCTTCGTCTCCCTCTTCGACTTCGTCCTCCTCGATGCCCTCACCACCGTCGACCCAGTCACCAACCGCGTCAACCGTTCCTTCGAATCCAAAGACTGGTACACCCTCCTCCGCAACTTCGGATTCGTGGGAACCTGGGCCGTCATCGCCCTCGCCTTCCTCCTCCACGACCGCAACACCACCCGCGCCCTGCCAACCATCCTCGCCCCGCTCCTCTCCGGCGCCGCCGCCGAGTTCCTCAAACTCATCTTCACCCGCGAGCGCCCTGTGTCCGATGCGATCATCCAACCCAACGGCTACAACTTCCGCTTCCCCTTCTCCGGTTTCATCGACGGCCACAACCTCGGACTCCCCTCCAGCCACGCCGCAGTCGCCTTCGGAGGCGCATGCATCCTCGCCACCTTCTTCCCAAGAATCCGAATACTCCTCATCATCCTCGCCGCCGGATGCGCCTACTCAAGAATGATCACCGGAGCCCACTTCGCCTCCGATGTCTTCCTCGGCGCCGTCGTCGGCTACATCATCGCCAAACTCTTCGCCAGCGCCCTCCCAAAGCCCGACCGCAAGTTCACCCTCTAGCCCGAACGATTTCTTCCCGCCCCTTCCTGCCTACTTATCTTCCTTCCTTCCCTCCTTCCCTCCTTCCAACCTTTCTTCCCTACCTTCCTGTATTCCTTCCTTCTTTCCTCCGTTTCCTTCATGCCTTTCTTCCTCCCTCTCCCCCAGGGAGAGGGCCGGGGTGAGGGCTCTTTATCTTCTTCCTTCTCCTCCCCCGTCCTGACGGGGGAGGTGTCGCGCAGCGACGGAGGGGGTCTTCTCTTTCTTCCCCATGAGCAAACAGCCAGTAGCCAATCCCCTCCCCTACCATCCCCCGATGTCCCTCCTCGACCGCTACATCGCGCGCCAGTTCCTGACCAATGTGGTCCTCCTCTTCGTCATCCTCTTCTCATTCATCATCGTCATCGATGTCTCCCTCAACATCGACCAGTTCCTCGACATGGCCAAACGCCTCGGCGCACAAACAAGCGACCAAGACCCCGGAACCATCCGCAGAACCGTCCTCTCCATCCTCCTCATCGCCGACCTCTGGTGGCCAAAGCTCCTCCAGCTCTACAACTTCCTCCTTGGAATGGTCATGGTCGGCGCGATGGGATTCACCTTCTCCCAGATGTCCAAAAGCCGCGAACTCATCGCACTGATGGCCGCGGGAATCGGTCTCCACCGAATCATCAAACCCGTCCTCGTCGTCGCCATCGGACTCACCGCGCTCCAGCTCGTCAACCAAGAGTTCATCATCCCCAGAATCGCCCCCCTCCTCGTCCGAGGCCACGAAAACGCCGGAGATCACAAACTCTCCGTCGACTCCGTCCCCCTCACCAAAGACGGCCAAGGACGACTCTTCCGCGCCGCCTCCTTCGACGCCAACACCAACACCCTCGAAGGCCTCTACATCCTCGAACGAAACGAAGCCGGATACACCACCCGCGCCATCACCGCACAGTCCGCCACCTACACCAACGGCGGATGGGACCTCACAAACGCCACCGCCCAGTCCCGCACCCAAACCACCGTCGGACAGCCCCAGCCCATCGAACGCATCGAGTCCTCCCTCGATCCCAATGAACTCCGCATCAACCGCTACGAGTCCTACTCCCAAGCCCTCTCCTTCGCACAAGCACGAGAGATGCTCAACCGCGACACCCTCAAAGACCCCAAGAAACGCGCCCGCTACGAACGCATCGCCCTCGGCCGCTTCTCCATGATGATCTCTGGAATCCTCACCCTCATCATCGCCACCCCCTTCTACGCGACCCGCGAACCCAAGAACATGGTCATCCAGTCCATCCGCTGCGCCCCCATCGCCATCATCACCCTCATCGCAGGCGTCATCGGCGCCACCGCCGCCATCCCAGGACTCCCCACAACCGTCGGCGTCTTCATCCCCGTCATGATCCTCTCCGTAGTAGCCGTCGCCCAGTTCAGCGCCCTCAAAACCTAACGAGCAAAGCAAAGAACGCGCAATCAGACCAATCTTGGGTGCCACTACTCGCCGCTTCGGCGCAGTAGTGTCTTGGTCGATCTACAATCCCCCGACCCGATTCTTCTTGCAAGCCACGCGAATATAAACGACAATCAAGACAACAAGGGGCACACACCATGGCATCAATCAACTTCTACTTCCAAGTCCACCAGCCCCACCGCCTCAAGCCCTACTCCGTTTTCCACACGGACCCCTTCTACTTCGACGAAGACGCCAACGGCGAGATCTGCAACAAAGTCGCCGACAAGTGCTACCGCCCAACCACCAAACTCATGCTCGACCTCGTCAAAAGACACGAGGGAAACTTCCGCCTCTCCTACGCCATCACAGGGACCGTCATCGACCAGTGGAAAAAATTCTGCCCCGATGTCCTCGACCTCTTCGTCCAGCTCGCCGAAACAGGCTGCTGCGAGTTCGTCGCCGAAACCTACTACCACTCCCTGAGCTACATCTACTCCCAAGACGAGTTCGCCCACCAGGTCGACATGCACACCAAGCTCATCGAAGAACACTTCGGACAAACCCCAAAGGTCTTCCGCAACACCGAGCTCATCTACACCAACGAACTCTCAAGAGCACTCTCCAAAATCAAAGACAAAGACGGCAACCCAAGATTCCTGGGAACCATCTGCGAAGGCACCGACCGCCACTTAGGCTACCGCTCCCCAAACCACATCTACCGCCCGCCCAACGGCGAAAACGACCAGCCCCTCATGGGACCCGACGGCCGCCCCTTCGGACTCCTCCTCAAAAACTACAAACTCTCCGACGACATCGCCTTCCGCTTCTCAAACAAAGGCTGGGAAGAATGGCCTCTCACCACCGAAAAATTCGCCAAGTGGGTCCACGACATCAACGGCGACGGATACCTCTGCAACCTCTTCATGGACTACGAAACCTTCGGTGAACACCAATGGGAAGACACCGGCATCTTCAACTTCATGAAAAAACTCCCCGAAGCAATCTTCGATGTCGCCCACAAATCCGACGGCACCACCGAAAACCACTTCATCACCCCCTCCGAAGCACTCAAACGATTCGACCCCGTCGGAGTCTACGATGTCCCCGAATACATCTCATGGGCCGACACCGAACGCGACCTCTCCGCTTGGCGCGGCAACGACATGCAACACAACGCCCTCGACGAAACCTACAAAGTCGAGGACACCATCAAAGAACGACTCATCGAAGTCAAAGCGTCAGGCGACCCCAAACGCGAAGTCGAAATGGAACACATCATCAACGACTGGCGCAAGCTCACCACCAGCGACCACTTCTACTACATGTGCACCAAGTACTGGGCCGACGGCGATGTCCACAAATACTTCTCCCCCTACGACTCCCCATACGACGGCTACATCAACTTCATGAATGTCCTCGACAATGTCCGCACCCGCATCGCCAAGGCGTAACCAAAACCCGAGCTGAATTCCCGGGTTGAACGGCAAACTTAGCCGTGCGCTCGCCCAACAGCCCCCAAAACCATCCGCCCCGCATGCATCGCAGGCGTCCCCAACCATTCCCCCATCTCCTCCAAACTCATCGGACGCTCCCCGTCAAGCCCAAACCGGCGCACCAAAATCTCCCGGTCCCGCTCCTTCAACTCCAAACCACCCAGCCCACCCTTGAGCGCCGTAGGCATCAACCACCACCCGCTCCCCCCCCATGCACGCTTCCAGATCCCCACAACCCAATCCTCCACCACAAACCCCTCAACCACCCGCCGCCCCGCGCGCCCCGCAACCACCGGGACCGCAACATCCCCAAGCCGCGAACACCACCGCGCCATCGCAAGCCCCACCGGCGCCGCAAGCCGCCGGTTCCCGTGCCCATCAAAACGCTCAACCACCGAGTACACCACCCCGATCGCCTCGCTCAAAATCTCCGCCGCCCGGCTCGGCGCCAGCGTATCAATCGGCCCCCCAATCCGCTGCTCGATCGTCGTCAGCATCAACGACAACTGCGTCGCCACCAGCTCAATCCGCAGCAGCACCATCCACCGCATCGCCGTCTCGATCTCATCAAGCACCCGACCCGACGGCGTCGACGGATGCAGCGTCGTCGCCAGCCGATGACACCGCGATGACAGCACCCCCACCGCGCGAGCCCGCGCCGTCTGTTCATACACCACCGCCGCGTGCTGATCCCGGAGCTGCGCGATCAACCCCGCCAGATCCGTCGCCCCCCGCGCCGCCAGCCCGCTCCGCACCACTTCTTCTTCAAGCACCGCATCATCAATCTGCTCATCGAAATCAATCTCCGAAACCCCAAACCCCGCTTCCAACACCAGCCCCCGCCGCGCCCGGTTCACGCTTCGGCTCACCGACATCGCCGACCGCCCGACCCGCGCCCCGATCGTCCCGCTCCGCTTCCCCTTGACCACCTCGCGGAGCATCCCGATCCGCTCCTCCGCATCCGCGCTCCGCTTCATCGCAAACACCGCGTTCCCATCCCCCGCCTTGCACTCCTCATCGTGCTTGACCAGCACCCGCCGAACACTCTCGCTCGACCGCCCGATCCGCTGCCCGATCCGCTCGCACACGCTCGACCGATTCCATCCCAGCCGCCGCACATACCGCTTCGCGTCGCGCACGATCTTGGCGCGCATCACATCGCTCATCCGCGAGAACCCCGCCGCCGATCCGAGCGTCCCCGCGAACCGTTCTTCAAACCACCCCACCGCCGAGTGCATAAACACCACCCCCCGATGCCCACTCCCCAGGTCCACCCGCCGCGCAATCAAGCCCTTCCGGCGATACCGCTCGATCGATTTCCTGCTCACCCCCCACCGCTCCGCCAAACCATCAATCGTCCAGTGGTCCTCCCCCTCAACCCCAACATCCTCAACCACAAGCCCCGCCGCCTCACTCAGCCGCTCCGCAAGCGCCGACAAATCCCCAAGCACCGCCTCGCCGGGAACCAGCACATCCAGCCCGCCCTTCCCAAGCTCCCCAGGCCGATACCCCGTCACCCGGAACACCAAAAACTCCGCCGGGTACACACCATCAATCTCAATCCCCGACACCAACCCCTCGATCCGCTCCAGATGCCGAACCAAAGTCCCCTTGCCCGCAAACCGGAGCTCCGAAGCCATTGCTTCGATCACCTCCGTATGAATCGCACTCACCGCAGGCACTACAACTCCACTCCTACACCAGCCCCCGCACCAACACGATTTCCAAGCTCCAACCACCTCGGTTCAACCCGCTCCACCAACCCCGCATCCGCCGCCATCGACAAAAACACACCCACCGCTTCCCGCGCCCGATCATCCACCTCAAACCGCAACAACTCCCCAAGATACCGCTGCGCCAAATCCGTAGGCCACCCCAACCGCTTCGCGTGATGCATCACAATCCAGTCCATCCGCATCCGGTTCCGCATCATCGTCCGCTCAAGCAACTGTCCCGCCGCCACAAGTTCCCCATCCCCAACCCGATCAGCCCGGCACATCCAAGTCGCATACACAAACGGCAACCCCGTCATCCCAAACCACGCCTCTCCAAGATCCACCTGATGCGGATACCGCACCGCCGCCGGAGACCCCGTCACCACCTTGTCCCCAATCATCAACACCGCCTCAGGCCAACCGTCCGATTCCGGATCAATCGACCCACCACCACAACCGCTCGCCACCCGCTCGCGCACATCAAAGTCCACAATCTCCGCCTCCACCCCCATCGACCGCAAGACCAACCCGCACAGCACCACAGAAGTATGCGAATCCGTATCCGCATGCACCACCGTGATCTCCTCAATCGGCACCGACGAAAACAACCGCACCGTCAGCGTCGGCCCCTCACACCCGATCATCCCCGCCGGGACCAGCACCAAGCCCCCACCCTCACAATCCTTGTACCGCGCGAAATCCACCACCGAAGCCAACCCTAGATCTGCCTCCCCAGACGCAACCATCCCCCCAATCCCCGCAGGCACCGCACGAACCAAATCACACCCATCCCACGCCGAAAGCCCCTCAATCAGAGGAGCCGTATTGAGATAACTCACCGCTGCAATCTTCATAATTCACCCTATTCCTGTCTTGTTCCCGATGCCAACACACCCAATTGAAGCCCAATTCCAACAACTTTCTACGAAAAGCCCCCATAAACCGCCCGATTCGGTGGCCAACACCCCCAAAATCAGTACATTCAATCATGGAAAGCCCCCAAAGGGCTCTCAAATCATCGGCCAGCGACACTGCTCAACCGCACACGCCGCATCAACCGATGAAAAACACAAGGCCCAACTCTCTCTCTTGCAGGGCCAACATTTCGGGTAGATGCTCAATCTGGTGGGAGTGAAATCAGAACAAGGCCGTCAACCGACAGCCACACGAGCAACGAAAGCACGACTTTCCTACCCACCCGGCGTCGGGTTGCGCTACAGCCCGGCGTCGCATTCGAAAAGGCCGATCCACACTCCTGGATCGGCCTTCTCTCTTTTTACATCAAAAAGAACCGATACACCAACCATGCCGACAACACCAACACTCATCCTCATCGGAGCAGGCGGCCACGCCGCCGTCGTCGCCCAAACCGCGCACCAACTCGACCTCCCCATCGCAGGCCTCTACGACGACAACCCCAACGCCAAACTCCTCCACAGACCCCCGCCCCCAAACCCACCAACCTACCTCGGCTCAATCCAAGACTTCGTCACCAACCAACCCTCAAGCTGGCTCCTCGCCATCGGAGACCTCGCCACCCGACAATCCATCCTCGACCAATACAACGAATCCGCCTCCCCACCCATCATCCATCACACCGCCATCATCTCCCCCGACGCCGAACTCGAAGAAGGCGTCTATGTCGCCCCCGGCGCCATCATCCACGCCGGCGCCAAAATCCGCGCCCACGCCATCATCAACACCGGCGCCATCATCGAACACGATTGCATCATCGGAGCCAACGCCCACATCGCCCCAGGCACCACACTCGGCGGCGCGACCACCGTCGGCACCAACACCCTGATCGGCATCGGATCAACCGTCCTCCCAAACACCACCATCGGCACCCACTCCATCATCGGCGCCGGTTCCGTCGTCATCAAACACATCCCAGACCACACCACCGCCGCCGGAAACCCAGCACGCATCCTCTCACCACAAAGCTGCTAATCCCCCAAATCACACCGCTCATGAATCCACCCATCCAACAACACTCATTGAGAGGGGTTGCAGGGGAAACCTCCCCTGCACTCGCATGCAATCAATCTCGATACAACTGATACCGCATTTCATGCACCGTCAGTGTGGCTCGTGCGAGATGACTTCCCCAGTGGGCCTCAAAGTTAAATCGCCACTGCCATGACGCGGCCACCTTGCTCTCAACACTCTGAATATTCCATTGAATCAACCCATGCTGTAAATCACGATATATATCGGCTAGATCATCCCAAAGCAAATCCACTCGGCTCACATAGTCGTCACACTCGCCATGACTGAGCTCAAGGTGTCGTCCGACCAACTCAGATCGATCACCCGCTGTGACATCCTGTATCAATGTTGCCATCTCTAACCACTGCTCATGAGTCATCTCGCCACAGCATTCAAGTTTTAAATTTTCTTTATCATCAACCTGCGCGATGATCGGCAGAACTCCACTGTGAATTCTTGCCAGTAACAACTCAAGCGTTGTGTACATCGCTGCGGGACGACCATCAGAAAACGATTCGATCAGCAAACAGTATTCTTGAACGATGTCGGCAAACTGAGGAAGCGCGAGTTGATTCTCAACGAGCAATGACATGTCGCCCCTACTCCCGCATCTCAATCGCCCGCCCGATCAAACCCTCACGATCCCGATCCTCTTCATCAATCGCCTCAAGCACAAAGTGCCACTCGTTGACCGACTCAAAATTCACAGGCACCGCCGTCGCCGCAAGATCCACAATCGGATACTCATAGATCGGCGCCCTCATCACCCGCCCCTCATGCACCGGCTTGTACCCATCGAGCGCCAGCCGCACATCATACTTCCCGTAAAACTTAAACCCCGCCTCACAAGGCGTCACCCCGATCACCTCATCATTGAGCCACACCCGCGCCCCGCTCGGTTCGCTCGTCACCTTCACCCGGCGCTCAACACAACCACCAAGAGCAAGCAAACCAACAGCCCCAACAGCAATCAACAATGGTTTCATCTTCATTTCGAAACCCCCGCCATATCCGCCGACTCATCAAACTCATCGCCCCGGAACATCGATCCAAGATACGCCCGCCGCACCAGCTCCGAGTTGATCAACTCCTTGGGAGTCCCCTCCGCAAGCACGCGTCCCGAATCCAGAATGTACGCCCGATCACACACCCGCAAAGTCTGCTGCACATTGTGGTCCGTAATCAGAATCGAAATCCCCCGCTGCGTCAGCGAGCGGATCTCCTCCTGCAAATCCTCCACCGCAATCGGATCAACCCCACTGAACGGCTCATCAAGCAGAATCAACTTCGGATTCGTCACCAGCGACCTTGCAATCTCAAGCTTCCGCCGCTCGCCACCCGAACAAGTCCGCGCCGCATCGTTCGCCTTGTGTTTCAAACCGAACTGCTCAAGCAACTCCGCCGCCCTCACCTTCCGCTGCCGCCGCGAAAGATCAAGCGTCTCCAGAATCGCCATCAGGTTCTGGTAACAGGTCAACCGCCCAAACACCGATGGCTCCTGCGACAAATACCCCATCCCCATCCGAGCATGCCGATACATCGGAAGCCCCGTCACCTCGGTGTTGTTGAAAATAATCCGCCCCTCGTCCCGGTCGATCATCCCGATCGTCATCCGGAAGGTCGTCGTCTTCCCCGCCCCGTTGCGCCCCAGAAGCCCCACAATCTCCGAGTGCTCCACCTCAAGCGACACCCCATTGACCACCGCACGCCCACCATACGACTTCTTCAGATTGATCGCTTCAAGCAAAGACATAGCGACAGTTTAGCACCCCCAACCGTCCCCACCCAAATCATCCCTTTCCTACCCGCCGAACTGCTTCCGCATCCGAGCCGTCGGAATCCCGAGCTGATCGCGATACTTCGCAACCGTCCGCCGCGCAATCTCGATCCCCCGCTCATTGAGCGCCTTGACCATCGCCTCGTCACTCAAAGGCTTCGCCTTATTCTCCCCACCGATCAACTCCTCGATCGCCGCCCGAACCGCATTGGCACTCACATCCTCGCCGCTCTCCGTGCTCAGCCCACCGCTAAAGAACGACCGCAACGCCACCACCCCGCGTGGAGTCATGATGTACTTCTCGCTCACCGCCCGCGACACCGTCGCCACATGAATCCCCAGCCGATCCGCGATCGGCTGCATCGGCAGCGGCTTGAGCGCCTCAGGACCAAAGTCAAAGTACTCCCGTTGCTCATCGACCACCGCATTGACCACCCGCAACAAAGTGTGCCGCCGCTGACCGATCGCGTCAATCAACCACTGCGCGTTGGACAGGTTCGTCTTCAAAAATTCCCGATCCTTCTTCTCCACCCCGTTGTCCATCGCCATCCGCGCATACTCAATATTGATCTGCACATCGGGAAGCCGACCATCCGTCAGATACGCAAAGTACCGGTCCGCGTCCTCGTCGTACTCCACCACCGCATCGGGATAAATCCCCGACTCCACACTCGACGACATCCCGCGCCCCGGAGACAGCGACAACTTCTTCAAAACCCCAAGCCCAAGATTGATCTCATCAAGCGTCAGCCCCGCCTTGCCCGCGATCTTGGGCAGCCGGTTCTTCATCATGTCCTCAAAGAACTCACCCACCAACTGCCGCGCCACAAGCAAACCTTCTCCGCTCAGTTCCGCGTCTTCCCCATCATCCTCCCCATCCACCCGATCAAGCCGCGCATCGATCTGGATCAGCAAACACTCCCGCGCATCCCGCGCCCCGATCCCCACAGGCTCAAGCAGCAACTGCATCGCCTGCAGCGCCATCTCCCAGTCCGCTTCACCAAGACCACGATCCGCAATCATCGCCTTCACCGATTCCGGAGCCGTGTCCGCAACCTCCTCAAACGAACTCCGCAGATACCCATCGTCATCCAGCGCGGAGATCAACTCCTCCCCAAGCACGCGGACCTCATCCTCCACATCCGTCAGCGACCACTGATCCATCAGCTGCTCGCTCATCGACGCCCCCCGCGCCGGCGCCTGCGCCATCGCCTCCATCTTCGCGTCCCGATCCCCCCCGCTCGTCCGAGTCCTCGGCCCAACATCGTCATACTCCCGCGACCGATCCTTCGATCCCGAAAACATGTTGTCCGCCGCCTCCGGATTCGAATCCGTGTACTCGTCCAACCGCGCAAAGTCCGCCGCACTCTCAGGCACAATATCAAGCGCCCCATCACGCTCCGAACGGTCTGAGTCCCCACCAACATCGCCCCCACCATCCCCGCCCGAATCACCCTCCGCCCCAATCTCCACAATCTCCATCGTCGGATTCGACTCAAGCTCCTGCTCCAGCCGCTCATGCAACTCAGCCAAAGGCATCTGCAGAATCTCCATCGACTGGATCATCCGCGGCGACAGCTTCATCTGCTGCCCAAGCTTCATCTGCTGTGAAGTATCAAAACGCATGAACGCACTCACCAATACCGACAAAATCCCGAGCGTGCATGCAAACCACATGCCACACCCAACTATCCCATTCTAACACATCCCTCGCCAACAAACCCACCAAGAAAAAAGCCCCACTCGCGAGCAGGGCCAATGCACGATCAAAAAACAGAAACTCAATCCCGCCGACAGCACCCACACCCAATCGATTCCACCCCAAGGACCCGGAACCCCCCCTTGCTGTCCGCAACATACACAACACCATCGACCGCCTGCACATCAAACGCCCGATCGAGCGTGCCACAGGACCCAAGCAACACAGGAGAACCCGAATCCGCAATATCAATCACATGCACCCCCGATTCACCATCCGCCACATACGCTCGGCTCCCAACAACATCCACATTCATCGCAAAGCCCGCCGTATCGATCGCCCCCAGCACAAGCGGAGATTCAGGATTGGACACATCAACGATCTGCAGCCCATCGGACTTATCCGCCACATACGCCACCATCCCCACAACCTTGACACCGAACGCCTCCCCAGGTGAATCAAAGGTCCCCACATGCTTGATCTCAGCAGGATCAGCAACATCAAAGATCAACAACCCAAGCCGACGATTCGCAAGATACGCCGTGGTCCCAACCACCTCAACATACGGTGCCTCCACAGAGGTCCGGAACGAATCAAGCAACACCGGCGCCGATGGATCAGAAACATCCAACACCTGCAGCCCACCAAACCCAGACACATACGCCGTGTTCCCAACAACAGCGACACCCTTCACTTCTTTCAACTCGTCATACGCACCGAGCAGCTGAGGCGATTGAGGCTCGCGCACATCAACAATTTGCAACCCCCCAAATCCACCAGCAATGTACGCCGTCCCACCAACCACCCGAACCTCATGCGCCGCCCCCTCAAGAGGCAACGCCCCAACCTTAACCGGATGTTTCGCATCCCGAATATCAAAGATTTCCAGCGCACCAAAGTCAGCAACATACGCAAGCCCACCAACAACCTCGACACCCGCCGCATACCGCGAGGTCTCCGCAGTCCCCAACAGCCGCACATCCACAGGATCATGAGCCATCGCGACTGAACAAACCCCAAAGCACAACATCCCCGACACTGCCATCCGACTTGCAAAGCTCATATCCAATCTCCATATATCGTTCATTCGCGAAACATACAGAACTTAGATTACAACAAATACACATTCACCGCAAGCGGATTATCCCCACATCCCCACTCCTCCCCCACCACATTCACGATCACGGTGCCGGGTGCCACGGCTTGACCGTCTTCGGCAAGCCGTGTCTTCTCTCCTCCCCCCGGGCCTCCGGGGGAGGTGTCCGCGCCTCGCGGACGGAGGGGG
>TARA_R110002096_G_scaffold407290_6_pt1 | contig 21364 bp, 18 predicted proteins | sample TARA_R110002096 | Tara Oceans TARA_R110002096 (sample SAMEA4397295) | marine metagenome | biome: Polar Biome; feature: [DCM] deep chlorophyll maximum layer (ENVO:01000326); material: water (ENVO:00002006), including particulate matter (ENVO:01000060) such as... | depth 35 m
GAAACATCTGGATCCTCTTCTACTCCAATCTCAATTGTTTCTCCACCAATAGATTTAACACAAGGTAGTGATTTTGCCGAACTTTCCTTTTGGTTGCACGCTTACGGTGCTACAATTGGAACATTAAATGTAGGAATTGGTACTTCAGCATCAGGTCCTTTTACAACTGAATTTAGCTGGTCTGGAGAATTGCAAACAGCAGAAATTGATCCATGGCAAAATGTTGGTGTTAATTTAGATAGTTATGTTGGTCAAACTATTTATATTCAACTAGCTTACACAAGAGGTTCAAGTTTTACAGGAGACTTAGCGATTGACTTAATGGAAGTTAGCACCTGTTTAAGCTGTGTCAATCCTTCAAACATAACTTTTACCAACATTGAAACTGACGAAACAACAGTTAATTGGACACAAGGAGGCCTAGCATTGAACTGGGAAATAGAATATGTTCTAGCAGGAGCAGCCCAGGGATCAGGTACTTTAATAAATGTTTCTACCAACCCAACAACTTTATCGAGTTTAACATCGGGTACGAGTTTTGATGTTTATATTAGAGCAATCTGTGGTGTGGGTGATACAAGTGGATGGGTAGGACCTACTACTTTTAATACATCTGAAGCCGTTCCATTTTTTGAAGATTTTGAAACATTTAATCCTGGGATAACAAGTAATCCTTGGCCTAAAGGTTGGTCTTCCTCTACAAGCTCAAATCCAAGATGGGAGTCTGAAGATGCTAGTGGTGTTAATGAAAACTCAACTGGTACAGGACCATTTTTTGATAATACTACTCCTTCAACTTCCGGTGGAATGTATATTTTTCTTGAAACTTCAGGTGGTGGACTCAATGATTCTGCTGATTTCATTTCTCCCCCAATTTTTATAGACAGCTCTCAAAGTGCTGTTGAATTATCTTTTTGGTACCACATGCATGGAGCTGATATGGGGAATTTAGAAGTTTTAGTAGATACTAATGGTATCCAAACTCAAGTTGCTTTTATTAGTGGGCAACAACAAGTTAATCAAGGTGATTCGTGGTTACAAGCTAAGACTTTCTTAAATGGTTACCAAGGTAAAAGTATTCAGCTTGTATTTAGAGGTTTTAGAGGCAATGGGTTTACTAGTGACATGTCAATTGACGACGTTCAAATTGAACCATTATTGTCCAATAATGCCGGAGTCATCGATATTACAAGTCCAAGTTTACCGCTTTGCCCAGGAAATATTACTCCTGTTGTTGTAGTTGAGAACAAAGGAACAGATACACTTAATAATGTTCAAGTTTTTTGGGATGTTAATGGCGTAATCGACTCTACTCTTTTTACTGGAACTATAAACCCAGGTACAACTGCTAACGTGTCTCTAGGGACAGTAACTATTTTAGCATCAACAACCTACAACATAAAATTTTATACCAAAAATCCGAATGGTTTAGCAGATATGTTAGTGAGTGATGATACACTTTCTCTGTTAAACCTATCAACTGGTTTAGTTGGTAATTTCACCATTAATTCAGGTCAACTAACCGGAGGTACAAACTTTGCAAGTTTCACTGATTTTGCTACTGCAGTTTCTACCCTTGGAGTCTGTGGTAATATAGACGTTGATGTAGTGGCAAATTCAGGGCCATACAATGAGCAATTTTTACTCCAGAATATAGTAGGAACAAGTGCTAGTAGCAGGATTACCATCAACGGTAATAATGATACTTTGAGCTTTGTAACTTCTTCTAATGAAAGAAGAATAGTGGGCTTAAGTAATGTTTCATTCATAACTTTAAAAAACCTTAACATTGTTAGTGCAGGGCCTACTTTTGGATACGGCATACAAATGGACATGGGTAGCCATGATATTTTAATCGATTCTTGCAATATAGATATCTCAGCTGTAACTTCTACGTCTTCTGTCAACTCAGTAGGAATTCTGAGTAGTGGAAGTTTAACTTCACCAGCTACTACAGGTAATAATGCGAGTAGAATTACAATTTCTAATTCGCGAATAAATGGGGGTATTTCAGAAGGAATGTACTACGGAATAAGGTTTAATGGACTATCGACTACTATTTCTGATACAAGTATTCGTATTGTAAATAATGAAATAAGCAACTTCTATGCATATGGAATATACCTAAATCATATTTCTAATTCATTAATTGAAGGAAACGATATTCATAGAGCTGACAAACAAACTGTTACTACATTTTATGGAATTTATACAACAGGAGGATCTTCTGCTGATACTGCGAATGCCAACAGAATTCATAATTCTCATGGTTCTGCAACAAGTTTAACAGGTGCTTCTTATCCAATTTATAACAGCTCAAATGATGCAGATCCAACTAATCCAAACATTTTTGTTAATAATCTAATTTATGATATTAATTCAAATGGAACAATTTATGGTATTTATAATTCGGGGAGTGATAATCAAGCTTATGTAAACAATACGATTTCTTTAGACCATGCTGCTGCAACAGGTGGAATAACAAGAGGTATTTACCAAACTACTACTGCAATAGGCATTACTTTTGCAAATAATAATATTTCTATTACTAGAGGAGGAACAGGAGTTAAACATGGGATTTACCTAAATACCAACACCTCAGTTGTTAATTCTAATTTCAATAATGTTTATTTAAATAGTACAGGTAGTGGTAGCCAATTCTTAGGTAGAGAAAATGCTACTGATCATTTGGACATTAATGCATGGCAAGTTGCTTCAAGTTTAGATACAAACAGTATTGATAGTGATCCATTGTATGTCGATTTAATAAATGGAGACCTTACTCCTACTAATCCTGATTTAGATGGAGCAGGATCTAACTTAGGAGTTTTTGTTGACTTCTTTGGAGTTATTAGAAATAATCCTCCAGACATTGGAGCAATTGAATTTATTCCTCCTGTAATGATTCCATATTATCCTATTGGAACGATTAATACAGAAGATAATAATGGTGTTGCTGATTCGTTGAATGTTGTATGTCAAACATCAGGAACTGTTGTAGGAACAGACAGAAGAGGAAACGGTTATGAGTTAACTCTAATAGACTTGTCAAGCAGTTCACAAGAAGGAATTGTAGTATTTAGAACTACTAATCTACCAAATTATGCCAATCCAACTGAAGGAGATTCATTACTTATATATGGAACGGTTTCTCAATTCAATGGTTTAACCCAGTTTGAACCGGATTCAATATTTGTTATTAGCACAGGAGCTACTATACCTAGCCCGATTCCTACTTCTACATTAGATGAAAATACTGAAAGTAAATTGTTATCCATCCAAAACTTTGTGTTGCTTGATGCAAGCGGAACTAATTCTTATAATATGCGCGCATTTAATGGAACTGACACCTTATTGATTCGAGTAGATGCCGATACTGATGTAAATGACAGTTTGAATATTCCTGGTCAGGAGTTAAGTGTCGGAGATACCATCTGTGCGATGATAGGCGTTGGAGGCCAATTTGATAATTCAACTCCTTTCCTAGACGGTTATCAGATTTTTCCTAGTCGATTTGCAGATATAACTATTTGTAGACTAGTACCGCCTACAGTGATTCCTTTCTACCCAATCAGAACTATCAATACAGAAGATGCTAATGGTGTAGCAGATTCGTTGAATGTTGTATGTCAAACATCAGGAACTGTTGTGGGAACTGATAGAAGAGGTAACGGTTATGAGTTTACTCTTATAGACATATCAAGCAGTTCACAAGAGGGAATTGTGGTATTTAGATCAGGAAATCTACCAAACTATACTAATCCTACAGAAGGAGATTCATTGTTGATTTATGGAACAGTTTCACAATTTAATGGCTTAACTCAGTTTGTGCCGGATTCTATATTTATTCTTAGTTCAGGAGCTACAGTTCCGAGTCCAATACCTACCACTGTATTGGATGAAAGCACCGAAAGTAAATTATTATCCATTCAAAACTTTATTTTATTGGATTCAAGTTTGACAAATAGTTATAATATGCTAGCCTATAATGGAACGGATACTTTAACTATTAGAGTAGATGCCGATACTGATGTGAATGATAGTTTAAACCTTCCGGGAGTAGCATTGAAAGTTGGTGATACGATTTGTGCCTTAATTGGTGTTGGTGGTCAGTTTGATAATTCTTCTCCTTTCCTTGATGGTTATCAAATTTTCCCAAGTCGTTTTACAGACATTACCATTTGTAGACTATCACCAGTTGGAATCAATGATGCAATTTTAGAAGATCAACAATTCAGCATCTACCCAAATCCAACATCAGGTGATTTTACAATTGCTTCTTCAGGTTTTAATGAAGCTGCTGTTCGATTAATCATCAGAGACATTAGTGGAAGAATTATTACTGTAGAAACCATTTTGAATGCGAATAGCTCTTTGAGAAAATCATTTAATTTAAATGATAAAGCCAAAGGGATTTATTTCATCAGCATTATTGATGGAAATCAAGTAATCAATCAAAAGTTGACTCTTCACTAAAATTTTAATTTATATTATAAAAGCGCGTTCATTTACTTGGACGCGCTTTTTTTATTCTATTTTTGAAGAAATAGAATTTTCAGAAAAACAACAAAGTTTTAAAAAAAATATTATGCTAAAATTGATTTTAACAGGAAGTTTATTAATTGCTTTATATTCATGTGGTAATGAAGAAAAAAGTACAGAAAAAGAAAATGACAATATCGCTAAAGCTTTTCCATTAAGCAACTTAGACACTACAGCCTCTCCATGTGATGATTTTTACCAGTACGCAATTGGTGGTTGGCTAAAAGCAAACCCTGTTCCATCAACTGAAAGTAGGTGGAGCAGTTTTAATGTTGTAACTGATTCGAATAACGCAAAACTGAAAAACATTCTTCAGGAATTTTCAAGCAAATCATTCGAAAATGGAAGCATGGAACAAAAAATTGGTGACTTCTACAAGAGCATCATGGATTCGGCTAGAGCAGATGAATTAGGAATAGCACCATTAAAAGAGGAACTAGCTCGAATCGAAAACATCAAAGAGAAAAAAGACTTAATTGAAGTTGTAGCACATCACAAATCAATTGGTGTCAATTCTCTGTTCGGCACTTATATTGGTCAAGACAGTAAAAACAGTGAGCAATACATCACCCACATTTCTCAAAGCGGACTTGGTCTTCCAGATCGGGATTACTATTTAAAAAACGATGAAAAATCTACCGAGATTCAAAATGCTTATATTCAACACATTCATAAAATTTTCGAACTAGCAAAAATTGATGCACAAGCTGAAAAAGTATATGAGCTTGAAAAACTGCTTGCTGAAAAATCAATGTCGAGAGTAGAAAGACGTGACCCAGATAAAACTTACAACAAATTCGAATTGAATAAACTAGATAGCTTAGGAACTGCCATTGATTGGACTAAGTTTTTCACCTTAATTAATTTAAAAGCTGTTGATGCCGTTATTGTTGGTCAACCAATTTTCATACAATCAGTTAATCATTACATGGATTCAATTCCACTCAATGAATGGAAAGACTACCTCAAATGGAGATTGTTGGACACCTATGCAACTGAGCTTAATAAAGATTTTGTAAATCAGAACTTTGATTTCTATGGCAAAACTTTGAGCGGAACAAAAGAGATGAAGCCAAGATGGAAAATCGCTTTGGGAAAGATAAATGGAAACATCGGAGAATTAATGGGAAAGGCTTTTGTAGAAAGGCATTTTTCTAAAGAAGCAAAAGAAGATGTAAGTCAAATGGTTGAGAATTTGAGAATCGTTTTTCGTGAAAGAATCAATAACTTGGCTTGGATGAGTCAAGAAACAAAAGAAAAAGCTCTTGAAAAATTAAATGCTTTCAATAAAAAAATTGGTTTTCCAGATAAGTGGAAAGATTATTCGGATTTGAAAATTGTTGCAGATAACCAAGTTCAGAACATCATAAATGCGAGGCAATTTAATTTCAATTACATGATTAATAAACTCGGAAAACCTGTAGACAAAGACGAGTGGTTTATGAGTCCACAAACGGTAAACGCCTACTACAGTTCTTCGAAAAATGAGATAGTTTTCCCAGCTGGTATATTGCAGCCTCCCTTCTACTCACCAAATGCCGATGCAGCTATCAATTACGGTGGAATTGGCGCTGTAATTGGTCATGAATTCACTCATGGCTTTGATGACCAAGGAAGCAAGTACGACGCAAAAGGTAATTTAAGTAATTGGTGGACAGAAACTGACAGAAATCAATTTGATGGAAGGGCTGATCTTGTAGTGAACCAATTCAATAATTTTGAAGTAATGGAAGGACTTTTTGTGAACGGGAAATTGACTTTAGGTGAAAACATTGCTGACTTAGGTGGCGCAACCCTAGCCTTCTATGCATTGGAAAAGGAATTGGAAGATAAAGAAGAAGTTGCAAAAATTGACGGATTTACCTACCAACAGCGCTTCTTTTTAGGTTGGGCACAAGTGTGGCACATGAACATGACCGATGAAGAATTGAGAAAAAGAATTGCAACTGACTCTCACTCTCCAGGGGAATACCGTGTAAAAGGGCCATTGGCTAACATGCCTGAATTTGCTGCCGCTTTTAATTGCGATGAAGCGAGCAACATGGTAAATCCCGATTCTCTTAAAGCAGTAATCTGGTAAAATGGATTCGGCTAAAAAACCTAGAGGATTTGATGCGACCAAAGAGAAAGCAAATGCGCTGATCAAAAGTGCAGAGAAAGTAAAAAAATTAGTCGCCGACTCTAAAAAGAAAGCTTCAGAAAAAAAAGAACAATTAAAAAGTGTTTGGAATGAATTCCAAACACTTTTGCGTTTAGTTAGCGCATGGAAACTCAAGAAATATAGAGAAGTTCCGGTTAAAACGATTGTTTATGCTGTAACAGCACTGCTTTACTTTGTTATTCCCTTCGACTTTATTCCAGATTTTATTCCTATTGCAGGTTTTTTCGATGACATCACAGTAATTAGTTTTGTACTTTCTTCTATCAAAGAAGACATTGATAAGTTTAAAAAGTGGGAACAAGAAAACTCAGAAAAATCTGATGACTAATATTTGGCGTATTTTAAAATATATCAACTACTTACTTAACTCAATTCACTTACACGGAATTCACTCTCCTTTTGTTTTCAACTTAAATCGCAGTATTTTTCAAGAAAAAATTCCATTTTATTGTTTCGAAGAAATTGAATCTTTACGAGCAAAACTTCAATTGACTCACAAAAAAATTGAAGTAATTGATTTAGGAGCAGGTTCAAGAAAAAATAATAAAAACGAACGCAAAATCAGCAGCATCAGCAAATCCGCTTTAAAAGATCCAAAAAATGCTCAATTAATTTTTCGTTTGATTTATGAATTCAAACCACAAAACATTTTAGAAATAGGCACTTCTTTTGGACTCACAACAGCTTACATGGCTAAAGCAAATCCTTCAGCTGAAATCACGAGTATTGAAGGTTCTCCTCAGATTGCAAAAATTGCCAAAGTCAACTATAAAAAATTAAACATCAACAATATCGAAGTTGTCAATGCTCCATTTGATGATGTGCTTGAAGAAATCATTAACTCAAAAAAAACACTCGACTTTGTATTTTTTGATGGCAATCATCAAAAGAAACCGACAATTGACTATTTTGAAAAGTGCCTAAAAAAAGCAAACCCAGATAGCATTTTTATCTTTGATGATATTTATTGGTCGCGAGAGATGCATGCGGCATGGAATGAAATTCAAAAACACCCTCAGGTTAGTATCAGCATAGACTTATTTCAAATGGGTATCTTATTTTTTAAAACAGATCAAGCCAAAGAACATTTTACCGTTTATCATTAAGTACTCCTCAATCAATTTTTTAAAATTAATTTTATTGTAAATTATATCGTAGTTAAGAAATCAATCAAACAAACACTTTGCATAAAAATGACTTCTGATAAGGCAATAATAGAAATTCAAAATCTGGTTAGAAATTTTAAACTTGGTAACCAAGTAATAAAAGTTCTCAAAGAAATTTCTTTTAGCATTCAAAAAAACGAATACTTGGCACTTATGGGCCCTTCCGGTTCTGGAAAATCTACCCTAATGAATCTTCTTGGTTGCCTTGATACTCCTACATCAGGTACTTATATCTTAAATCAAAAAGACGTTAGCAAACTAAGCGATGATGAACTAGCTGAAATCAGAAACAAAGAAATTGGTTTTGTTTTCCAAACATTTAATTTATTACCTCGAGCATCTGCTTTAGACAATGTTGCGCTTCCATTAATTTATGCAGGACAATCAAAATCAAACAGAACTGAACGTGCTACGGAAGTTTTGCAGCAAGTGGGTTTAGCCAATCGGATGACTCACAAACCCAACGAACTTTCAGGCGGTCAAAGGCAAAGAGTTGCTATTGCCCGAGCAATGGTGAATCACCCTTCAATAATTTTAGCTGACGAACCAACAGGAAACCTCGATTCAAAAACCTCACATGAAATTATGGGACTTTTTGATGAAATTCACAAGGCGGGAAACACGATTATTTTAGTAACCCACGAAGAAGATATTGCAAAGCATGCGCACCGAATTATTCGACTAAAAGATGGAAACATTGAAAGTGACGAATTGAACAAAGAGATCACTTCATTTGCTTAAAGATAAACTATAACTCAATGAAAATTTATACAAAAAAAGGAGACAAGGGTCAAACATCATTAATTGGCGGCAGACGCGTTTCTAAGCATCATTTAAGGATTGAAGCATATGGAACTGTTGACGAACTCAATTCATACATTGGCTTGATTAGAGACCAAGATATTGATGAAACTAGTAAAAACACTTTAATAGAAATTCAAGATCGACTTTTTACAATTGGTTCACAATTAGCAGCTGAATCAGAAAATTCTAAAATGAAACTCCCAGATTTGTATGAAAATGACATTGTTTTCCTAGAAAACGAAATTGATCGAATGGATGAAAATTTGGAAACAATGAAATCTTTCATTTTACCGGGTGGACACCCAACAGTTTCATACACTCACATAACCCGTTGTGTATGTAGGAGAGCAGAGCGAATTTGTGTACATTTAGCCAACGAAAGTCCTGTAAATGAAAAAGTAATCAGGTACCTTAATCGACTTTCAGATTTTCTTTTCACTTTATCGCGAAAATTGACCAAAGATTTAGGTGCTACTGAAACCCCTTGGGTAGCCAAAAAATAATAAGTATTTAACAATCATCAATTTAATCAAAAAAATTGTGTTTATAATTTGGCTTGCTTTTAAATTCAAAAAAATTACTTTTGCGAAGAATCAAAAACGACTACATTAAATGTATTGGACACTTGAATTAGCTTCTTATTTGGAAGATGCTCCTTGGCCGGCAACTAAAGACGAATTAATTGACTTTGCCATTAGAGCAGGTGCGCCACTCGAAGTGGTTGAAAATCTTCAAGAAATTGAAGATGAAGGTGAATTGTATGAAACAATCGAAGACATTTGGCCGGACTATCCGACCAAAGAAGATTTCTTCTTTAATGAAGACGAATATTAAGGTCTAAAATAAAATCTATTAAAAGAGCTGCTTCTTCCAGAAGTGGCTCTTTTTGCATTATAATAAATAAGGTTGGGCTAAAATGTTCGAGATTGAGGCGTAAAAAAATTTTTAAATCGCAGTATATTAGCATATTCGAGGATTTAAACTTTTGGTAACAACGAAGTACCGAGCAAAGCGAACTCACGAATACAGTTAAGAATAAACAATAATGAGTATATCGGACATTCTAGACAGACTCTAAATAGCGACCTTAATTTGAGTAACTTTGTCATCGTTTTGAATTAAATTTAAAAGAATTTATAAGATGCTGAGTGCGATTGCCAATACCTTCAAAAAAATATTAGGAAATAAAGCCGAACGTGACTTAAAAGAAGTCAGCCCATTGTTGAATAAGATCAAAGAAGCTTATCCATCTATAAAAGAACTCAGCAATGATGCGTTGAGAGCTAAAACACAGGAATTTAAAAATAAAATCCAAGAATTCATCGGCTCTGAACTAAAGGAAATTGAAGCCTTGAAACAGAAAGCTGATGCTGAAGAAGAGATTGAGAAAAAAGAAGGAATCTACGAACAAATTGATGCCATTGAAGAAGGCATTGATGGGAAAATTGAAACGATTTTAGAAGAACTTTTACCTGAAGCTTTTTCAGTAATTAAAGAAACTGCAAGACGTTTTAAAGAGAATGAGGAAATAGAAGTTTCTGCTTCTGAAATGGATCGAGATTTATCAGCTCGAAAAGAAAACATTGTCATTCAAGGCGAAAAAGCAATTTGGAAAAACAAGTGGTTGGCTGCCGGCACAGAAGTTCAGTGGGATATGCTGCATTACGATGTTCAGCTAATTGGAGGAATTGTACTTCACTCAGGTAAAATTGCCGAAATGGCAACTGGTGAAGGAAAAACTTTGGTTGCTACTTTGCCGGTTTACCTAAATGCTTTAGCAGCAAGAGGAGTTCATTTGGTAACTGTAAACAACTACCTTGCAAAAAGAGACTCCGAATGGATGGGTCCCATTTTTGAGTTTCATGGACTTACTGTAGATTGTATCGACAATCATCAACCAAACTCTCCAGAAAGAAGAAAAGCCTATCAAGCGGACATTACTTACGGCACCAACAATGAATTTGGATTTGATTATCTGAGAGATAACATGTCGCGCACCCCAGAAGAATTGGTGCAGCGAAAACACCACTACGCCATTATTGATGAAGTTGATTCTGTTTTAATTGACGATGCAAGAACCCCATTAATTATTTCAGGTCCAACGCCAAAAGGCGACATTCAAGAATTTAGCCAGTTAAAGCCTTTAATGGAAAAATTGGTTAGTGCTCAAAAAAGATTAATCACCACCTTAATTGCTGATGCTAAGAAAAAATTAAGCGGAAATGTTGAAGCTGAAGGAAAAGAGCAGAAAAAAATAATTGAAGAAGGCGGAATGGCTTTATTGCGCTGCTTCAGAGGTTTACCTAAAAACAAGGCCTTAATTAAATTTTTGAGTGAACCAGGAATCCGTACTCAGTTGCAAAAAACCGAGAACTTTTACATGCAAGACCAATCCAAGGAAATGCATAAAGTAGATGAAGAGTTGTTTTTTGTAATTGATGAAAAAAATAATTCCATTGAACTCACAGAAAAAGGACTTGAACTTATCAGCGGAACTGATCAAGACAAAGACTTTTTCATTCTTCCAGATTTGAGCACCATGCTCGGTGAAGTTGAAAAATCTTCTAAAAACGAGGAAGAAAAAATAATTGAAAAAGACAAAGTAATTCAAAACTACTCCATTAAGGCTGAAAGAATTCATACCGTCAATCAATTATTGAAAGCCTACACACTTTTTGAAAAAGATACTGAATACGTTGTGATGGACAACAAAGTGAAAATTGTAGATGAGCAAACAGGTAGGATTATGGAAGGCCGAAGGTATTCGGATGGTTTGCACCAAGCAATTGAAGCGAAGGAAAATGTAAAAGTTGAAGCTGCTACACAAACCTACGCCACGGTAACTTTACAGAATTACTTTAGAATGTACCACAAGCTTTCGGGTATGACAGGTACTGCAGAAACTGAAGCTGGAGAGTTGTGGGACATCTACAAATTGGATGTGGTAGTAATTCCTACCAATAAACCAATTGCACGTGACGACAGAGAGGATTTGGTTTACAAAACAACTCGAGAAAAATACAATGCAGTAAGTGAAGAAATTGTCAACTTGGTTAACCAAGGCAGACCAGTTTTGGTTGGTACAACTTCCGTTGAAATCTCTGAATTGTTGAGTAGAATGCTTAAAATGAAAAACATTAAACACAATGTTTTGAATGCTAAGTTGCACCAAAGAGAGTCTGAAATTGTAGCTGAGGCAGGAAAAAAAGGAGCCGTAACCATTGCTACCAACATGGCAGGTCGTGGAACAGACATTAAGCTTTCAGCAGAAGTTAAAGCCGCAGGTGGTTTGGCAATTATCGGTACAGAAAGGCATGAATCTCGACGAGTTGACAGGCAGTTAAGAGGTAGAGCTGGTCGACAAGGAGATCCGGGAAGTTCTCAGTTTTATGTTTCCTTGGAAGATAATTTGATGCGTTTATTCGGATCTGATCGTATCGCTAAGTTGATGGATCGACTTGGGTTGGAAGAAGGAGAAGTGATTCAACATTCAATGATTACAAAATCCATTGAGAGAGCTCAGAAAAAGGTTGAAGAAAACAATTTTGGTGTTCGTAAAAGATTGTTGGAATATGACGATGTGATGAATTCACAACGTGAAGTAATTTACAAAAGAAGAAGAAACGCATTATTTGGAGAGCGATTGAAGGTAGACATTTCCAACATGATGTATGATTCAATTGCTTCTGTTGTTCAATATGGTTTAGATGGAAAAGATTTTGAAGAATTCCGTTTCGAATTGATTCGAAATTTTGGAATGGAAAGCCCGGTGAAAGAGTCTGAATTCTTAAACTCGAACGAGAATGAATTGACTGAAAGCATCTTTTCAAATGCCATAAAAGCCTACCGACAAAAAACTGAGATGGTTGCAGTGGCAGCTTTTCCCGTAATTAAAAATGTGTATGAAAATGAAGCTGGCAACTATGAAAATATTGCTGTGCCTTTCACAGATGGAAAACGCACCATACAAGTGATTACTCCTTTAAAATTGGCATACGAGAGCGAAGGAAAAAGCATTTCAAGTTCTTTTGAAAAAAACATTATTTTGGCCTTAATAGACAATGCTTGGAAAGAGCATTTGAGAGAAATGGACGATTTAAAGCAATCTGTTCAAGGTGCTGTTTATGAGCAAAAAGACCCTTTGTTAATTTATAAGTTTGAAGCTTTTGAGCTTTTCAAGCAAATGATTGATCGAACCAATAAGGAAATTATTTCCTTTTTGATGAAAGGGAATTTACCACAGCAAAATGCCCAAGAACAAGTTCAGAAAGCACCTCAGCAACTTGCTGAAACGCCTAAACTGCAAACTTCAAGAACAGATCTTGTGGGAGCTGGCAATCAAAATACGCAGCAAGCTAACCAACAAGGGGAAACGCCAAAACCAAAAGCAGAACCAGTTCGTGTAGAAAAGAAAGTTGGCAGAAATGAGCCTTGCCCTTGCGGAAGTGGCAAGAAATTCAAACAATGCCACGGGCAGTAATAAATCAAAGATTTATTAGCAACTTTTTGAAAACCAACTAAATGCTTGAACAGTTTTTTGCCTGTCCATTTTGCTTAACAGAGGTTTCTATTTTAGTTGATTGCTCCATTCGTGAGCAACAATACATTGAAGATTGTGAAAGGTGTTGCAGACCAATTGAGTTTAGCATAAAATGTGAGGAAAGAGAAATTATTCGTTTTGACTATGTGCCTTTAGAGCAGTAGTTTTTTTTATGGAAAATACTTCGCTCTTACATTATTTCTCAGGCTGATTTTGTTCACGCTAGCGCTAATGCTACTAAAGCAGGGGTTTTAGTTTAAAGAATAAGAGTGAATGAGAGTGAAAATGAGAATGAAGAAAAATCAGAGTAAAAACTTCGCTTTCGCTCTGTTTTTCACTCTGATTTTGAATGAGTTTTAACTTAAATTTTTAATCATTGCATATAATATCCTTGATAACTCATCTGCTTTACTCATTAAAGCTTCAAGCTCTTCTTTAGAAATTTTATTCGAATCTGAAAGAATATCAAGAATTGCAACGCATTCAAAAACCGATGCTCTAGAAGTTGTAAAATAGTTTTTTCTGTCTTTTTTAGAAAATTTACCTGATCCCTCTGCAATATTTAAAGGCACACTAAAAGACGCCCTACCTAATTGATCGTTGACGTATCTATCTAATTTACTTTTAAGAATAATCCTTTTGCAATCAACGTGAAAGTCTTTTGCTTTCTTATAAACCACAAGTTTTTGAAAATCAAACATGTTTTAGTTTAAAGAATGTGAGAGAAAATGAGAGTGAAGAAAAATCAGAGTAAAAACTTCGCTTTCGCTCTGTTTTTCACTCTGATTTTGTACTCGAGGCGGGACTTGAACCCGCACGACCGCAATGGTCACAGGATTTTAAGTCCTGCGATTAATCCTTTCTAATACTCCCTAATAATTCCAAATACTCTACCAACCTCTTTATTTACAAAGGCTTTAACGATGTTGGTTGGAAAATAGGATTTCTTTAATGGGATTAAATACGCCAAATTTTTGTACCTATTTTGTACCAATTTTACATTCGTTTTCTTTACCTTTGATATATCATTTACAAAACTTTTCATCTTATGGCAACTTCAATGGCTGTTGTGTTACGTAAAAAGAAGTCTAAAAATAACACTTTTCCTTTAGCAATTAGAATAACTAAAGAGGGAAAATCTACCTACATGTATTTGGGTAAAACCATCGAAGAAAAGCATTGGGATCCGGCAGGTAGAAAAGTCAAAACCTCCCATCCAAATTCTGGGAGATTAAACAACTTTATAAGCAAGAAGCTGGTTGAGGCCGAGGACATTCTATTGGAAGCCCAATCCAGCAAAAAAGATGCAACCCCAACCCAAATCAAAAGCCAAATCAAAACTGGTGGCGACACTGCTTCTTTCTTTGATTTAGCAGATGAGTACATGGAAAAATTAAAAAAAACCGGCAAGCATAATCAGGTTAGTTCAAACAACCCCCGAATTAAACACTTTAAGGAATTTCTAAACGGCAATGATATTTCGGTGAAAGAGATTACTATACCTATGCTTGAGAAGTATATTCTCTACCTCCAAACTGAATATAAAAATGGGAAAACGTCTATTTATAATAAACTGAACATTATCAGAATTGTTTGGAATATGGCAAAGGACAGAGGACTTGTGGATAGCAGAGATTACCCTTTCGGGAAAAACAAAATCAAAATGAAGCCTGGCAAAAGCACTAAAATTGGTCTAAATGAAGCTGAATTAAAAGCTATTGAAGGATTGGAATTAGAAAAAGGAACAGGGATATGGCACGCAAGAAATGTGTTTTTATTTTCTTTCTACTTCGCAGGAATGAGGGTTTCTGATGTACTCAGAACAAAATGGTCTGATATTGTTGATGGTAGGTTATATTACACAATGGGGAAAAACAGCAAGCCAGGTTCTGTAAAGTTGCCTGAAAAAGTTAAACCTATTGTCGAGGCTTACAAGTGCGAACAACAAAGCAAAGATGATTTTATCTTCCCAGAACTAAAAAAAGCCAACATTAAAGATGATAAAGACGTTTTCAGAAAAATAAGAACTGCGACCAAAAAGTTTGGGTACTATCTTAAAGCAATAGCAGAAACGCTTGAAATTGATAAAAACATGAGTATGCACATTGCAAGGCACAGTTTTGGAAATATTTCCAAAGGGCAAATACCACCAGATATATTACAAATGCTGTATCGACACACTCATATATCCACAACCATAAATTATCAGAACAACTTCATCCATGATAAAACCGATGCAGCATTGGATGAAGTAATCAACTTTTAAAAACAGAAAACTACTCTTGGGCATATACCTGATTGCTCAATCCAAAAATAAAATACGGGTTCACTTTCCAATCCAGAACGAGATCATATAGAAGTTCGATTGACACGTCTTGTCTCCCTTTTCTTACATGGTTCAACATTTTTTTGGAATAGCCATAATGCTCACAAAAGTCTTCATCAAGCTCAAAACGACCATCGGCTCGAAGTCGGTCAACTACCTTTACGAACTGGGCAGAGATAACCGATTTTTCTTCCAATCCGGACGATGTAAGTTTCTTGAAAATTTGAGCAGACTTCTCCATATTCATCAATGATTTTTTTATTTAGCGTAGTTTTACTTAGGTATTAACGCCTATAAAAACACAGTATAAACACGCATAATGTTATCGTATTTCAGCATGTTTAACTGGAGGTTTCACCTAATTTCTAACGCATGTAAGATTTTCCAATATTATTTTGACCGTTTTTAGCCTTTTTTCTCAACCAGGCTCAAATATTTTTTCAGAATTTTTCGCTCGCCTTCCCTTGCCTCATCACGCTCCTGTTCGGCCTTCTTCCGTTTCTGGGCTTCAGCACGTATTTGGGCTTCATATAAGTCTGCCATTTTTTTTATATCCTCATTTTTTTGGATGATGGTCAACTCAAGGTTTTCCGATTCGGTTCGTATCGAACTCAGGATATCCTCACACAGTTCCTTGCTTTCATCATCAAACTTGTTATTGATGATTTTTTCAGCTTTTTGAATTACCTGACCTATCTTACTTCCCTTGTAAACATTGCCTTTTATCTTCCCGATAACATCTCCATTATGGTCTCCTTTCACTTGGGTGATAATAGCATTTTTACCGGTACTGGCTATTCCTTTTCCTTTGGCAACAACCTGTCCGGAAACATCTTGTGGGTCATACTCAATAGTGGTAGTATCCCGAAAAAAGCAGTTGAAGTCCAGATGAAAGTAAATGGCAAATTTTTCCAGTTGTAGCATTGATATTCCCCTTTGAGAAGACCGGACTTTGCCTATAATATTCCTATCTCCAAAAACAGTACTGCTGATAGAATTATCTGAATCAGGTTTAATATTCGCTTTCCTGTTTTTCTCAATAACGACATCCACCGTTTTTAAGAATCTAAGGTCAGTTGCAGAAAGTTCGTATTGCCTTTGTTTCCTGCTCTGGTTACCTGTTTTACTGGTTTCTTTTTTAGCCATAGCCAACTAATTGAAAAATTATTTGCAATAATGTTGGCAAATTGCCACCACTTTTTTATACATTTGCACCTGTTATGCCACCATTTTAATAAATGATTGGTGGCAAATTTAAAAACTTTTACGAAACTTTTATAGAAGTTGAATAGAAACTTTACAAAACTTTAAATGCAATGTTCAAGAAACAAGAGGTAGAACTCATTAAAAATCAGTTGGCTAAGTTATTTGATAACTACATAGAAAAGGTGGTGGCAAAAACTAACCTTTCCAGGCCAACAGTATCTAAATTCTTTAATTTCCAGAAGGTGCGCCCGGTTAATGCAGCGATGATTTACGATGCAGGGCTTGAATTAATCCAGGAGCAGGCAAATCAACAGCAATCTCGAATTAAAAGAGCCAAACAGTTGATTAACGGTGATACAGAAGATACCCCTCAGACTTCACTCAATATTTAGCCCTATGAAAGTAATTCTAAAAGAAGGTGATGAAGCCAAAGACTTTTTTGAGGAATTAGTGAACAGGGTTGCTGATTCAGTAGTCGTGAAGTTTGAAAAACGCCTCAAAGAATTAGGCAGTAGTTCTGAAAAGTCCAATGAGCATTGGGTATCAACAAGTGAAGCTAAACTGCTACTTGGTATAAAGAGCAATAAAAAAATGCAATCATTAAGAGACCAAAATCTTATCAAGTTTAGTCAGCATGGTAGGATAGTCCGATACCATAAGCCGAGTTTGTATGAGTTCCTTGAAAAAAATGTTGTCAAATGATGCACTTAGAAGAAAACCGCTCGCAAACCTGGTTTAAAATATTAACCAACGATGGCAAGACCATAGATGGATCACCAGAATCATGGTCGCTTCCCCATCGGCAGTTTAAAGGCGATAAGCTTGATTTTGGCAAACAACGAGCATATTGTTTAAACGAAAACAAATGGGTTGAACTACCGGAAGTTACCGGAACCTGGTTGGTAAACAACCCAAAAGAACTCTACCCCTATAATAGCAATCGCAGAATTTTTGTAGCAGAATTACTTTCCACTCCCTCTCACGAAATTTCAGGAATCATTTGGGTACACCATGTAAGACTGGTAAGAGAAGCTACCAACCTGGACTTAAAACGATTTGGTATTTACCGAGCTTTCAGGCAAATAATTGATGATGAAGATTAAACAATTGCAATGGAAATATATAGGAAGAACAAATGCCCACTGGGTTGGTATGCTCCCGGATGAAAACCCACCGATTCGCTTTGTTCTGGAAAAGTGGTCAGGTGAAAAGTATATGATCAGGTGCGACCTGCATGGTATAAAGAATAGCTCGTGTACCGGACTTGAACAAGCGAAAGAACAAGCGCAGGAATTATTCAACGGCTATGCACATAGTCTGTTTGAATTGAACAAAATCAGTATTCACAAAAGCAATAATCAATGATTGTAATAAACTATTCAACATCGTTCAACGCTTTAGACCACTATATCAAATCCTATAATGAATCAAAGGATACACTTTCCGAACAAGTCCGGCAAGGTGCAGCAGCTACCGCCAAAGACATTATCCGCATCTATGGCCTTTTTCTGGTCAAGGCAAACGGTGTTGCCGAAGTTGACCCCAATAACTTACCTCCTATTCGTACCAATAATGTACAGCTTGCAAAGATGGCCAATGCAAGCCCCAGAACTATCCAACGACACATTAAAAGACTTCAGGAAGCAGATATTATCACAGACAAGATTTGGCACGGTACAAATTCGAGTTACGAACTGTTCATAAACCCTAAAATACTGTTAGCAAGATGTAGAAAAACCCTCCAGGAAGTAAAAATTAGCCTGGATAACGCTTTAAAGCAAAGCCTTGAAAATGATGTAGTTAACAAAAAACATACGACAACTTGTCCTCATACAGATTCTTGTAACAATAGTTACATAAATAATAATTTATTAAAGGGTGTAGATAACTCGAAAAGTCAGAAGCAAATAGAGGCTTCTGGCAACGACACAGGTTACAACACTGGCAACAGTTCAAAAAGGAGTTCGCTACCGCTCACGGATGAAAATGATATTACAAGCTACGATACTGGCAACACGGGAACAGGATACACAGGGGAAAAAGTTGCGAAAAAAATTGAAGATGCAGGGGAAAAAGTGCGGATAAAGCGGGCCAAAAATCGAATGTTTGGGGAGGTGAAAAGCCCTGACACCGATTCAGCCCGCTCCGCCTCCCTTAATTTGTACGTTACCCTGCTCTGGAGCTTGGCCAAAAACGTGCTTTATTCCGGTGTCTATCTTACCGAAAGGCAGGAAGAAATTGGCAAAAAACTCATTTATCATTGGTACGAACCCGTTTCCACCAAGAGCCTATCCAATGTTCATCAAATTTATGTAGAACGCATCGGTCTGGTGCGAAAGTTTATTGAAAAAGACCCTGAAAAACGCTTTGTTCAGTTGCCTTTCAAATACTTTGACCCTGAAAATCCCAACGGATTTGCCGGTACAAAAAAATGGTGGCAAAAACACGAACAACGAAAACTTGAAGTGCAGGCAAAACTCATTCTTCATGCCCAAATAAGGAGGTTTATCAATAATGAAAAAAAGGAACCCAACAAACAAAAACCACCACTTCAACTCTACCGGGAGTGTGAAACGAGAGTAGGTAAGCTCGGAGACCCTGTTTTGTTAGAACAGTTTCATGCTGCCATACTCAATCCTACGGTCAATCAACATTTATATGTAAACAATTAACCCATTCAAATATGCTAAAAAACGAAAATCGAAACAGGCCTGGCCTCAAACAGAAACTCCAAAATGCAGTCGAAAACATTTCCGTAGATGTATTTGGTTATGAAAAAAAGATAACGAAAAACGTTGTACAGTACCTTAATAAAGCTGCACGAGAGCATAGCATACCCTACGAGCAACTATTTGCCAGAATTGTTAAGCAGAACGTTACTGTTCGGGTATTCCTACACCATAATGGCAGGCAATTAAATGAAATTCCCGTAAAAGAACTGGTTCATTTTTTTGCAGGTCAGGGAGCTGCCGATTTGTTAGGCTTGGAAAGCAAGGTAGTAGAAAGTGTGGGCAAATACTTGGATGAACTATCAAAGAACAACGAGATACCTCTCGATAAGCTGCATGTACGTATTTCCGGATCCGGAAAAAAGGCAGTTGTAGAAGCATACAATGGTCATGAATATGCGAAAGATATTCCAATTAAAAACCTTGTAAAATACTTTAAACCATGAACGAACAACTCCCAAAAGGCGGATGGAAATTAGGAAAGGATTCATTCAGCAAAATGATCTGCTGGTTTAAGGACGGAAACATACGAACGATGTTTTCAATTGACTGGCGACACAGATATTCAAAAAGGAGAGACCGAGCTATCGGTTTGGAACGGTTCAGCAAAAAGATTGCTGAGTATGGTTCAAAAGCAGATACCATAGAAGTTTATGACAAGGCTACCGGGAATAAGATCGGCAAGTATTATGAAGGTGTAGAACTAAGCCTGGATGATGAGGATGGTTAGCCCGTAGGGGAATCATTAAACATTAAAACGAACAATTACAATCTATGAGAAACGTCAAGGAACTATATCACCAGCTCACTGAGCAAAAAGAATTTGATAAACGCTATCCTGCTTTTAAAAAAGATGATGGGAAGGTTCATATCTTATTCGTATCACCATGCCTGAACGGAACCGGCTATTACCGGATGATTGCCCCTGCCCTTGAATTAAACAGGACAAGGAGCCACTCTGCCATTATATCCGGCATCCACAAATGGAACTTCAACAAACAGTTTGATGATTATGACAGCCCGATTGATGAGGAACTAATTTCCTGGGCGAACTATATAGTCTTACCTACAATGCTGACCGATGCGACCTACATCCTAAAGGCATTCAAGGCAAAAAACAAAGACATTCAATTTGTCATGGATTTGGACTGCAATCTACACGCTATGCCCAAAGAACATCTCGACCATGCTAAAATCACAAAAGAAAACAAAAGGCAGCTTTTGGTCAATATCGCCAAAATGGATATTGTTACCGGAGCCGGTGAAGGTATTCTGGAGTATTATGATGGCCTGTTGGATAGATACTATCCCAACTCCGAAGTATTTATGGAGTACGTCCCAAATCTCATTTCACAGTTCGGATATCAGGAAGTAGAACCACTTGCCAGAAATGAAAGCGGTAAAGTGCGAATCGGGATAGTCGGAACCGGTGCAACAGCCTACGATACCCTTACCATCATTGATGTGCTAAAAGAAGCACAAAAGAAATATGGAGATAAAGTTGAGCTTGTTCTTTTTGGTTGGAACGGAAAGCTGCCCGGTGGAGAACTACCCTTAAAGGATGTTCCTTTTACCTACGTAAAGTCAGTTAGTTTTCTGGACTACTTCGATAAACTGAATCAACTGGAACTTGATATTGCCCTGATGCCATCGAAAAAAATACCATTCAACACACACGGAAAATCATTTGTCAAATACCTGGAATTTGCGGTTTACGCCATCCCTGTTATTGCTTCCGACCTTCCCCCATTTACCGAATCCATAGAACATAAGGAAACAGGGTTTTTAGCAACTACATCGAAAGAATGGTTGGATGCAATTGATAAACTCATGGAAGATACCGAATTGAGAAAGCGCATTGGCAAAAGTGCTTTAAAGCAGGCATGGCGC
>TARA_R110002096_G_scaffold109774_24_pt1 | contig 21320 bp, 21 predicted proteins | sample TARA_R110002096 | Tara Oceans TARA_R110002096 (sample SAMEA4397295) | marine metagenome | biome: Polar Biome; feature: [DCM] deep chlorophyll maximum layer (ENVO:01000326); material: water (ENVO:00002006), including particulate matter (ENVO:01000060) such as... | depth 35 m
TTGACCTTCATGGTTCCGCTGGGCCTTTCGAATGTGGCAACGACGCGCGTCGGACTGGCCTATGGCCGGAAAAATTCGGAAGATCTGCGGCGCGCGGCCTATACAAGTCTGGTTCTGGCGGTCAGCTTCATGGCCAGCGCAGCGCTGATATTTCTGATTTTCCCGCAGCAGTTGATAGCGCTGTTTCTCGACAGCGCGGACGCGGATACTGCTGCTGTTGTCGCGCTGGCCGTGCCCTATCTGTTTCTGGCTGCGCTTTTCCAGCTTGCAGACGGCACCCAGTCAGTGGCTGTCGGATCTTTGCGCGGTATGCAGGACACCCGCATGCCGATGGTTATTGCGGTGTTCAGCTATTGGATTGCCGGGCTTGGCACCGGTTATCTGCTGGCCTTTCCGGGCGGCCTGGGTGGTATTGGCATCTGGACCGGTCTGGCGCTCGGGCTGACGCTGGCGGCAGTGCTGCTGCTGGCGCGCTTCGTGTTGCGCAAGCGGTTGCGCATCGGTCTGCTGGCCGCTTGACGATGAAGCGCTCTACTCGCCGGTTGGCCGTTCCGTGTCATGGAAGAAATCGAAAATAATCTGCGCCATCTGCGCGGAAACGCCCGGCACTTTTTCCAGATCCGACAATCCCGCCTTGCTGGCCGCTTTCGCCGTGCCGAAATGATGCAGCAATGCACGCTTGCGGGTCGGGCCAATTCCGGCAATCTCGTCCAGCGGATTTTTGGTGATGTCGCGTTTTCGCCGTGCCCGGTGCGAGCCAATGGCAAAACGGTGTGCTTCGTCGCGCAGGCGCTGGATGAAATACAGCACCGGATCACGCTCCGGCAACATGAAGGGCTGGCGTCCCGGCACAATGAATTTCTCGCGGCCGGCATCCCGGTCCGGTCCCTTGGCAATTCCGGCAATCGGCATGTCACCCAAGCCAAGCTCTTCAAGCACGCCGCGCACTGCATTGATCTGGCCGATGCCACCGTCGATGAGCAGCAGATCGGGCCAGGTACCGGCATCGACCGTGTCATCGCTTTCAGCGTGTTTGGGGCCGTCGGTTTCCCGCAAAAGCCGGGAGAAGCGCCGCATCAGAACCTCCCGCATCATGCCATAATCATCGCCTGGCGTGATGTCTTCGGACTTGATGTTGAATTTGCGATACTGGTTTTTCAGAAATCCCTCAACCCCGGCGACAATCATGCCGCCAACCGCATTGCTGCCCATAATGTGGCTGTTGTCATAGACTTCGATGCGGGTCGGCATCTCCGGCAGATCAAACACCTGCTGCACACCGCGCAGCAGTTTTTGCTGCGAACCAGATTCCGCCTGCTTGCGTCCCAAAGCCTCACGGGCATTGGTCATGGCATGGTTCACCAGATCGCGTTTCTCGCCGCGTTGCGGTTTTGACAGCTGAACCTTGTGGCCCATGCGTTCGCCAAGGGCCGCAGAGAGCAATTCATGCTCGTCGCCAAGGTGAGATACCAATATAAGTGACGGGGTGGGTTTGTCGTCATAAAACTGGGTGATGAACGCTTCCAGCACAAAGCCCGGCTCAAGGCTTTCATCCGCCTTGGGAAAATAGGCCCGGTTGCCCCAGTTCTGCCCGGTGCGAAAGAAGAACACCTGAATACAGGTCTGGCCGTCCTGCTGGTGCAGGGCAAACACATCCGCTTCCCGAACTGTCTGCGGGTTGATGCCTTGCTGAGATTGAATGTGAGACAGGGCCGCCAGCCGGTCGCGGTAGATTGCAGCCGTTTCAAAATCGAGGGCGGCAGAGGCGGCTTCCATTTTTGCCGCCAGTTCCTGCTGCACCTTTTGACTTTTCCCCGAGAGGAAGGCTTTCGCCTCGCGCACCAGTTCAGCGTAATTCTGCTGCGAAATCTCGCCGGTGCAGGGCCCGGAACAGCGCTTGATCTGGAATTGCAGACAGGGACGTGTCCGGTTTTCGTAAAAGGAATCGCTGCAATTGCGCAGCAAAAAGGCCTTCTGCAACGCCGTGATGGTGCGATTGACAGCGCCGGCCGAGGCGAATGGGCCAAAATAACTGCCCTTGCCCCGGCGCGCGCCGCGATGCTTCAGCAGTTGCGGCGCTTCATGGTCTTCGGCAATGTGGATATAGGGAAAGCTCTTATCGTCGCGCAGCAACACATTATATTTCGGCCGGAACCGCTTGATGAGGTTGGCTTCCAGCAGCAGCGCCTCGGTTTCGGTACGGGTGCTGACAAATTCCATGCCCGCGGTTTCGCTGATCATGCGGGCAATGCGGTTGGTCTGACCCATCATGCGGGTGTAATTGGTGACGCGCTTTTTCAGGCTGCGGGCTTTGCCGACATACAGAACCTCGCCCTTGACGCCATACATGCGATAGACGCCGGGCCTGTTCGGCAGCTTTTTGGCAAAATTCTGAATAATTTGTGGGCCGGTTGGCGCGGCGGGCAACTTCACAGGGTCATCGGGTACGGGGTCATTGGAGACGGGGTCAGGGGGCTGGTCGGTCATTCAAAGCAGCCCACCACGTCCGGCGTTTGCCATGCCAGATGCTGACCGCTGTCGAGCGCGATCATCTGGCCGGTCATTGAAGGGGCCTGGCGGATAAAGTCGATGGCGGCGGCAAATTCCGACAATTGCGGCTGAACCTGCAGAATTGTGGCTTTAATCTGTGCCTGAAAATCCTCATCGGACTGGCGCGTATTCGACAGGGTCGGGCCCGGCCCGATGCCATTGACGCGAATATCGGGCGCGAGAGCCTGGGCCAGTGTCTGGGTGGCGCTCCAAAGCGCAGCTTTCGATAATGTATAGGACATGAAGCGCGGTGTCAGAGCCCAGACCCGCTGGTCGATCAGATTGATAATCAGGCCTTTCTGTCCGGCAGGCAGGCGTTTTGCAACGGCCTGGGCGAGGAAAACAGGAGCCTGAAGATTGGGCTTTAAATGATGGTCCCAGCTTTCCTCGGTGATCGACCCGATCTCGTCCATTTCAAAGGTCGAGGCGTTGTTGACCAGCAATGTTACCGGACCAAAGGCTGCCGCTGCTGCTGCCTCCAGCGCCGCGACGGCCCGCATGTCTGCCAGATCGGCCTGAATGGCGACGGCCTTGCCGCCCATCTGGGTAATCTCTGCAACAACCTGCTGCGCTTCTGTTTCCGAGGTGTTGTAATGCACGCTGACGCAACATCCGCGCTTTGCCAGATGCAGCGCCAGGGCCTTGCCGATGCGCTTTGCCGCGCCTGTTACCAGTGCATGGTCGGTCATATCAATTCGTCAATCCGGATCAGAATCCATGGGTGTACAACACGCCAACCACATATGCACCAAACAGCAGCACCATGATCGCCCCTATCGGCCGGGTAATGGGCTTGCAGAAGAATATAAAGGGCAACAGGGCCAGAGATGTCAGTACCATGATCCACATATCGGGCATAAAAATTTCAGCAGGCACGGCAAGCGGGAACACCAGGCTGGTTGTCCCCATAATTGCAAGCAGATTGAAAATGTTCGAGCCGATGACATTGCCAACGGCAACCGCACTTTGTCGCTGACAGGCTGCCATAATCGAGGCCACCAGTTCAGGCAGAGATGTTCCGATGGCGACAATCGTCAGGCCGATAGCGGTCTCGGAGACGCCCCAGCTTCGGGCAATTTCGGTTGCACCATAAATCGTCAGATTGGCACCAAGCGGCAAACCGATCAGGCCAACAACCAGGAATGCGCCCAGCAGGGCAGGCGGTTTGGTGCCGATATCGCCGAATTCATCTGCCAGCGCGTCCTGGGCCTGTTTGCGGTGACGACGGGCGCTGCGGTAATTGTCATAGAGAAAGACACCGAGCAGGGCGATCATCACCACACCGTCAAGGCGGCCCAATTCACCGTCGCCGGCCAGAGCGATAAAACCAAGGGTCACCGCGACCATAAACAGCGCGTTACGCCGCGTTCCCGGACCGCTGCAGGCGGTGGCGTAGATCAGCGATGGGGCTCCCAAAACCAGCAGGATGTTGGCAATGTTGGAGCCAACCACATTGCCGATTGCCAGCCCGAACGCGCCTGAGGCCGCCGCCTCCATGGAAACCACCAGTTCGGGCGCAGAGGTTCCGAAAGCGACAACGGTCAGACCGATAATCAGAGCCGGGATGCCGAGACGCTCGGCCATGCCGACAGCCCCGCGTACCAACAGATCACCAGCGACAACCAATATGACAAGACCGGCGATAAGGGCCAGATAGGTGATCATTACGAGGGAGCGTCCTTGATTTGCGGCGCGCACCCGAAATTGCGGCGGGCACCGGTTTTATGGCGGACACAGAGGCATGTCGGATCGGCTAGCGCCAAGCCCCTGTGCTGGTAGTCTATATAAGACAAGAATTTCGGATTTGAAGCATCCGACCTGAAATGCGGCTTGGTTGGCAGGGCCATAAGCCGAGGTTATGAAGGAGTTGGTGCGTTGTGCGAAAAACCATGGGTTTTGCAACGGTCAGAGGTCGACTATGCCGGTCAAAGTGACCAAAGCATAGGTCTTGGTCGACGGCAAAAATGGGCGGGGAACGGAAATTCGCTGCAGGCGCGAACCGTTGCGGGCTCATTGGTCAAAACTGACATTCGCAGTAACTTGCGGATGGGAATTTCACATACAAGAGTTTGTGCGATTAGGTGAGCCTGCAAGGTGCCACAGATAGACTCGCAACTTGGCGTTTTCTGGCATATGTTGTGCCCAAACAATAGATCTGAGGCAGATATATGCGTATTTCTAAATTCTGCATTACGAACTATCGGAACATCATCGACTCAGGTTGGATAGTGGCAACCGACGTGACGGCGATCGTCGGACAGAACGAAGCGGGCAAAAGCAATCTTTTTGAGGCACTGTATTGCCTGCACTCCTACGTTGAGACTTGGTACAATCCGGACGAGGACTGGCCGGTTGACGACTGGAAGGGCAAAAGGAATGCTAAAGGAAAGCTAGTAGCCCAAGCGTACTTTGAATTTGGTGACAGCGAAGCCAAAGAGCTGTTTGAATTTGCGACAGAAGTAATAACCGATGCCGACGGCAATGAGCTTGAGGCCACTGTCGCCGCACCTCCAAATGGACTTCGTCTTTTTGCTTGTCGCAGCTATGGACACCTTACCGACTTTGGCTTGCACGATCAGGAAGGAAACGCGATTTCAGCCGCAGATTTGGGTCTTTCCAAAGAGAAAGTATCGGAGTGGGCCGGTGAACACGTTCCGCGCTTTGTGCTCATTCAGGACTATGAATTCTCCGGGGCGCAGGTTGAACTGAACGAACTAAAGAGCCGTTTAGACGCGGTAGGCGGCCAAACTCATGAACTCTCAACCGACGATCAAACGATCCTGATTGTGCTCGATCTCGCAGAGATCGATCTCGATGACTTTGTAGCGAAAGGTAGTAGCGCCGAGGGCCGGACACTGCGCCAGTTTGATAAGCGTGCAGCGTCTGCCTATTTGACCCAACAGTTTCAGAAATTGTGGAAGCAGAAGAAGGTCAAATTCGATATCGATGTAGACGGCCCAACACTCAACATCTTCGCCGAAGATGAAGCGATCGGCTTTCCGGTACGCCTGAATCGGCGCTCAACTGGATTTCGTTGGTATGTCTCTTTCGCGTGGAAGTTTACGCATGCCTCTGAGGGTGACTTTGAGAACTGCACGCTCTTGTTGGAAGAACCAGGTATTCACCTTCACTACAGCGGTCAACGCGACCTCTTGGGGGTGTTTGAAGACCTGTCAGACACCAACACAGTGATGTATACAACCCACCTGTCTTCGATGGTCGATCAGGCGAATCCGGAACGGGTGCGCATCATCGAAACCGACAGCGGCCACCATCTGCGGGTTACGCATGGGGTAGTGAGCAGTCAGTCGGCTCCAATGGCGGTCATCGAAAGCGCTCTTGGTCTGACCCCCGACCTTTCCGGTATGCTTGGGAATCGTAAGGTGCTGATTGTCGAGGGCGGAACCGATGCGCTGATCTTGAGCAAACTTTCGGGTTTGCTTACCAAGAGCAACAAGGCTGGCCTGTCCGATCATATATACATGTGGCCCGCGCAGACCTCGACTAAAGCGCCGATGTATGCGGCGTTCGCGATCGGGCAACGGTGGGATGCTGGAGTGTTGCTCGACACTGATGCGGCTGGCCACCGGGCACACGAGAAGATCAATGAAATGAATCTGAAAGCCTACGCCGATGAGACTGGCCACGAGTTTCGGGTGTTGATGCTTGGCGAAGCAGCCGGGGTGAAGAATACCGATGTCGCGATCGAAGACCTGTTTCCGGAAGTGTGGTTTCTCGAGTGCGTGAACCGCGCTTACGGTCTAGCGCTCAAGCTGGAAGACCTTCCCAAAGACGGCTCGACCCTGATTGCTAAGCGTGTCGAGATCGCTTTGAAGCAGCGTCAGGGGCGCGAACTCAAGAAGAAAGACGTGCTCACAGAGATGCTGAAGGACTTCGACAGTTGGTCGAAGATTAGTGACCTACCGAAAGGCACCGCTGCTAATGCAGAACGTTTGTTCAAAAAACTTAATTCAGCCTTTGGCGTGGAACCTTAGTTTCTGTAACATGTGAATTTTGGCTCTTGGGAAGCTGCATTGCGGCGACGGGTCAGACGACAAATCTCTTTTGCGGGCCGTGACGACGTAAAGGATCGGCTCCATGACGCTACTTGCGCTTCCCCTGGTTTGATTCCATCTTCGATGTATGGATCTAATTTACCCGATAAACTTCGTCGGCCACGACAAGTGGATGGCCAGTGGATACGAACCCAAACTGGCGCATGGCGACGTCATCACTCGCGACGGTGAAGTTCTCGGAAGCTGGCGGGTCGTAGATTACGATCACAAAGACGAGTATTCGAGTGGGCGATTTGAGTTCATCTTGAACGGGGAAAGTGCTGTGAAGTTCGCCGAGGATTTTGCGATGCTCGATGTCCGGACCAGCTGTGGGTTTGCGTTATCAAACCTGACCAGAACCATCCGCGAATGGCACGAAAATGAATAGCAACGAGAATTCGGCCACGTTTGCTTGCCTCGGTTGGGGGTCGTTGATTTGGGAGCCTGGCGACCTGCCCATTTCGCATGAATGGCGCAAAGACGGGCCAAAGTTGCCGCTTGAATTCGCGCGAAAATCGAATGATGGCCGCATGACGCTTGTTGTGTGTAAGCAGGGTACTGTGTGTCCGACACTTTGGAACACTCTGTCATCTACTTCGTTAGAGGAAGCGCGCGAAGCACTTGCCAAGCGCGAAGGCCTCCCAAGCAACAGGAATGCAGCATTTTGGACTGGTTCTGGCGCATCTGCTCACTATGGTGCGGAACTTGTTGAGGCTTGGGCGAATAAACTTGGTGTCGCGGGAGTCGTATGGACTGGTCTTCCCCCAAAATCACCAGTCACGAATCAGAACAACGATCATCCTTCTATTGAGGATGTCATCTCGCACCTCAGCGGTCTTAAGGGACATTCTGCAAGTCGAGCCGAAGAGTACGTTCGTAAAGCACCAAACCAGATTGCAACCGTGTACAGAACTCGCATTGTCGAAGAGTTTGCTTGGGACTGACTGACCCATCGGAGATTTTCAAGCCCAAGGTCAGCTTTGGAAAAGCTGCAATGCGGCATCGGTCACAAAGAGAAATGTCCGGTAAGGGCCGAAAATGTCGATACCCGCACATAACCCGAAGGGCTCGAACGCGCTCGAAGCGGACCTCCAGAAATTCCAGTTTGGGACCCGTTCAAATCAAAAAATTTATATGATCATTTCGCGATAAGGGTTTGCGACAGCTAACCTACTGAAACCGTAAAGGCGTGGCAAACCGTTATTAATACCTTCTCTTTTGCAACCAGCAGTCGCCAGTTTGAATATCCTGATGAACGTGAACGCCATCGCGCACTCTGGCAACCCAACCGGCCGCGAATGCCTGTTGGTTTCAATTTACCTCACGGAACGGCAGCCTCTATGTTGTTTGGCATCCGGGTATGTCTGCGCCGGCTCGCAATCGCCCGCTTCCGGACCGCTGCTATTCTGGTTTGCGCGCAATGACAAACGCTGCGGCCTCTTTGCTGGGCTGCCAGACATGTTCGATGGTCAGACCCTGAGCGGTCATGGCCTGCGTCAGCATGTCTTGTGTCAGGACGAGGATTTTTGGCAGTAAGCCAATCGCACCCAGGGGCGGCAGGATATAGCGGACCCATCCAAACTGACCGGCAATGCAGGCGGTCGAGGAAAAAAACAGCCCGCCGGGTTTCAACGCCCGATAAACTTGGCCCAGTGTCTCGTCCAAATCGGCGACAAGATGCAGGATCGACATGCCCAGCACCGCATCATAGCCGTCGCCGTCCTCCCCTATTGGCCAGTCCTCCAGTGTCGCCACTTCGAATCGGACATTGGTGACACTTTGCTCGGCGGCTTTTTCGCGCGCGATAGCGATCATTTCGGAGGAAAAGTCGATTGCGTCGATATGGGACACACGCGCGGCATGGATCAGCGCTGTGGTTCCGGTGCCGCAGCCAAATTCCAGCAGCCGGTCCTGAGGGGACAGGGAGCGGGCAATCATATCAAGCTTGTATTGATAGGCTTCGACGTTTTTGACCGGAGTTCTGGCATAGCGACGGGCCATGAGGTTCCAGAAGGTTGTGGGATGAAAAAGCATGTCAGATTCCTTTTTTGTGACTGCGACAGGAAGCGGCGGGGCGAGCGGCAGTGCGGAACCACGCCGACTTGCATCGGATCAGCCACTCGGCGAGGGCAGGGTGGATGGGCCAGGCCGGACCCTGGATCGCTCCCATAAGATTTTGGCTTTCGACTTTATTGGCTGGTCTAACTGGCGTCTTCGATGTTGAACACCTCTTCAAGCGGCTTGCCGAAAACACGGGAGATGAGAATCGCAAGTTCCAGCGTCGGCGAATATTTGGCATTCTCAATGGCGACGATGGTCTGGCGTGTCACACTGACTTTTTCGGCCAGATCCTTTTGCGTCATTTCATCGGCGTCAAATCGCAGACGTCTGATGTTGTTGGAAATCTTCAATTTTCCCATGGGTCAGTAGCCCCGCCGGTAACTGATGAACTTGATGATATCGGCGGATAGAGAACCCAGCGCCATCGCGAAATAGATGATGTTGAAGCCGATGAATGCCGACCAGCCAAAGGCCAGCGCGACCACCGCCAGTATGAAGCCACCCCCCGCGCAGATCACGACAGCGGTGCTGCTGCGCCGGTCAAACAGGTGATCCCGCTCATCGACCAGAAAGCTCGGTTTCGGGTTGCCGGTGACGATGGCGTAGCCGATGTTGAACAGGATTGTGCCAACAATGGTGACGCCAATCGAAATCGGGATCACCCAAACCACCATCCGCGCCCATATATTGACCGCATCGGGCCCGTCGAACTGGCCCGCTTCATTCATTTCGAAAAGCCGAAACACGATGTAGAAATTCACAATCAGGGATGTGATGATCGACACTACATTGTTGCGGTCCTTATAAATCATGATGGTCTTCCTTCGTGGCGCAATTGTTCGGTGTGGGTGGTCAATTTAATTCGACATGGAGTATGATTTTTCAATCTCTATGTCAAATATAATTTACATCGTGCCTCACTACTGCATGTCTGCGTTGAAAGACCGGGATGATTCGAAAATACGGTGAGACCAGCTCTGCTGTGGCGACGATGACCAACCTTAGCAACCCGGAAGCACAGGCCTGCGTGGCAGAATGCCCTGCCGCAAAACGGGCCGCCAAACTTTCGACGTGAAATGAGCACAATTCGCCACAAAATCAACTGAATTTGCCCAATGCCAAGCCGCAATTGCCGCTGATAATGCGTTCTATAAACTGGTCCGTCATGTTGGAAACAAATGCTGGAAAGCGTCCGATATGGCGGTTGGCTTGAACCTGTAAGGAGTACATATAGCATGCACAAACTGCCCAAAAGTTTTTATCCGAAGAAACCGAAACACAGTCTCAGGATCGCTGGATCGGCAGGCGTTGCCGTGCTGGCGCTGACACTGGCTGCAAACGCTGCTGATCCGGTACAGCAACAGGTTTATGAGCCTTTGCCGGTTCAGGACACATTGTATGACTGGTCAGGTGCCTATCTTGGCGCAATGCTGGGATATACCTGGGGCGAATATCAACCTGAATCCATGAGCAGCGTTGACGATAATGGCTATATTGCCGGCGGTTATGCCGGCTTGAACTTTCAGTCCGGAAGTCTGGTTTTCGGTATTGAAGGTGATTTTGCCGCTGCCGGTCTGGACAAAAGCTACGGCTTAGATTCGGTTGAGACAGACATGATCGGCAATGTTCGCGGTCGCATAGGTTATGCATTCGATCGCGTACTTGCCTATGGTGCCGGTGGTGCTGCCTTTGCCAATGTGAAGGCCAGCGATGGGTTGGTCAGCGACGAGAACTGGCAGACCGGTTATACGGTCGGTGCCGGTGTCGAAGCTGCAATGACCGACAATCTTCTGGCCCGAGTGGAATATATGTACACTGACTTTGGCAAAGAAACCTACGCACTGTCCTCAGATACAGATATCGAGCTGAAGACACACACTGTGCGTGCAGGCCTGGCCTACAAATTCTGATTGCTGACGCTACAAAGCTCAACACTCACTAAATTCAGCCGGGGCGACCTTTTGTCGCTCCGGCTGTTTTGCGTAAAATGGCATAAAACCGATATAAATCAATTTATTAACCATGTTCCTTAAGCCTTGATTGTGGTTTCCAATAGATAAACGGACCAAGCCGGATTTTACCGGATTGTGTAATTTTATCAGGAGTAGAAACCATGGTTTTGCGTTTGGCACTTCTTGCGGCCGGCTCCGCCGGTGCGCTTATTTTATCGCTTAATACCTCAATGGCAGCGGATCCTTCCGACAATGGCATGTATCAGCAGCCTGTCTACAATTCGGCACCTCCCGCCGACTGGACCGGGCTGTATATGGGCCCGATGCTGGGCTATATCTGGGGCAATCTCGATCCCAATACGGGTGCAGAAGTTGAAACCGACGGCCTGCTTATAGGCGGGTTCGCAGGTTACAATTTCCAGATGGGAGCGTTGGTCTTCGGTGCTGAGGCCGATATTGCAATGACGAGCATGGATGGCAGTGAAAACGGAACCGATGGTGACGTGGACTGGACCGGAAGTGCGCGCGGTCGTCTTGGCTATACCTGGGACCGCCACATGATTTACGGAACCGCCGGCCTTGGATTCCTCAGCGCGGATGTTGACCTTGGCGGTGCCAGCGACGAAAAGACCCATGTCGGCCTTGTTGTCGGTGCCGGTTTGGAAACAATGGTCAACCAGTCCTTCAGCGCCCGTGGCGAATATCTTTATTCCGGTTACGGTGAGAAGGATTACGGAGCCTTTGACGCGGATGCCAGCACCCATGCCATCCGCGCGGGCCTTGCCTATCAATTCTGATTGTCCGTCTGTCAGTTCTGTTACAAAAGGCCTCGCACCCTGTGTGGGGCCTTTTTGTCAGATCGCCGCAACCGAGGCGCACTGAAACTTCCAAGAATCATAGATGCGTATCCCGGCGACGCCCGATCCGGCGCTTTACGGGTCAATCCTTGTGGCGGAAAAGGCTGGCACCAATGCGCTGAAATCATCCAGCCATGCTACCAATCCGGGATACGTGGCGCGCCACTTTCCAGCAAAGCGAAAATCCAGATAACCAAGGGCGCAGGCGAGCGCGACGTGGCCGATATTGATGTCAGCACTAGTTTGCAGAGCAGGCGGGCTGGCTTCAAGCGCCTGCAGGCCGCGCATGACTTTTTCGGCCTGATAGGATAACCAGTTTTCAGATTGCGATTGTTCGGGACGAAAGCGTTTTTCATAGACCTGGACCAGGGCTGCTTCGATGATGCCATTGGCCAGCGCCTGAAGCGTGTAGGCTGCAAATCGCGCCTCACCTGATGGCACCAGTTTCCCGCCCCCTGCCACGTCGTCGAGATAGTCCAGAATAACCCGGCTGTCATACAGCGCGGTGTCTTGCGTGGTGATCAGAATGGGAATCTTGCCAAGCGGGTTTTGCTGGCGCAGCGTGTCGTTCGGATCCGTGGTATCAGCCGCCTCAATGGTGATCTGATCCATCACGCCTAACAATTCGGCTGCAATCTTGATCTGGCGGCCAAACGGGGAGGGCGGGGAACTGCGCAAAATCATCATCAGATGGGCTCCTGTTTCAAACTGCACCATAGCGGCTGCAGCAGTGTGATATCCAATTCATTTTTAAATGAATCCCCAGTCGGCTTTGCCTGATGGGCAGTCTCTTTCGAGCGGTGCTATCACACGGTTTTGGCAGGGGTCGATTCCGCCAGCCTTCTTGTTTTCGCCGAGCGCAGCTGCAGCACCATGACCGGGGCCAGCAGAACCAGTCCGACCGCCATGGTTTGCAATCCGGGTGCAATGAACAGGAATGACACCAGCGCGGTCCACCATCTTTGCCAGGCGGGCAGCGGGGCAAGCAGAAAGCCGGAAAATGCAGCGCCGAGACAGGCAATTCCCAGCATTGCACCAACCAGGGTTACGGTGAAGGCAGCCCAGGTAAAGCCATCAGCAACCAGCAGCAGTGCCGGGGAGTAGACAAACACGAAAGGCACCAGCGCCTTGGCAATGCCGAGCCGGAATGCGGTGTTTCCGGTCTTGAACGGATTGCTGCCGGCAATCCCGGCGGCCGCATATGCCGCCAGTGCTACCGGGGGCGTGATATCGGCCAGCACACCATAATAAAACACGAAGAAATGAGCCACCAACGGCTCGACCTGAAGCTGGGCCAGCGCCGGTGCGGCGACCGCAACCAGAATGATATAAGTCGCGGTTGTCGGAATGCCGGCCCCCATGATGATGCAGGCAATGGCAATCAGCAGCAAAGAGAAAAACAGCGCCCACTGGGTGATGGTGAACACGGAAAGCGGCCAGATGGCGCTGACAAAACCGCCCATATCGGTAGCGGTCTGGACCACCACATAGCCGAGCCGAAAGCCGACGCCGGTCAGTGTCACAACGCCAACCACGACACCGACCGATGCTGCGGCCGCGCCCACGGCAAGCGTATTCCTGGCACCGTCAGCCAGTGCGTTCCACAGATCCTTGATGGTCAGCCGGTTCACCGGGTTGAGAAAGCCGACCACGACACAGGCAATGATGCCGTAAACGGCGGCAAAATCCGGCGTGCGGCCGCTCAGGATCAGATACACCAGGATTGCCAGCGGTATGATCGACAGCCAGTGCTGGCGCAGCACAATCCCGGCCTTCGGCAGTTCTTCGGCACGCAGGCCGCGCAGGCCGAGTTTTTTGGCCTCAAGATGAACCATGATGAAAATGCCGAAATAGTGCAGCAGGGCGGGAAACAGAGCTGCCGCCAGAATATCACGCAGCGGAATTTCCAGATATTCGACCATGATAAAGGCGGCGGCACCAAGGATGGGCGGCGTGATCTGGCCACCGGTGGAGGCCGTCGCTTCCACCGCTCCGGCAAAATGGGCGGGATAGCCGACCCGTTTCATGGCGGGAATCGTCAGGGCGCCGGTGGTGACGGTGTTGGCAATCGATGAGCCGGAGATCGTGCCCATAAAGGCGGATGAGAAAATCGCGACCTTGGCGGGGCCGCCTGAATAGCGTCCGGCGATGACCATTGCCAGATCGATGAACAATTGGCCAAGACCGATGCGGGTGGCCAAGACGCCAAACACAATGAACAGAAACACATATTGCGCCATCACGCCGATGGCGACGCCGTAAATGCCCTGATTGGTCATGTAGAGATGGTTGATGAGACCGAGCCAGCTGGTGCCGCCATGTTTCAGCGCGCCGGGGGCCCAGGGTCCGAACAGGGCGAATAGAATAAACAGGATGGCAATGCAGGGCAGGGTAGGCCCGACCGACCGTCTTGTCGCTTCCAGTGTCAGGACCAGCAGGATCGTTCCCATAAACACATCGAATTGAGACGGATTGCCAACGCGCTCGGAGACGATTTCAGGCGGCAGGAGCGGCAGATACAATGCCGAGGCAACCGCCAGAACGGCGAAAATAATGTCCGGTATTGCAACCCGGTCAAACCGGAACCAGCTTTTTGATGGCAATTCACCGGCGGTGGTCTTGCGTATGCCAAACAGCAGAAACACCAGTCCCAGCACAAAAGACAGATAGATACCGCGATGCAGCAGCTCGCGGATCAGGCCAAAGCCGGAGGCGTAAAAATGATAAAGCGACATTGCCACAAGCGCGACAGAAACAATGCTGGCAATGATGGGGCCAGTGGGGCGGAAGGCCGTTTCGGGGTCGTATTTGCGCTCGATCTCCTCAAGCTTTTCTGCCGTCAGCTGTTCCGCCACCATCAGGTGATCCCCAAAATAGAATAAAAAGCCCGGGCGCAATTGCGCCCGGGTTCAAAGTGTCGAAGCGGAATACCTATTCCTTCAGCAGACCGGCCTCTTTGTAAAAGCGCTCGGCACCGGGATGAAGCGGCACACCGACACCGGCCAGAGCGGTTTCCATGGTAATGGTCTTGCCCTTGGCATGGCCGACATCCAGCAATTTCCGGGTTTCTTCATTCCACAAGGCTTTGGTGATCTGGTAAATCAGCTCTTCATCTTCCTTGGCCGATGTGACCCATTGGGCACCGACGGCCACGGTTACAGTGGCATCCACACCTTCATAGGTGCCGGCAGGGATTTCGCTGCGCGAGAAGAAGCCGTATTTATCGGCCAGCGCCTGTGCGCTGTCACCATCGATCGGCACCAGCTTGATGTCGGCAGCAGAGGCCAGTTCGACCAGAGAGCCGGTCGGATAACCCGCAACAACAAAGAAAGCATCGATCTTGCCATTGCGCAGTGCTTCTGATGCCGCGCCGCCTTTCAGGGCTTCTGCGGTGACATCGTCGGAACTGAGGCCATTGGCTTCCAGGATCAGATTGGCATCGACATAAGTGCCTGAACCGGGCTCATCGAGAGATACACGCTTGCCTTTCAGATCGGCCACGGAATTGATGCCGCTGTCTTTCAGCGCGACAAGGTGAATATCCTCCTGGAACAGCGCGGCAATGGTGCGCAGATCTTCGGCAGGCTCCTTGCCTTCCATGGTTCCCGTGCCAGTATAGGCCCAGTAAGCCACGTCAGACTGGGCAAAGCCGGAATTGCGCAGGCCGGACATGATCGCATTCACATTGTCGACCGAACCGCGCGAGGACACAGCAGAGGCAATCAGACCGTCAACACCGCAACTGCCGCCGTCACCGCATTCACGCGATCCGGGCGGTTTGGAAATGGCATTGGCGATGACGCCGCCAACCGGATAATAGGTATAGGACGTGCCGCCGGTTCCGATGGTGAAAAACTTCAAATCCTGCGCCAAGGCTGACGCTGCAAAGCTGCCGGTGACAATCGCACCAATTGCGATGGTTTTTACAAAACTGCTAAATATGCTCATTCAATATGATCTCCCTGATCCAAATTAAGATGATCGATTACGTTATATCATTGCCTGTTCGGCAAGAAATTGGATGGTTGCAGACGCAAAAGGAATAAACAAGGCGGAGCGGTAGAATTTTTGGTCAGGTTGAGCACACCGCTGCGTCGCCTGTGGCGGGCGGTGAAGACGGTGCCGCCCGGAGCGCCTGAGGCTCGCTTGCGCCGGGCTGGGTGAAGCCGGACAGCCAGTGATTGTCGATTTCCAGAAGATATTGTGGAATGAGTGCATTGGCATCTGCCCAATAGGCGCCGCCGGGCACAAATTGCTCGTAAGAGAGTTCGAGAAATTTGGCCCGTTCGGTCGACAGTTTGTCCTGTCTTCGGCGGATTTTGTGCAGGCCGCCAGCATGGCTTTGGTGATTTGCGGCGGCAAGCCCGGCGACCGTGATGCGCGGAAATGTCAGACGGCTGTGCTGCAGCTCGGATATGTTGAGGCACAGGCAATCCTGCTCCGCCGCCAGCAGCAGGACGCGGTTGGATTTGGCTTCCAGGGATTGCAGGGTCGGGTCTGCCCGCAGCGGATCGGCGGTGCCGGGTCCGTAGAAATGCGAAGGGCCGTTGGTCTGATCGTAAATCATGTCGCAGCCGCAAAACACCAGCAGGTCGGGTTTGAGCACATGCAAAGCCCAATAGGCGGTCGAGAATGCCATTGTTCCGCCTGCATAGACAATGCCGCCATAGGCATTATTGGCGGGCACATAGGCTTCGTGAGACAGACAGATCTGGCTGTCGGAGGGAACCGGCTTGCGGTTGTCGGGAAAATCTCCGGCATGGACCAGATGGGTCCAGTCATCGCGGATACGCCAGGCATTGTTGATCGCAACGATGGCGTCAAACTGTATGCGGTTGAATGTACGTGCCTGAACCGCGTTTGCGGCGCTGCCCAGAATCAGGACGATTTTCAAAATTTCCACTGCTCTGCTGTGCGTCAGCGCTGAAAAAGTTGCGCATGGTCTGGCAAGTATGGCGCATATAGCATTCGTCAAGGCAATAATATTGCCTGCACAGCTTTGCGCAGGGCATCACCGCACCGGCGGCATGATCAGCCGGCCCCGCTTGCAGCCTTTCAGATCGACATTCGGACAATCGCGAAAACCCAGTTCCGGTGTCATGCAGAGGCGAATTTCCAGAACCATGTTATCAGCGCAGGAGACAGCCATTTCTTCCGGATCGAGCCCGTCATTGAATTTGGCGAATGCCGCCTCCAGCGCCAGTGGATCGACCGCTACCTTGCGGTTGAGCGTGCGCAGCACCGGCGGAATGACAATTTTGTCGCGCGCCTTGCGCGCCAGATCGAAATAGGACTGCTGATCCAGGCCTGAACAGACGCCATGCTTGCGCCATTGATTTCCGATGAGGCTGAAACCCGGCATGATGTCCAGCATCTGGCGGGCCAGTTGATCGGGCACACGCTGCGGCTCTTCACTGGGGCAAAAGGCCGGCCAGTCGCCGCCCTTGAATTGCGGCCAGAGACCATGAACGATAAAATTGAAGGATTTTCCGGTGCCGCATTGCTGGCGGTTTTGCGAAGCGGTCTGCGGATCCTCGCAGAAACTTGGCGACCATGACAGCGCCAACACATAGAAATCAAACGTGCTGGATCGGGCACCTCGAATCTCGCGGGCAAAACCCGGCGACAGCAATATGCTGGCAGCAAGAACGGCAATTAGTGCGGCGGCCAGTTTATTCATGAAACGATCTAGCGCAGCGTGCTGCAATGCGCCCCGTAGACACGCCAACGATCATAGCCGGCGACACAGAACTGCACTTTCCAGGAAATCCCGGCAAAACCCATGCGTTCCTGAATCAGATAATAGACGCGGGGGTTCTTGCCGTTGGACAGGGTGGCAGTGCCATCGCAGTGGCGGTGGGTGATCAGCGATTTCGTCTGATTCAGCGAATAGCGCTGTTTGATGTTGCGAACGGAATTGATATTGATGGTTGTTTTACGGTTGGAAATTTCTGACCAGGTGTTGCGGTCTGCCCAGGCAAATTTGCTCTGGACCTGGCGCAGAACACGTGGATCGTCGCACAACGGAACGGCGCCGCGGCCAAATATCCGGGTGCGCGGATCGCGCCCCATTTCCGCAGTACTGTCATGGGCCGCAGCCCCTGTGAGGAAAAACGGACTGCCACCAGCCAACAGAGGCAGCGCCAGCAATAATGCGAGCATCAGGCGGACGAACGAGTGGCCGGTGATCATCGGATGCGATTCCCTGTCTCAACAACAACAAAGTCATTTTGCTGCAGCTGTGCCATATAGGCAAGCGGCGTTTCAGAGCAACTCAACAAGGGTTTTGTGAAAGCGTTGCGTTGGTTCAGCCTGTTGCAGCACACGCTGCAGCACCGGCAGGCTGTCTTCCAGCGTGCGCTGCAGCGTATAGGGCGGATTGATGATGTGCAGGCCGGTGCCGTTCAACTGATCGGCATTATCCGGCGGCCGCACATATAATTCGGCACGCAGAATGGTTTCGACACCGAGCTGCGGTTTGCGCTTTGCCATGGATTTCGCCCAGCGGTCTGCCAGATAGCGCGCCTTGATCGGGTACCACAACATATAGATGCCCATCGGGAACCGCCCGACCGCCGTGCTGATGACATCCAGAGCGCGTTCAAATTCATTGGGCTGTTCATAGGGCGGGTCCATGACAATCAGACCGCGCTTCAGATCCGGTGGCACCAGTCCTTTCAGACCCGTCCAGCTGTCAATGTGACGGGTCAGAACCTGGCGGTCTCCGGCAAAGAGTTTTTCCAGCCTGCCAAATTCAGTGTCGTGCAATTCGCAGGCGGTCAGCCGGTCAGAGGCGCGCAGCAAATGTCTGGCGAGCAGGGGCGAACCGGGAAAAATATCAAGCGGCCCGCCCGGATTCAGCCGGTTGATGACGCTCAGATAGGGCAGCAGCATTTGGTCCAGATCCGGGCTGAATGACACCGGTTTCAACGGATTGCGATCCTCAAACAGCCGGTTGATACCGGCTTCCGCCTCTCCGGTTGCCTTGGCTTCACGGCCGGTCAGATTATATCGGCCGGATCCTGCATGCATATCAATGATGCGAAACGGTGTTTCCTTGCGCTGCAGATAGGTGATAATCGCCACCATGGTGACATGTTTCACCACATCAGCGAAGTTTCCGGCGTGATAGGCGTGAAGATAATTCATCGCCGCTGTCTACGTGCTGAAACGCACCGGTGCAAGCCGGAGATATCAGCGGTTTCCGCCTTGACAGCACAGCGGAATTGCAATGTTGCTTCCGGCTCATTGCAAATGAGGGTTTTATGAACGGCGCGGAAACACTGGTGAAAACCCTGCTTGGCAACGGGGTGGATATCTGTTTTGCCAATCCCGGCACATCGGAAATGCATTTTGTCGCAGCGCTGGATGAACATCCGGAAATGCGCTGCGTGCTGTGCCTGTTTGAAGGCGGCGCAACCGGGGCGGCCGACGGCTATTACCGGATGAAGCAGGATGTTGCCGCGACCTTGCTGCATCTTGGCCCCGGACTGGGGAATGGTCTGGCCAATCTTCACAATGCCCGCAAGGCGCGAAGCGGTATCGTCAACATTGTCGGAGATCATGCGGATTATCACCTGAAATATGACAGTCCGCTGAAGGGCAATCTGGACGGCATCAGCGAAGCGATTTCTCACTGGACGCGCAGGGCGACGAATGCGGCGTCCGTCGCCGGGGACGGCGCGGCGGCGGTTCAGGCAGCGCGCGCCAGGGGCGGACAGATTGCGACGCTTATACTGCCGGCTAATACGGCCTGGGATGAGGCCGGTGATGCTGCCGCAGCGTTGGTTCCAGTTCCGCTGAAGCGCCCGGACAAGGACCAGATCGTCAGTGCCGCTGGTGCGCTTCGCGTGCCCGGCGCGGCGCTGTTTATCGGTCAGACAGCGCTGCATGGCAGGCTAGCACGCCTTGCCGGCAGCATTGCCGCCAGAACCGGCTGTGAGTTGATGGCGGATTTTCTGGTGCCGCGCATTGAGCGCGGTGCGGGGGCGGTGGCCCTGACCCGTCTGAAATATCCGATTGACGACAATGTCGCCTTGCTCAAAAACACAAGACATCTGGTGCTGTGCGGTGCCAAACGGCCTGTGGCGTTTTTCGCCTATCCGGGAAAACCTGGAACACCGGAGCCGGAGGGTTGCCGGATCACCGAGCTGTGTACGCCGGATATGGATTATGGCTGGACGCTTGAGGCGCTTGCAGACGAGCTGGGTGTCGGCCCGACAGACCAGCCTAGCGTGGTGTCCTCTGCTCTTCCTGATGTCCCGACCGGCTCACTGACGCTTGAGAAGACCGGCGCAGCGCTGGCGGCGTTGTTGCCGGACAATGCGATTATCGTCGATGAATCGGTGACCAGCAGCAGTCCGCTGGTGGAAGCGACACGTGCGGCGCGGCGGCAGGAGTGGCTGCATGTGGCGGGCGGCGCCATCGGCAGTGGGCTGCCCTGTGCCGTTGGCGCTGCACTTGCCTGTCCTGAGCGAAAGACTGTCTGCCTGACCGGCGACGGGTCGGCGATGTATACGGTGCAGTCGCTGTGGACGATGGCACGGGAAAACCTGGATGTGGTGACGATTGTGTTTGCCAATCGCGGCTATCAGATATTGCATCTGGAACTGGCCAATGTCGGTGTTGATCAGGCCGGGCGCAATGCCGGCCGGATGTTCGATGTCGATAACCCGGCACTGGACTGGGTGGCTCTGGCAAACGGCCATGGCGTCGCCGCCGAATGCGTGAGCGACATGGACGGCTTTGTCGCTGCCTTGCGCAAGGGGCTGGCAACCCGCGATCCCTATCTGATCGAAGTCATCTGTTAGCCGATAAGCAAGTTCCAATTGCCATGCAGTGCCAACTGGTTGACAGGCGCGTCATCTTATATAATGATATGGTTATGAAACAAATTGGTTATAGAGAAATACCAGCAGATCTTGATGCAGTTTTTGCCGCGCTGGCCGATCCGACCCGGCGCGCCATTCTGTCGCGGCTTGCGCAGGGACAGGCCTCGGTCAATGAAATTGCAGCACCGTTCAACATAAGCCAGCCGGCGGTGTCGCGGCATTTGAAGGTGCTGCAGCGGGCGGGATTGATCGAACGGGAAGTGGAGCAGCAGCGCCGCCCGGCGCGGCTGCAGGCGCAAAGCATGGTTGCGGCTGTCGGCTGGCTTGCGGAATTCAAAGCCTTCTGGGGCGCAAGCTTCGATCAACTTGATGACGTTCTGATGCAGATGAAACAATCCGAGGGGAAGGAAAATAGTGATGAATGATTTACCTGAATACAGGCTGGAGCGGGTCTTCGATGCTCCGCGCACCCTGGTCTGGCGCACCTGGACAGAGCCGGAACTGCTGGCCCGCTGGTATGGGCCGGGCGTGGAAACCATCATCCATCGATTTGATCTGGAACCCGGCGGTGAATGGCGCAATGAGATGAAATGGGGTGAAAAATCCTTTCTCAGCAAAATGGTATTTCAGGAAGTCGTGCCGCCGGAAAAGCTGGTCTGGCATCATTCTTCGACGGATACGGACTGGAACATCATATCCAACCCGATGATGCCAGGCTGGCCGGATGTCTTGTTGACCACTGTGGTGTTTGAGGAGGACGGCGCAAAAACCAATGTCTCGCTGACAATGGCACCGTTGGATGCAACGGAAACGGAAGCTGCCAGTTTCGCAGAAGCGATGTCCAATATGGATAGTGGCTGGGGCAAAGGTTACGCAGTTCTGGATGAGTTGATTGACCAACTTAAGAATCAGTGACCGGGTAATCTGTCGCCAGTAGTTCGGTGCGGAATAAACATCAGTGAGCCTCTTACTCGGCGGCCTCGTCCTGATTGATGCCGCCGAGAAAGCCGCCGG
>TARA_R110002096_G_scaffold237751_4_pt1 | contig 21264 bp, 17 predicted proteins | sample TARA_R110002096 | Tara Oceans TARA_R110002096 (sample SAMEA4397295) | marine metagenome | biome: Polar Biome; feature: [DCM] deep chlorophyll maximum layer (ENVO:01000326); material: water (ENVO:00002006), including particulate matter (ENVO:01000060) such as... | depth 35 m
TAGACTTTGTGGAAACAATTACAACCGAGGGATTAAAAGCAGATTTATCCGTTCTCGCTCACGACTCTTTAGAAGGCCGTGACACAGGAAGCAAAGGCTTAGAAAAAGCTGCTAAATATTTAACTGGTAGATATAAAGCATTAGGTTTAACACCAGTAGGCGACAATAACACCTACGAACAGCACTTTGATGTTACCACACCTATTACAAATAGCTACGAATACCTACTAAAAGATGCGAACGGTGCAATTATTGACCATTCTAAACTTACCAAAACCGAAACAGGTAATTTCTCGACTATATTTGGTGGCTCAGATAATGTTTCCGGTGATATCGTATTTGTAGGCTTGGGTATCTCAGATAAAGAAACTGGTGTAAACCAGATTCCAGAAGATATAGCTGGTAAGTGGCTTATGATGTTTTCTGTTCAAGGCGTTACTAATACTAGAGCATTACAGCAACAAATGGCTAAAGACGGCGCCGCTGGTGTAATACTAATTTATACAGATGGTGTAGAAGAGTTCGAGAAAGCTGTTACATCTAAGCAATCTTCTTTGGGAAGCAGAGGCAGAATGTCGCTTGCTTATATGCAATCTGATGAAAAAAAGGCTCCTCAGCAAGCTTGGGAGAGAATACATCCAGAGCTAGCAGTAAAGCTACTTGGTTTAGAAACCTCTACACAACTAGCCGAGCTTTCAGCAAGTATCCAAGAAGCACCAACTACTTTTGAGGCAAAAGCACTTAACTTCAGCCTAGAGCATAAAGTTGATGCTGAAATTGCAACCGTAACTACAAGTAACATGGTTGCATTTTTAGAAGGTAGCGATCCAAAACTGAAAGACGAAGTTGTAGTGTTAAGCTCGCATTATGATCACGTAGGTATTGGCCGCCCAGATTCTACTGGAGACACTATTTATAACGGTGCTGATGATGACGGAAGTGGAACAACAGGTGTTTTAAACACTGCACAAGCAATGATTGCCGCTAAAAATGCAGGAGCAGGCCCAAGAAGAAGTGTTCTTTTTTTACATGTAGCAGGTGAAGAAAAAGGTCTTCTTGGCTCAAGGTATTACTCAGACCACCCAATTTATTCTGTTGAAAACACCGTTGCTAATATTAATGTTGATATGATTGGCCGTGTTGATAAAGAGCATGAAGACAACAAAGATTTTATTTATGTGATTGGTGGGGAAATTATCTCATCTGGACTTGATAGCCTCTTACAAGCAGCAAATACAGCTAGCGTAAATATTGATTTAAGTAAAAGATATAATGACTTAAACGATCCGAATCAGTTTTATAGAAGAAGTGATCACTGGAATTTTGGACGTCTTGGAATACCATTTATTTTCTTCTTTAATGGTGTGCATGCAGATTACCACCGACCTTCTGATCAAATAGAAAATATCGAATGGGGTCCATTAACAAAGCGGACCAAATTACTTTATGTAACTACTGCAATGATTGCAAACTCTGATGAACGACCTGTAGTTGATAATCAAGAGTTTATCGAAAAAACAAAAAGCCAATCACGTAATTAAGCTATTTACCAATTAGGATAAATGGTGCCCAATAAACGGGATGATTGTAATAGGGATGTTGAAGCATTGAAAGCTTTGCATCCCTTATTGCTTTAGCCTTGTAATCGAACAAAGGCGCTTGGTAAGAATCAAAATAGTAAAGAGTTTTATCCCACCAAGTAAAGTCGCTGCTTTCATAGAGGTTAATATTCTCGTAAAATTTACCCATTAATTGAGCTGTGCTTCTATCGTAAATACTCCAAAGGCTTACTAAAACAGAAGAAGCTCCAGCCTTTAAGAAAGACCGCTGTAAGCCCAACAGTCCCTCTCCCGCAATCACTTTGCCAAAGCCAGTATTACAAGCGCTTAACACAACCAGATCTGCATTCAGAGTTAGCGAGCTGATTTCCATGCTATTTAGAAAACCATCTTCCCCAAATGAATTTTCAGCAGTATTACTACTAGCTAGAAGAAGTCCACTTTGAAGCGGGTTTTCTTCGTTTACCAATGCATGCGATGCGAAATGGATGTACTTGAAACTAGATAAGTCGAGTCGCTTGAAATCTTCTTCATAAATAATGCCTTCATTAAGCAAAACTTTGGAGTCAAAATGGATGGAGATAGAGTCAACTTCTAGTAAAGAAGCAGGAAGCGAGGAAAGAGAGTTTCTTTTATTAGCTGTTGAGAAGTTGGTTGAAGGCTGAAGCCCCGAAGCAGCAAGGGCTAATAATTCTTGCGAAGTTTTCCGATGTGGGTTTTGTATGTAATTATATACCGTAGCAGAAGGAAGGTATTTAAAATTGAAATCTTCAATTAGATACTTATTATCTCGGATTAGAGCATCAAACGGAAGTAATGCAATGCCTTGGTCTGGTACGATTAAAATTTGACTTATATGAGCGTTCTGTTCTATAAATGGTGCAAGTAGTTTTTTATAGATAGGCTGGGATAAATTCTTGAGTATTTGTCTGTCGGCTATATGCTCAATAGCGGTTTTAAATTCCTCAATTTGTTTGTTTACAATTTCTGAGGCAGAATTGGAGTCAAATTCAATTAAACGATAGGAATAGCCTTGTTTAGTAATCCAAAAAGCCATTAATGTGTTACCAGAGAAAGCATATTCTATAATAGCAGTTCTATCGTCGCAGAGTTCAGTAAGATCATTCAGAGAAATAACATTCGGAATTTCAAGTTTTTTGAGCTCTTTATGAGCTAGACGCACCTTATTTATGGTACTTTGGTAGTCGAACTCGACCATATTAATCTGTTGCTTTAAACTAGACATTAAGGAGCTGTCTTGGAGAGATTCAAGTTCTCGATATAGCTGATCTATAGCGCGTTCTTTCTGTTTAATCTCGAGTAAAGTAGGTTCATCAACAATAGCAGCAATCTGGGAGTTTGAAAGGGAAAGATTATCCAAAAGAACTCTAGACTTTCCCTTCTCAATTAAAGTGAAGGCTTTTTCAGGGTCTGATTTCCTGGAAAGATACCAATAACCAACTTCGTTATAGAACCGCGCAAAATCTCTAAATAAGGAAGTTTGTAGATTATCTCCGTAGATGTTGTTTCTAATGCGCTCAATCTCATCAAATGCTTTATCAGCATAATAAAAAGCACTGTCCGAACCCGTTAAATAGAAAGCTCTCGAAAGGTCAGCAAGATATTCATTGAGCTTATACCCCTTAAAAAGGGACGCCTTACTATATGATTTCTTTGAAAAAGTAAGCGCCAAGTCATATCGCTTAAGCGTAGAGTATACTTTTGCTAACGCTGATAGCGATTGAGCTTGGAGCTGTTTCGATTCCGTTTCTGCAGAAAGTTCTACTGCCTTTTTTGAATAAGAGAGCGCAGCATCATAATTTTGAGCTTCTAATTCTAAGTCAGCCCTTTTTAGGTAAACATCAATAATACGAAGTGGCTCCTTATACCCTTCAAACAATACTAATGCCTCATTAAAGAAAGTGCGTGCGACCTCAAACTCATCTTTTCTTTGATAAATTTCAGCAATTCTCACTAATGCAACGGGGTTATGAAAGGCATATTCTTTTCGTAACTGCTGGCTATAATTGTAGTAGCTCAATGCTTTTTCATACTCTCCTAAAGCAAAATAAACCGATCCAATTTTATCATTCCCTGAAATTATTTTAATGATATTTCCAGTGTCTTTAATTAAGTCTAAATACATGGAGTAATACGTTAGAGCTTTATCGTAATCTCCTTTTCGCCTATAAAATTCGCCAAGCGATGTATAGTCTTCAGATATTAAATCTTTGTTGTCGATTTTAATTTTAAGGGCTAACGATTTAAAGAGTATTTTTTCGGCTTTATCCACAAACCCAAGGTAATTGTAAGCCACATATTGATTATTAAGAGACATCGCTAGCTGGAAATTATCCCCAATTTTTGTAAATGCTTCTACCGCAGTTGTTGCATATTCCACGGAAGAGCTATATAAACCCATTGCGAATGTAAGTGTAGACATAGAGTTACTAACTTGAGCAATTCTATATTCATCACCAGATGCTTTTGCAAGCTCGAATGCTTTTTGGTATTGAATCAGGGCTTCGTGATTATTTCTAACACGCTTTGTCACCCAGCCCATATTACTTTTAACATAAGCCTGCAATTCTAAAGAAATTTCGTTGGTAAGGGCTGAGTCTGCTTTATTTACCCATTCAAAGCCTTGAAGTAGTTCGCCTTGATCCATTAGAGAGGCACCATAACCAACCGCAGCAATAATCCAATCTCTATTGTTTTTATCGGAGGAAAATTTGCCCATAGCTTCTAAGTAAATCTTAGCTGAGGCTTTATAGTCTGCAGTACGATACACTTTATTACCAAGCGACAAAAGGGAGTCGTATTCAGCGCTAGCATATTGCGCGCTCGCAATTGGGCAATAGAAAAGGGCCAAGAATAAAATGAAAAAGGAAGCCCGATTTACCATAAGAATTTTTTTCTTACTTAGTTTTAGAAAACGATAGTATCGTTCAAATATATTCCGTTGTTTGCTAACTAACAAAATATAGGTAGGAGTACAAATGGCTTATAGATTAAGCAAAATAAAAACAAAAAAATACAACATGCCTGATGGAACTGGCGGTAACGGCGGCGGTGACGACGGCAGCGAAAAACCTGGTGCGGGAGAAGGCGGTGTTGGCGGTTGAAGCTAAAGTTCATAAAGCCTCTTTTTGCCGTTAATGGTAAAAAGAGGCTTTACTCTCCAAAAAGCGCATTTACAAAACTTTCACGATCGAAAATCTGTAAGTCTTCTATTTTCTCACCAAGTCCTATATATTTTACAGGAACATTGAGCTCATGAGAAATTCCAATAACAATCCCACCTTTCGCTGTTCCGTCTAACTTAGTAAGTGCTAATCCAGTAATATCTACTGCTTCAGTAAAAGCTTTGGCTTGCTGCAATGCATTCTGCCCCGTAGAGCCATCAAGAACTAGAATTACCTCGTGAGGAGCATCAGGTATAACTTTACTCATTACACGTTTTATTTTAGATAGCTCATCCATCAGAACTTTCTTGTTGTGTAAACGGCCAGCGGTATCTATTAATACTACTTCCGATCCACGGGCTACAGCTGAAGAAACAGTGTCGAACGCTACAGAAGCTGGGTCTGCATTTTGCCCTTGCTGTACAATTGGCACATCAGCCCGCTCACTCCATATAATAAGTTGGTCTACTGCGGCTGCTCTAAAGGTATCAGCAGCACCTAGTAATACTTTTTTCCCTGCCATTTTATACTGATGGGCAAGTTTACCGATAGTCGTTGTTTTGCCAACACCATTCACCCCCACGATAAGAACGACGTGTGGAGTGGACTCAAACTGGGCGTTAAATTCTGCGGGTTTATTGGCCTCATTTTCTTTTAAAAGGCCAATAATTTCCTCTCTAAGAATTCTTTGAAGCTCGCCCTGTGATACAAACTTATCTTTAGCTACACGTGCTTCTATACGGTGAATAATCTCAAGAGTGGTGGCTACACCTACATCAGAAGTAATTAGAATTTCTTCTAATTGATCTAGTGTTTCATCATCAACACGATCTTTACCAACAAAGGCTTTACTAAGCTTGTTTAAAATTCCTTGGCGACTTTTTTCAACTCCCTTTTCGAGAGTTTCTTTCTTCTTTAAGCCAATTTTCTTAAAAAATCCCATACTTGAACTGTTAGTTGAATTTTGCTCCGGTCATAATCTTACGGTAGCGGTTAAAATAATCAATAAAAGAAATTGCCATGATAATAGTAGATAGAATAAGCAAAACGTTGTGAATTTGGATGGCGTCTCTATAGAAAAAAACTGAAATCCAGTATAATGCCAGAATATTAACGGCAATTTTCCCCGACATTGTAGACATCGCTACTTTGCCATATTTAACTTTTATAAACGATGAGCCACACATTATTAACGTATCGCGAATTACATTTACAACTAGGAACCATAACGGAATCCAGCCGATCCAAACGGTATAAACAAAAAGTATAACTGCACAAAGTTTATCTGAAACTGGATCTATAACTTTCCCAACTTCTGAGATAGTATTAGTCTTGCGCGCCACTAGCCCGTCAAGGTAATCCGAAATTCCAATGTAGCAAATAAGCGCAATAATCATCCAGTTATAACGCATCTCATTTTGATAATGGAGATAAACAACAGGGAAAGCAATTATGAAGCGTGAAAACGAGATAAGGTTAGAAAAAGTAATGACTTTTCCCGACACTCTTACAGCCTTCCCATCTATGTTTTCAAATGAAACCAAACGAACCAAATTATTTGCGATATTCACCGTAAAGTTACACCCATTGAAAACATAAAACCAATATGATTAAAACGAACTTACTGGTAGAAAAAACCAAAGACTCAGCAGAGGTGTTTAATGGAAAGCTGCTACATGTTTTTTCTGACATTGCAGAACTACCAAATGGTGAAAGCTCTACAAGAGAATGGATTAAACATCCTGGCGCGTGTGCCATTGTCCCTATTTTTACTAATGGAGATGTACTAATGATAAATCAGTTCAGATATCCAATGAAACAGCTTTTCTTGGAAATTCCCGCTGGGAAAATTGACGTAGGTGAATCTCAAGATGAAACCGCAACCAGAGAGCTTTTAGAAGAAACTGGGTTAATTGCGAAAAATATGCACTATGTGGGCCATTTTTACCCAGCAATTGGATATGCAGATGAAGTGATACACATTTACGTAGCGTTAGATTTAGAACAAACAGAGATGCAAACAGATGTCGATGAGTTTGTTTTAAGTGAGCGATTACCGTTCAAAAAAACACTTGAAATGATTGATTCAGGAGAAATTAACGACGGTAAGACGATTGTGTGCTTACACCGAGTTAACGGATGGCTAAGGCAGCATTCCCTCAGCTTTGGCTAACTCAAATAAGCTAGTATGTAAATCATTTTTATCGATATCACCTCGGCGAGCTAGTTCTTCAATTTCAATATTGTTGAGCATGAAAATACAACCAGCTTGATCTAGAGCAGTATCGAAGTGGCGAGGATCCACTAAACGAAGTTTTTCCAAATCTATGCCATTTGGGCTTATTAATTTATTTACCAGTACTATAAAGATATCGTCTGGCTGATCTCCGAATGAGAGCTCTTCGAGCCCTGTTTGTTTAATTGTTAGCATACTTTTCTATAAAATCTCGTGCTTTAATAATCTCGCTAATTTCGGAAGTTTCTTTGTTAATTACCTGAACTTGAAATAAACTAATAATGGCTTGCTCGCTTAATATCTGAAGAACTTCTTCAATAGTGTCACATTCTTCGGTTTCACTCACTAAATCATTAATACCTTGAACTACATATTTAAGAGAGTGTTTTTTTGGCTTAGATGTGCTTGTTATTTCTTGTGGTTCTTCAAAGTATTCGCGCATGGCGTCTTCAGTAACAAACCAGCTAACGCCCAATTTTCTTCCTCTAATTCGGCCTTCTCTTAAGTATGCACGGAGCGTCATTTTTGAAATTCCAAGCATCTCGTGCAGATCATCAATAGAGTAGAGCGTTAATTGTCCAATATTTTTAGGCATACAAAAAAGATATTAATATATATTAGTAGTTTATTATTTACATAAAATAATAAACTAAATAGTGTTTATCTAACATTAGTTATACAATATGAATTAGATTTGGCTAGCCTCTACTTAGTGTCGTATATTGGTGACAGTTGATTGAAAAACAAAGCAACCCAGTCTGAATAAGGCAGGGTTTTTTTATGTCTATATATCAAGCTTTTGTTTAACGAAGCTATTTTCTTTCCAGCCGTATGAGAAGTAAAGCAGTTATATAACATAAATTACAGAACTACTTTTTAGTTTGTGTTTGCATAAGTACTTTCAAGTATGCTTTCAAAAAAAATCATTCTCTTACTAACTCTTGGTATTCTTGGGTGTTCAACTTCAGAAACCTATATCAATCGAGACTATAAAGTTTGGCAGAATGAAGAGAGCCCATCTGAAAATGATTTAGTATATAAGGTTTTTTTAATTGGTGATGCAGGCGCTCCCTCTCTTGATGTTCAAGAACCCACACTAAAACTCTTTCAAAAGTTTGTGGAAGAAGCTAGCGACAAAAGTGCGGCAGTTTTTTTAGGAGATAATATCTATTTGAATGGATTGCCAGATTCAGCTGCTTCAGATAGGGAATTTGCAGAAAGTCGAATTATTGAGCAGATGAAAACCCTTGATAATTTTAAAGGTAAAGTTTTTTTTATTCCGGGAAACCATGACTGGGACGATGGCGGAAAAAATGGTTTAGAAGCAGTTCGGCGCCAGGAGAAATTTGTCGAAAATTATTTAGATAGAGGAAATACTTTTTACCCCGATGATGGCTTTCCCGGCCCGGTGGATATAAAATTGATTGATGAAGACGAGGACTCGAGGTTAAGAGACGATATTAGACTTATAGTTTTAGATACGCAGTGGTGGCTTCATGAAAATGAAAAAGCTTATGGAGATACGGGAGAATACGAGCTTTTTGATGGTGGAGACTTTTTAAATGAATTTGAAGATATTCTAAAAGACAGGCAGAACGATTTTCTTATAGTAGCAGGACATCATCCTCTAATATCTCAAGATAGACACGGTGGATATCAGCCTCTATCAACACATTTAAAGCCACCAGTATTTGGGAGTCTGTATGCATTTTATAGAAGAGCTTTTGGCTTTGAGCAAGACTTAACCCATCATAAATATCGCGATATGGCAAACACTTTTAAAAGTATGTTTGCTGAGAATGACCACTTGATTTACGCATCAGGTCACGCGCATAGTCTTCAGTATTACAGAGAAAAAGGGAAAAGAGAGACTCAACATTATGTAGTTAGTGGCGGCGGATCAAAATCTAGTTTTGTAGCAGAGGGTAGGAAATCGGAGTTTTCGCATCAAGGAAAAGGATTTATAACCATTCAATATTATGGAGATGGTTCTGTTTGGATGGAAGCTTGGACTCCCATAGGAGATGGAAGTAGCGGGGAATTACTTTATAAAACTCAGCTAAAGGGGCCTTATAAAGATCCTCTTTTAACAGAAAATATTGAAGAGTTACCTGACATCAATTATACCGACAGTACCATTACAATTGCACCAAATGCAACATATGATGATAAAGGTAAACTGTTCGAAATTATAGCAGGAAAGCATAATCGTCGTTATTGGTCCATCGAAAATGAAGTTCCGTATTTTGATGTAACCGAGATAAAAGGAGGTCTTATCCCCGTTAGAATGGGTGGTAAAGGTCAATCTAATACTCTACATCTAGAAGATAAAAGTGGCAATGAATTTGTACTTCGTTCGGTAGATAAACAAGCTGGTAAGATTTGGGATGAAGGGCTCAAGAAATCAATTGCTCTAGACCTTGCTCAAGATCAGTTTTCAATTTTAAATCCATACGCGGCGCTAATAATTCCAGTATTGGCGGATGCAGTAGATGTATATCATACGAATCCCAAGATTTACTATGTGCCTCATGATCCACAGCTTGGGCGTTATGCTGAAGAAATTGGTGGGCAATTAGCGCTTTTCGAAGAGAAGCCTGATAATGATATGAGCAGTGTGAAAAGTGTAGGTTATTCTGAAGAAGTAATTGCCACTAGAGATTTTATAAGAGAAATTGATGGCGATATCGACCATCGTGTAGACCAGGGATCATTTGCTCGAGCGAGATTATTGGATTTGTTTGTTGGCGATTGGGATAGACATACTGATCAGTGGAGATGGGCTTCTTTCGAGCCGGAAGATGAGCAAGGTAAAATCTACAAGCCAATCCCAAGAGATAGAGATGTGGCAATGATGAAGATGACAGGCATAGCCCCTGAACTCGCAAAATTTGGGCCATTCTTTCAATATCAGAGCTTTGGGGAAGATTATGGAAATTTGATTGGGCTAAGCTATAATTCTTTGGGGTTAACAAGGCGTCTTACAAGTGAATTAACGAAAGAAGATTGGCTGGAAATTGCACAAACAATGGTGTCGCAACTATCAGACGAAGTTATTATAGAAGCAGTAAAAAAATACCCGCCTGCTGTTTATGCAGAATTTGGCGAGGAAACTATCCAGAGTTTTAAAGCTAGAAGAGATGAATTAGTTAATATTTCTATGAAATATTATTCTATGCTTTCTGGTGTGGTTTCTGTATCTGCTAGCAATAAAAGAGAGCGCTTTATAGTAGAAGTGCCAAACAATGATGAAGTAATAGTACGTGTACACAAGCTTTCTGGAAAAGGGAAATTGAGGGAGAGTTATTACGAGCGAACGTTCAGTAAAGAAGAGACAAGTGAGCTCAGGTTGTTTGGAATGGGTGGTGATGATGAGTTCGTTTTTATCGGGGAGCGAAGCCCGAGCATAAAAATTCTAGTTTCTGGTGGTCCAGGTGATGATGTTTATACAGACGATTCAGAAGGAAAAGTAACCGCGAAAAAGGTAGAGTTTTTTGAAACGGAAAAAGGAAATGAGTATGAAGTATCGAAGAAAGCTCACCAGCATTTAACTTCAGACCCGATAGAGAATCGATATAAATTTGAGAAAGATTTTTCATGGAATAGATCTTTCCCTGGCTATTATTTTGCCTACAATGATGATGACGGATTGTTTCTAGGCGGTGGTCCAAGAATAGTTCGCTACGGCTTTAAAAAGAACCCAGCTGTTACTCACAATCTAAGATTGAATTACGCCCCAAAAACTGGTGCTGCTAATTTAGTTTACAACGGAAAATGGTTTTCGAGAATTAGCGACTGGGATTTAGGCCTCGATGCCTCTTTCCTATTTCCAAAGAGTTACAAGAACTTTTATGGGCTTGGTAATGAAACTACCAAAGAAGAAAGAAATGCTAAATACTATAAAGCTCGGCTATCGCAGTACAGCATACAGCCAAGAATAAGTAAAAATATAGATAACACATTTTCAATTTTCTTAGGATCGGGTTTAAGTATTACAGATGTAAATCGAGAATCAGATGAAACAAATGTTCTTAATGAATTAGACCTAGGAATAAGCCCAGACTCTTTTGACCAGCAGTGGTTTAATTCCGTTATTGTTGGTTTTACAGTAAAGGATTTGGATAATGCGATGAATCCACAGCAAGGTTATAAATACTCATTTTCCTCTGATATAAATGTGGGAGTTGTAAATACGGCCAAAACATTTTCAAGGCTCACCTCTTCTTTACAGATGTTTTATCCCGTTTCATTCGCACCTCAAGTTACATTTGCACAGCGTATAGGTTCAGCTCATAATATTGGTTCGTTCCCTTTTTATGAAGCGAATACCGTGGGTGGAACAACTAATTTAAGAGGTTTTTATGGGAATAGATTTTCTGGGCGAACCACATTTTATTCAAATACCGAAGTTAGGTTAGAACTATTAAACTTTTATCGATATCTCTTAGGAGGTCGCCTTGGCCTAACGGGATTTTTTGACACAGGTCGTGTTTGGACCGATGGAGAGGCTTCTGATTTTTGGCATAAAGGGTATGGCGGTGGAGTTTGGTTTAATGCCTTTGAGTCGGTACTTATTAATTCAACCGTTGGAGTTTCAAAAGAAGGAGCTCTTTTTGAACTAAAAGCGGGTTTTTTCTTTTAAAAAAAAGAATGGCTCGATTATTGATATGTTGTTAAATTATAACTTATTCCTTTTGCTACCGTAAATAGGCGCTATGCCAGAAAATAAAAACATTAGATTATTAGCCGCGGTCATGTTTGCCGACATGGTGGGATACACCAAATTGATGCAAGATGATGAAAGTAATGCAATTACTCTTCGTGATAGGCAACGCTCTGTAGTTGATAAATACATTTTAAATCATCGTGGAACGGTTATGCAATACTACGGTGATGGAACATTAAGTATGTTCGGTAGCGCACTAGATGCAGTAAACTGTGCAAAAGATATTCAGTTAGAGCTTTTGCAAGAGCCAAAAATCCCAATGAGAATTGGTATTCATATTGGAGATGTTGTTTATGATGACGACGGAATTTATGGAGATGCGGTAAATATTTCAGCGAGAGTACAGTCTCTTGGTATACCCGGCGCAGTAATGATTTCTGGGAAAGTATTTGATGAAGTTAAAAATCATCCAGGAATTAAAGTGCTAGGTTTGGGAGATTTCGAACTTAAGAATGTATATAACCCAGTTGGTATTTTTGCCTTAGCAAATGACGGACTAAGTGTCCCAGATCAAAACTACATTCAAACAATTAATGGTAGCAATAAAAATAGTATTGCAGTGCTTCCATTCGCCAATTTTAGCGCTAACAAAAATGATGAATACTTCAGTGACGGAATAACCGAAGAAATTATTAATGCGTTAGTAAAAGTAAAAGGTCTTAGAGTAACATCAAGAACGTCTGTTTTTGCTTACAAAAATACCCTAAAAGATATAAGAGAGATTGGGAAAGAACTAAATGTATCCGCTGTCTTAGAAGGAAGTGTTAGGTTGGCGGGAGATAGAGTTAGAGTAACCGCTCAGCTTATAAATACAGACGATGGTTTTCATGCTTGGTCGGAGAATTTTGATTTTGAGATGAAGGACATTTTTGGGGTACAAGATGAGATTTCTAGAAAAATTGCCGAGAAATTTGAAGCCAATTCAGGGCTAGATATATCCAAGAAAATTTATGAGGCTTCTACGGATAGCGTGGTAGCTTATAACTACTATTTACAAGGTCTTTTTTATTGGAATAAACGAACCCCAGAGGCCGTTTTAAAAGCAATAGACTACTTTGGTAAAGCAATTAATAAATGTTCAACCTATACAAATGCATATTCTTATTTAGCAAACTGCTATAGTTTTTTAGGTGCCATTGGGCACATGCTAGGTAAAGATGCTTTTGTTAAAGCAGAAGAGTTTGCGCTGAAGGCAATAGAACTAAATAGTGCTAGAGCAGATTCCTACATAGCTTTGGGTTACGTCAATTTGTTGTCGCACTGGGATTTTAACCGTGCCGATTCAAATTTTAGAAAAGCGATTACTATTGAACCAGACAATGAAGAGGCTAGGTTAGCGTATTCATTTTTTAATAGAGTAATCGGCCGCTATGATAAAATGATAGACCAAGCCAAAGCAGCTGTAAAAATGGCACCGCTTTCACTTCCGGCACTAATAGATCTGGCTAGAGCAGAATGGTTAATTGAGAATAACGAAGAGGCAATACGACTTTTTGATAAAGTTTTAGAGCTAGATCCAAGTTTCAGAGCTGCTAACGAAGGCAAGGCATTAGTCTATGCTTGTAATAAAGAGTTTGACAAAGCTTTAATTCATCTAAAGAAGTATTTGAAACAAGTTAAAGGCCCATTTAAAGGAGGCTCTCAGCTTGGAGCAATTGCTGCAATGATGGGAGATACAGAAGAAGCTTATAAACAGATTGATCTCATTAGAAAAAGAGAAGAAAGTCAGGCCAACTTGAACTTATCTTTAGACTTTGCATTTGTGTACGCCGCATTAGGTGAGTATGACAAAACATTCGAGTACTTAAACAAAGCTGTAGATGAAAAGTTGGGCTCTGTCCTTTTTATAAACTCTATGCCCATTATTAATAATCTAAAGGAAGACAGTAGGTTTGGATTATTATTAGAAAGAATTGGGTTGCCCAAAGAGGTTTTAGTTGCGTGACTCAAAACTCTGAATTAATTTTATATATTAGGGTAACTAAAGCAGGAGTATAGTTGGAAGAAGAAAAGAAAAAGAAGTTAGGTTCTCGCAAAAGAGGTGTCTCGGATATGTTCCGCACTTCGTATAGAACTCACATGGACTTAAGTGGAATTGCAGATAATAAGTCCAATATCATGATTAGTATAAATGGTATTATTATTTCGATTATTATTGCTTCTATTTCTCCCAAAATAGATTCAAACCCATGGCTTGTTATCCCAACATCTATTTTGCTTCTAAGTTGTATGACATCCATGGTTTACTCAGTACTTTCGGCACGGCCAAGAGTTAGTAAAGAGAAAGTGACCTTAGAAGATGTTCGAGCAAATAGAGCGAATATTCTTTTTTTTGGAAACTTCCACACAATGGCGAGAGCAGACTATGTTGAAGGGTTGGAAGAGTTAATGCAAGACAGCGAGCGTCTTTACGATAACATGGCGCGAGATTTACATGGCCTGGGTGTTGTTTTAGCTGAAAAATATAGATTGCTTAGAATAGCCTATACTATTTTCATGTTCGGTCTAATCCTTTCCGTGCTCAGCTTCATCTTTGTGTTTATATCCGTTTCTGGGGCATACTAGAAAACTCGCGCCTCCTTCATAAAGCAAAAAAATAGTGAATTAATAATCCTTTTAAGGGTCGGAATGGCTATAATTACAAATCTTTTACAGGCTATTAGATAGATTTTAATTTCTAATAATCTATCATTAACTATCATTAGTTATACAATTGAAAATAGATTTGTAAACCGTTCTCTCTGTGCCGTATATTGGTGACAGTTGATTGAAAAACAAAGCAACCCAGTCTGAATAAGGCAGGGTTTTTTTATGTCTTGTAATCAAGAATTGTAGAGATAGGTCGAGGACAGATTTGGAGAGGTCGAAATTAACGAGCTTGTTATTAGTCTCCATCTTGAGTGCCAGAGAAAGCACGAGAAATTCGCTGATTCATCAAACGTTTGTAGTTTTTAAACTCGTACTCACTTACAGTAAACTCAGATTTAGATTCACCATCAAAGCAACTTATTAAGAGTTTGTTTGCTGTTTCAGTTGTTGTAACACTAACGGCTACTTTGCCCAGCTTATAAGATTCTATTTCTGTCATTGTGTTTTTCCTTTGGAGGCAAAGATAGGAAGTTCAAACTTATGAAAAGAACAGTTATTCCTTACATCCCCAACCTGAATGAGTACTCTGTTTTGAAGATCTTCCAAAATTTGCGGCCTTAAAATAAGTATGTACTCCGGTTCTGTCAATGAGTCTATTGAGAGAAGCTAGGGTTTTACAATCTACGTTGTCGGTAAAAGGTGCTCTATTCTTCGTCGAGTCAAGATGTGATTGGTAGCGCTCGTAGATATCGTCAAGGTTAGGTTCTATTGTGGTCAAATCGTAAACTGAAACAGTAACCGCTGTTTGCAATGTGCTTGAAAGTCGCGAAAAAGAAAAATTCGCGATAGAATCTGCTAAAGTTAGTGTGGGTGTTTTCAAATCCTTTTCTAAGAGAAGAACATTCTCTGTATCTAAATATGAAAGGTGTAAATTTTGAGGGGAAGCAATTACGGCATCGGTTTTACCAGCCAATTCATAGATCATCTGTGGATTACCATTGTTGCATGTTGAAAGTACCGTTAAGTCAAACTTCTTATTAAATGCAGAAAGATCTTTGGAAAAGATAACGGAATTAAAAGGCTTGTTAGGCTGAGAGTTATGGTAGGAAGCATTTTTAAACGAAGGAATTTCGTGACCAAAATAAAAGAAAAAGCTTCGATTTTGCGTAGATGCCTTCATAGTGTTGAAAATTTCAGCTTCTTGCTCTAACCCTCCACCTTGAGGTGAATAAGTCTTCTTTTGAACTAAATTTCCATTTTTAAAGTGATAGTAGATGCGATCTTTTTTTGGAAATAGCCAAAGGATTTTCTGCTCTGGTTTTTGATAAAAGATAAAAACTTCGCCAGATGTAGCATGCTCAGCAATGTTTAGAGCACTTTTTAATGCCTGATAGTCGGCTTGATACGATTTGCCATTTTGGTGGTACAAGTAGTTTGCATCTCCATGGATTACATAAACAAGCGAATAAGTAGGTTCATTAAGGGGTAGTTTATCAGTCGGATCTAGAAAAGCCTTGGAGCTTGAACACCCCACAAAAAGAAAAGCTATGGCAATTAATACAATCGATGAATTTTTTAGAATTGCCATAGCTAAAATTTAGTGAATTAAAGAAGTAATAAGATTATTACGATTAACAAAACAGTAGATAAACTGAGTGTTACAAATTTATCGGCTTGTTCAAAATCCTGTTGTATAAAATTAGCAAAGTTGTTGAGCTGGTTATTAGGCACCTTTCTATAGCCATCCATTCCATTAAGCTCGTTCTTTTTTTCAGAAAGATCTTCTTTAAAGCTAAATAGTAGTGTTTTATCAGAATCCGGAACTGCTTTCATAGCCTCTACTCTATCAATAGCTGTAATTAGTTTGTCTAGAGATTTGTTGAGAATGACACGCTTATCTGCTGCATTATCGGCCTTTTCAACATCCGATACCATTTCATTTATACTATTCTTAATAATATCTTGTCCTCTGTCAGACTGTGCTTGTAATGGCGAGAGCAAAGCCATTAAGCTAAATACAAGGATTGAAAATGTAAATTTTTTCATTATGAACTCCGTTTTTAGTGTTAGTTATCATTTAACTTCGTGAAACCATCGAAGTTCCGTATTTTAAGAAAATCGCAATCATGAGATTTCCCGAAATTGTTTTAAGTAGCTCAAATTGACCATGAAAAAAAAATTTATAATTATACCTGTCGTACTCATTTTTTTAGGTATTTTTTTATACTCGTCGTTTAAAAGTGTAAAGCCTCAACAGGTTGATAATGCTCCGAACTGGGTAAAGATTGAAGACGCTTTTGTACAAGCTGCAGCATCTGACAAACTAATTTTAGTAGATGTGTACGAGGTTGGATGTAAATACTGCCGAGCAATGGAACGTGATGTTTACCCAGATACCACCGTCCGTGTTGTGCTCGACGAAGGATATATTCCTGTTAAAGTAAATGGTAACTCAGAAGAGTTGATAACCATTAATGGAGTAAAAGTGACAGAGCAGGCTTTTGCTCAGAGTAATGGGGCGTTTGTTTTTCCAACCGTTTTGATTTTAAACTCGAAAGGGGAATTGCTTAGAAAAAGAACGGGCTATATGGGTGTAGATGATTTGAGAAGATTTTTATATCGAAGTGAAAGCTAAGAATTAAACCAAAAAAGGGACTAAATGAAGTTAAAAGCAAATAAATTAAGCTTACTGTTAGCGCTTGGCGTGGCAATGATGTTAACAATTGGAGCCATAAAACAACCGCAAGTTGATAATATGAGCTACAGTGCGGAGTTGGTTTTTTCTGGTGTAAACGTTCCTTGGGCAATGGCTTGGTTACCAAGTGGAGATATGCTAGTTACAGAACGTTCTGGGAAACTACTTCGAGTGAACGCAGGTAAGCTTATTGCTGAAATTAGTGGATTACCCGAAATATTTGCACGCGGCCAAGGTGGCTTGTTAGATGTGGTTTTACATCCAGAATATGAAAAGAACGGCTGGCTATACTTAGCGTACTCGTCTTCGGAAGGTGAAGGAGATGGTGGCAACACAACCATATTAAGAGCAAAATTATCAGAGAATGAACTGGTAGATAAAAAAGTGCTTTATAAAGCTTCTCCGAATAGCACTCGGGGACAACATTTTGGTGGCCGGATTGCTTTTGACTCTTCGAACAAACTGTACTTTTCGGTTGGAGATAGAGGAAATAGGGACGAAAATCCTCAAGATATTACCAGAGATGGCGGAAAGATTTATCGTATTAATGATGATGGAAGTATTCCCAAAGACAATCCTTTTGTGAATCAATCCGACGCGAGAAAAGCTATTTTTTCTTATGGACACAGAAACCCGCAAGGCATGGCTGTGCATCCACAAACAGGGCTTATTTGGGCGCATGAGCATGGTCCACAAGGTGGTGACGAACTCAATTTAATTAGTGCGGGAAGTAATTACGGTTGGCCGATAATTAGCTACGGAATTAATTATAACGGAACTTCCTTCACAGATCTAACTGCAAAAGAAGGAATGGAGCAACCTAAAACTTATTGGGTTCCATCAATTGCACCTTCAGGCTTTGCGTTTGTGACAAGTAGCAAGTACCCAGATTGGAAAGGAAAAGCGTTAGTCGGTTCATTAAAGTTCAATTATCTAGTTTTGGTTACTCTAAATGGTAACTCAGTTTCTGAAAAAGAAATTGTACTTGAAGATATTGGGCGTGTTAGAGATATCCGTCAAGCACCAGATGGCTTTATTTACGTTGCTGTTGAAGGGAAAGGGATTTTTAAAATAGTTCCGAATTAGGCACTCATAATTGTAAGGAATGGAGTTCACACTAGTCTAACTTATGTGAACTCAAATACTTTATATACCTTTCCTTTTGCTCAATATCCCGCAGTTAGGTTGTCGGGGTTATTTATTTGTGGAATTCTTATTTCGCAAACGGTAAGTGCGTCATATTCAATTAGCGTTATTGTCTTATCAATAATCTTATTTTTTTACGCTACAATTGAGTTTGTTCTTTCCAGAAAGCTCTCACCCCTTCTCCCAAAAATTGCCACAATTCTATTCTTCCTATTGGTGATTAGTGGCGGATTACTAAGTGCGTATTTTGAAGAAGCAAAAGAACTCACCACCGCCGAACAGTTGATTAGAGTTTCCTCTTGGGAAGAAATAACCTTAGAAGGTGAGGTAACTTCAATTTCTGAAACAGCAGCAGGTAAAACACGGCTAAACGTTAAAGTAGCGTCCATTAAAACCGTTTCGGGGCTAGAAATAAAAGATCATTTTAATACAAGGTTGCTTTGGGATGATCTTGATTCGATAGAATTAGGAAGTCGTATCCACCTGAAGGGAACCATCATTCCAGTTAGCCCCAAAAGAAATCCATTAGCTTTTGATTATCGAAAGTTTTTAGCATCAAAAGGTATTCACACGCAAGTTCGTTTAGATAGTTTAATAAGCATCGCTGTGCCAAAAGCCACCTTTTCTTGGATTACAATAAGAGAGAAGGCTCTTAGCATAATAGATAATAATTTCAGTGAAGAAACGGCGCCAATAGCCAAAGCGCTATTGTTGGGATATAAGAATGAGTTAGAAGGCGAAACAAAAACAGCATTTGCAAGGGCGGGATTGTCTCACATCATGGCGGTTTCGGGATTACACGTTGGGTTGGTAGTTGCACCCTTTTGGTTAATAATCCCCTACTTCTGGACTAAAAAATATGGAAGTCATTTCGGACTTATATTCTTGATAATTATTCTGTTCTTTTATGCGGGCATTACGGGATTTTCAGCCTCGGTGCTCAGGGCTTCCGTAATGGCAACAGCTTTAACTTATGGGAAGCTATTTTCTAAAAGAAGTAACTCAATAAATCTAACTGCAGCAGCAGCTTTAATCATTCTACTGGTAAGTCCTAAACAACTTTTCGAGATTGGATTTCAGCTTTCATTTACTGCCGTAATAATCATTCTTTTATTGATGCCTGTTATCCAATCAAAGCTCCCGTATTGGGTTAGGGTGCGATGGTACGGCGCACCAATTATGGTTATGGTGGTATCGTTAGTCGTTCAGTTTGGTTTATATCCACTGCAAGTATTCTATTTTGGGGAAATATCATTAATAAGCCCTATTGCAAATGCACTTTTTGTTCCTTTTTTGAGCTTGGTGGTGCCAATAGCTCTATTAAGTGTATTTGTTGGGTTTATATTTCCAATGGTAGGAATGGTAATGAATTATCCCGCGGAACTATTTTTAGGAGTGCTTAAAAATTTTGTGGATGTATCAGCAACTTTGAATTGGGGTTGGATGAAGGTTGGGTTAGGCTCCGTGTGGTTCTTTGGATTTTGGGCGGCGTTGGTTTTAACTATTTCTTCTATGAGGAATACTAAAATCCTATGGAAAATGCTTACCATTTCATTGCTAATGGTAATCTTAATGCAGGCTGAAGGGATCCATTCGAAACTGGCCAAAAACTATTTAGAAGTTCTTGTTTTTGATGTTGGGCAAGGAGATGCAATTTTGGTTACAACTCCTCAGGAAAAACATATTCTTATAGATGCTGGAGCTTGGAGTCCAGGTGGAAACTCAGGGCAACAAGTTATAATCCCCCATCTAAATTCGGCAGGAATAACAAAATTAGATGCCGTTGTTCTCTCACACCCACACGCAGATCATATTGGAGGAATTATAACGCTACTAGAAGATATAGAAATTGGTGTTATTTATAACTCTGGATATCAATACGACTCAAATCTATATCATTCATATTTAGAATTAGCTAAAGAAAAAAGAGTTAAAGTGAAATCGGTTAAAGCTGGTGACAGAATTGAGTTAGACCCAACAATTTTAATGTTGGCGTTGGGACCAAATGGAACTAAACATGGTTCAGACCCCAACCAGCATTCAGTAGTGCTAAATATAATTTACGGAGAGAATGAATTTCTATTTACCGGTGATGCGGGGGAAGATCAAGAGAAAAGAATTGTGAATAAGTATGATGAACTGTTGGACATCGACTTTTTGAAAGTAGGACATCATGGGAGCAGAACAAGTTCAGAAGGCTTTTTCCTAGAGCATTTATCGCCAGAAATATCTGTAGTTTCATTGGCGGATAAAAATAAATTCCGCCATCCCCATCAAGAAACTATTCAAAGATTGGCAAAATCAGGAACGAACACCTACTTTACCGGTAGAGATAAAGCTTTAGTCTTTAAATCTGACGGAAATATTATTACTAAAAGTGAATGGAAATAAAGCGCTTTTCTTAGCATGAGCCTTTTACAATAGAAACCCGTACTTTTGGGAACAATAGATAATCAAAAGAGCTACACAGACCAATTTTAATGGATCAAACGGAACGCCCAAGCTTCGAAGAAGCTTTAAAAGAACTAGAACTTATTGTCTCCCAACTTGAAGATGAATCCATAACACTAGAGGATTCTGTTACTTTATATGAAAAGGGTGTTAAGCTTTCTAAATTCTGTTCTGAGATTCTTAATCAAGCAGAGCTCAGAATTGAGCAAGTAAATGAAGCGAATAATTAACTAACAGCTTACTATGGAATCTAAATCTGCCAAACCAGGCGTGTTATTAGCTGGTATAAATTCCCCTGAAGATTTAAGAAATTTAAGTGCCGACCAACTACAAGATGTTTGTGATGAGTTGAGAAATTATATCATTGATATAGTTTCAATTTATGGTGGGCATTTTGGTGCCAGTTTAGGTGTTGTAGAATTAACTACTGCGTTACATTATGTGTATGAAACACCGAAAGATTTATTGGTTTGGGATGTTGGCCACCAGGCGTATGGGCACAAAATTCTAACAGGGCGAAGAGATAATTTTTATACCAATAGAACTTATGGTGGGCTTTCTGGTTTCCCAAAAAGAAGCGAAAGTGAATACGATACTTTTGGAGTAGGTCATTCAAGTACGTCTATTTCGGCTGCTTTGGGAATGGCGGTTGCTAACGATTTGAACAAAGGCGATAA
>TARA_R110002096_G_scaffold273422_2_pt1 | contig 21262 bp, 14 predicted proteins | sample TARA_R110002096 | Tara Oceans TARA_R110002096 (sample SAMEA4397295) | marine metagenome | biome: Polar Biome; feature: [DCM] deep chlorophyll maximum layer (ENVO:01000326); material: water (ENVO:00002006), including particulate matter (ENVO:01000060) such as... | depth 35 m
TAACCTACTACCAGTATCATCACTCTAGTTATACACACACTACTAGCCATCATGTGTTATGCTAAGGGATAGCCACTCGCCGGCATCACCTCTCACTCCCGATGCCTACGGGGCTCCGCCCACTCCGCCATCGGGACTTCGAAGCTGAGCGCGCCGACTGCCTTCCCAATAATACATTTCCGATCAACCCCTCACTTTGACAACTACACTCTAATTGGGAGCCAGCCTCGGATGTAAACACTCGACATCTACCTCAAAATAATCACCTCGAAATCCATAAATCACTTAAAATCAACGCTATCAAGTCACTTTCGAACCTACGAAACTGGTCGATCATATCTATTCTTCGTAGTTCTTCAAATATCACGATTTTAGCCGAGAATCACGATATCCTGCCCTGAAACAACTAATCCAAATCTACGAATCCTGCTACTTTTCGTAGATTGAGGATTCGATGTTACAATTGCTTGGCTCAAGTAACCACTCCTCCAACTCATTCTCTAGATCTGCTGGAAGCCGCTCGAAAATAGCCGCAAGCACTCCCAATACTTTCTCGGTCCTGGGAAGAAATCCCCTTGGAACTTCAGAGGTTGTCTTGGCCGCGTTTGCTACGGTTTGGCGAATCACCTCCATACCGAAAAGACCATTAAGCTTCTGAGATAGCTGACTTTGGCTCAAATTGGAATCTATCTTCCCCCGTGCCAAGAGTCTAATTATACATTTGAAGATTAGAGGCTGAAGTTCAGCTCTTGGCCCTACCTGACCATACCCGGTTGCGTCACTAGAAACTCGAATTTGCACCTGCTTCATTCGTTGAATAGCAACGATCTCCTTCAAATACTCCAAGTCATCTGGCGTTTTGAGACTACGAAAAAGTTCACGCTCTTGCGAATCCTCGCTAGGTGGGCCGCTATTGGCGTCATAGTCACCACGCATAATTTTTGTCCCACTTCTCCAAGATAAGAATTCTTCCTTGTCTTCTAGAGGACGTGTGGCGAAGAAGAGATGCGCTCCCCAACCATGAACATACCGGATGCCCGATTGCGCTGGAGCACGCCCAAAATCAAATTCCATGTTGAGGCGTCGCAGAACCTCGATTGGCTTCATCGGCACCCCCTCAACCAATTGGGCCAGTGATGGCCGTCGCAAGGATTTGAACCTTGCAAACGGATCACGTCGAAGAAACGAATCAATAATCCAACGATTCTGCTCTTGCTTTGTTTTCAGGTCGCCCGGAGGGCTAATTCCAGCCTTTGCAAGAATTTGATCATCACCCATTCTGGCCAGAGTCGCCTGTCCACGGGTTTTCCATGAAAGTATTTGTTTGGCTCTTTTCTTCACCTCTAGAATCGAACTGTTTCCTGTCATCCTTTTCCGAGCGCTTCTCATGGATTCAAGAATCACTCCTGGTTTTGATTCGAGCAGATCAATACTGGCGTTAGTCAGCAAACCGTCCGTGGTTACTGAAATGACTTCTTTGGAGGAAGGAACACTGGCCAACAATTCCCCTACTGCGGCCCGCACTATTCCAGACGCCTGTGCAGCAAACACAACCTGAGTTAAACTCGACGGATTCTTTTTCTCTAATGAACCTTCAGAGGTTCTTTTCTCTTCAATTCCTTGGGCTACTTTGCCGTAAAGGTTTAGCGAAACCAGCTTCCAGATATCTTTTCCCATGCGATTCTTCGCCTTACTACGAAGGCTTATCAACTTTTTCACAACCACCTCGAACGGTCTCTCATTCGGATCTACCTCCACAGTCACACCTTCGACTACTTGAATCTCGCATCCGAGTTTCTTTGCCAAACGGAGTTCGGGTCCCGTCACGTATGAAGATCCTTTAAGTGGAAAGATCAAGTTTTCCTCAATCCTAACAGGTATGCAAGGAAAACGAGTCTCTGGTGGAAACTTGAACTCAACTTTGGCAAATCCGAGTACATCTTCGGCCAAAATGGCTTCGAGCTCCCTTGTGTTCGTCATGCTTTGCCAAATTGGCCTTCCGATAGTTGCCATCGCAGTTGGATATGCTGCACTCAGGTCGATGTCACTCCATTCTCCCTCAGGAGACGGGCCAAAGTAGAATGACTCGTTGCGTCCTCCGTGGTAGCATTCTGTCAAAAACCTTTCCCGATCATGGATTGACGCAATATAAACTTCTCCTGCCTTGAACCGCTCTTTTCCGAGAATTTTCAGCCGCTTTCTTGCAGGGCCCCAAAGGCCTTTAACAAACTGTTCCGCAATTCTTCCAATAGTCGCTGGTGCAGCAAATTTGTCCACCTGTCCTGAGAACAGCTTCTCTAGAGAGAGAAGGTAGCATGCAGGGACAAAGGCCCGGAACTTCGCTAGCTCATCATGCTTTTGGCGGTTCACGCGAAATAGGTTTGCCATCTCATCTTCCCTAACAATATCCTTCATCTGATCAGATCGAACACAGAGATCGCCTAGTTCTTTCAAATCGACGTCAGTATCCTTCGATAAGAGTCTGGTGTCCCGAATTGTTACCCCTAATTCGCGTTGGTTTCGATTCGAATCCGTCACTTTAAGTGTCAGTCCGTTCTTCTTCATCGTGACCAATGCTCCATGATTTTCTTGCATTGAATTTGCCAAGCTACGGAAGTCCTTAACAACCGAGAGGATCTCCTTAGTACCATGGGCAACCACGACTACACTACGTGGATAGTGAGAACGATTAGCTTTTCTCCTGAAGGTTTGGATCAATTTCTGCAATATATCAGAAAGTTTTTTTATTTTGTTAATCACCACTACATCGTGTACAGTATCCCCCTTCCAATGGGCCCAAAAAGCTATTGAATGAAGAATTACGTGGTCTGAACCAAGGAACTCTCGGGTCGCAGATACTCCTATGATCATAGGCTTCGGATTTCCGGGTGAATGTCTTTTTCTTGTAGCCTTCATAATCTGTCAATAATTTCGGATTGAGCGGAAAGCTCCCGAAAATTCATCTGTCGGAGACAGGGTTTTCCAGAGAAAGAGCTTTGCCGGAGGAGCTATCCTTACATGACTTCTTCATAAATGGTCTGAGCGCAAACGCCTCTCTAAGTTGCGGAGAATGAACTGCCATCGGAAGCTCTGATATCTACCGATGGCTGTTCACTTGCTTGAGCTCCACGAAAACATGCAGAGTGAAACGCAAATCGATTCCTAGCTAAAAGCGATTTTTGGCTCTCACTTCGAACCGCTCTAGTGAAGCCAATACTCTTTGAGGATCAAACATCACAACTCCCCCGACCTTGAAGAACGGGATTATTCCTTTACTCATCCATCGTTCGACTGTTCGAACGCTAATTCCTAACATCGCAGCCAGTCTAGGCTTTGAGAACCTAACTGGATCGTCACTATGGACTTCGGATTGCTCCAATTTTGTCTACCCGATTTAAGGCATGAGCGCAGTCCCCGGGAAGGACACATCCCTCGTTCAACAAACAAGGGTCAACAAATCAGGTGCTTGGACCAATTGAGTTCTAGAGTATTCAACAAAATTTGAATCGCAACTTCGTGAGCAACAATCCGCACGGTTTGCCGGTGCGATTGGCAATCATCACAAGTCAAAACAAGTTGGTAAAATCGAAAACCATTTTCTTGCCTCTTGCTTCGAGACAGGACGCCGATAGTTCTTCAGGATCACCTGCGGCGAATTTCCCATTTCATTGGCCAACTTGTTTTTATCTTCTAAAATTGAAAGACGGTAGCTCGCAAAGCTGTGTCGAAGGACATCTGGAGGCCATTCGTCAAGGGCGCCCTCTTCCTTCATCTTTTTCACTTCATCGGCAAGCAGATACCGGGGCGCTTTCCACTTTACGACGAGACCATTTGTCTTCTGAAATCGCCGAAGCAGCGTTTTCAATCCTGGAAGCAAAGGAACGAATCGGTCACGCAAGGTCTTTCTGGCCACGCTTGCCTTAATTTCAATGTAGTCATTTTCCCAATTGATCTCGTCCCACCCGAGACGAGCTGCCTCCGAAGGACGAAGTCCAGCGAAGGCGCTGAGTGCGACGTAAGGAATGAGGTCGGGACGTAGGCTGCCAAGGAAAGCTTGAAATTTCTCAGGTTCAAAAATTTTCACTGCTTCCTGTATCTCCGAATCTTTTGCCACCTTCTCGGCCTCGGTCTTACCTTCAGGCAAAAACCGTGATGTCCTTGCCCATCCAAAAAACGTGACAATTTGAGACCTGGCGTTGTTAAAATATCGCCCGCTCAACTTCCTTTCATCTCGAATATGTGAGTCAATTTGACGCTGAGTGATCTCAATGATTGGTCGACTATTGAAACTTTTCGCAAATTTACCAACATGCAGCTCCACCGATTCCACATTCCTCTTACCCGTGCGTGACATCTTCTCTTGAAGGTAACCCTCATACGCGTTTGCTACAGACTTTCCCACAATTACGTGGGATGTTTGCGCCAGAAAGAAGTTTGTCGCTTCTTGCAGTGTAGCTCGATTCTTGAGCTGTTTGTGAGCCGAGACAAAGCTGAGAACTGCCTCGCTTAGAGTCACACCGGTTGGACGCAACGCCTCGACTGCATTCAAATACGCGATCCTGTCATCTCCTGTCAAAAGATCCGCACTGGCTTGGCCGTTATGAATCCGCGTCGCGATCTCGTGCGCTAGCAATTCTGCCTCCTCAACCTTGGCCCTACGAAGCCTTTTCCGTTCTGTCCCCTCATACCACTCGACTGTTGGACTGCCCGAGGTGAAATAGATTTTGACCACCGCAGAACCAACTTTCACACGCTTTGGTTTCCGTCTTAAAGATGCCATTATGTCGATAAGTTGTCACATATTTGTCACATCTCATCAATCCCGAAAACCCCATATCTCCCTAACCCACTGATTATCAACCGATTAAAATGGCGACCCGTACGGGATTCGAACCCGTGTTACCGCCGTGAAAGGGCGGAGTCCTAACCGTTAGACGAACGGGTCGGCTTGGACTACCCAACTTTCGTTGGGAGCGGTAGTTTGTTCAGAATCCGGAAAGTCGCAAGCGATATTTTATCCTTTCATCTCGAGATTTCTTCGAGAATCAAATTCGCGCTTCGATCTGCGGCTCCTTGATCGGGCCCGAGTACCTCATCAACGTTCTTGATGAGCGCTTCCCGGCTTTCGTCATTCTCGACCAACCTGATCAACGAATCTTCCAGCTGGGCGCTTTGGGAAAGCTGGATGCATGCTCCTGCGCCGACCATCCGCTCAACGAACTCCGAAAAATTCTGCATGTTCGGTCCCATGATGACCGGCTTTCTTGCGGCGAGTGGTTCAACCGGGTTCTGCCCCCCTTCCGCGAGGAAACTCTTCCCTATCAGCACCACGCTGGCGAGATAATACCAGGCCCTCAGCTCACCCGTGGTATTCACAATGAGGCAGGTTTGTTCGTTGGTTGCGGGGATCTCGCCGTTCAATTCGGTTTTCAGGAGTGGCGCGAGCGAAAGCTCCCGAAGGTCACCCGCCACTTCGGCGGCTCGCTCGGCGTGCCGAGGGACAACTACCAAGAACGCATTTGGACACTTGGCCTTGAGCTTGAGGAACACTTCCCCGATGAATTTTTCTTCGCCCGGATGCGTGCTGCCCCCCAAAATCACCGCTCCTTCCTCGCCGGGGCGAAGTCGACCGAGCAGCTGACGAAATTCGGCAACTTGAGCTGACGCATCGGGTAATCCGTCCTGATCGAATTTGATGCTCCCCGTTACGAGAATTTTTTCTCGCTCGATCCCAAGCCCCTCAATTCGCTCCTTATCCAGTTGGGATTGAGCCAGAACCCGTTCCAGTTCGGAAAACATGGGCTTGGTCAGCGCTCCAAACTTGCGGAAGCGCCGTTCAGACCGGGGCGAGAGTCTCGCATTTGCCAAAACCACGGGAACCCCTTCGGATTTGGCGCGCCAAAGGAGATTCGGCCAGATTTCGGCTTCAATCAGGACAATGAGCCGTGGCTGAATCTGAAGAAAAGCACGGCGAATAGGGCCCTGAAGATCGATGGGGTTGTAAATCGCGGTGTAGCCGAGATGGGCGTTCTTTTGGGCCAGAGCATAGCCCGTCGACGTGGTGCAGCTCAGGACGATCGGAACCTCCGGAGCCTGTCGTCGGAGCGAGCGGATCAGTTTGTGGGCTAAAAATACCTCACCAACGCTGACGGCATGAATCCAGATCGGGGGATCGAGAAACAGGTCGCGTTTCGCTCTTGGCGAATAGATTCCGAAACGCTGGCCAAAGTCTTTCGCGAAACCGCCCCGTCGCATCATCTTCAAAAAATAGCCGGGAGCGGCCAACACGATCGCAACAGGCAGAATCAGGTTATAGATGGCGACGACAGCACGAAAACTCATGGGCGGGAGCGGGATCTTGGTGGTGATTACTTCTTTTGCAAGATCCAGATTGCCGTGGCTCCGTAACGCCGGTGATCAACCACCTGCCAATTTTCGGCGGTTGGCTCAGGCGCAGGATGGGCCGCCTCGAGGATCAGCAAGCCTTCCTCTGCGATTCGATTCAAGAGATCCTCGTTTTCGAGGAGCCCAAATGCGAGATTCTCTTCGTCCTTGCCTTTCGCATATGGAGGATCGGCAAAAATAAGGTCAAAAGTCGCCATCGAGCCTTTCAAGAACCGATCCACTTCCTGAATCGCAATTGTTCCCTTGCTATGGAGTTTCGCTTTTTCGAGATTCCGGCGAATGAACTCACTGGTGGGCCGGTGTTTCTCGACAAAGACGGCGGATTCGGCGCCGCGACTGAGCGCTTCAATTCCCAAACCGCCAGCGCCAGCAAACAGGTCGAGAACCCTAGCTTGGTTGACTGATTCTCCAAGGATCGAGAACAGGGACTCCCTCACGCGGTCGCTGGTGGGACGAACCGCGTGTTTTGGCACCTGCAACGGGATTCCACCGGCACTTCCTGCGATCACCCGCATGACTAACTAGCTCTTGTTTTTCCCTTTGATGATCTCGCTGGCACGCTCCAGAATTTCGCGTTCCTCCGGGGTCAACGCGCCAATTCCTTCACTGTTGATCTTGTCCAACACCTGATCGTAATCAGGCTTCTTGTCGGTGAACTGAGCGTCGATGATGTTGGGATTTTCGCCGCGTTTCGAGTAGGGAACCGTTTTGCGACCGCGCTTCCTTTCTCCAAATTTGAATCCCAGGAAGTATTTGCCGTGAAGGAAGCCGTAGAGAGTTCCACCGGCATGGGCAATCCAGGCGACTCCTGCGGTGCCGGTTAGATAGGTGATCAACCCCAATCCCAAGTTCAAAATCACCCATCCCCAGGCAAGTTTCATGACCCGACCTGTAACTGGAATAAAAAAGAAGAGCAAAAGGCGTAACACTTGGTCTGGCACAAGCATCGCATAAACCCCGAGCAAGGCGGAAACAGATCCTGACGCCCCGACCATTGCTCCCGGCTGTTGAAAAACGAATCCAGAGATCAACTCGAGGAGAGCGGCCGCGATTCCTCCAATCAGGTATACGGCAGCAAATACAATTGGCCCAAGTCGGAGAGCGACTTCTCGTCCCAAAAAGAAGAGAACCAGCATGTTCGCAACGAGGTGAAGAATCGATCCATGGATAAACTGGTGACTAAAGAGCCGCCAAATTTCACCCCTTCCCAAATCGGCCAGAGAAAGGCTACCCGCACGGGAAATTTCTCGAACCAATTGTCCGTTTACCTCCACCGAGCGTTGAGAGACCCAGCCCATGGGACCGGAAAGCACAAAAATCGCCACAGAGATGGCGATAAAGACCCACACGATCATCGGCGCGCCGCCAGGGCCAATCGATCCGCCCTTCCAACCCGGTTCGTCATCGCGCATGTAGTCTCGATCGTGGATTCCCATATTGAGGTTCAGATGTTAGGAGATTAATGAAGCACTTGGTGGAGAAATTCCAACCAGCAAGGCTGAGTTTTAGACGTAACGAATCACACTTCTGGAGTGAGCGGGCGCATTTGTTTTGGAAGAATCGAGTATTTGAGCCAAGCGCTGCCTCCGGCAAAGCGATTGCATTCCAAGCCCCATAATGATGCCTTTTTCACTTCAAAATTCCCTTGAGGAAATCCGGTGAGAAATGCAATGAGGCCGGAAAAGTCGGGTTCGTGGCCCACAATGACAAGGTGGCCCAGCTTCAAATAATCCCGCAGCTCAGTGGCTCCAGCTTCCGGGTTCATGCCCGATGCAAGAAACTTGGCCTCGGTGGGCTCGGAAAGCCCAGCCTGAAGCGAAAAAAGTTCCGCTGTCTGCCGCGCTCTCACCAAGGGGCTATGCAGAACCAGGTCAGGTTCCCACCCCTGAAGTTTGGAAAATTTCCCGGCCGCTCGGGCCTCATTCATTCCCTTTTCGACCAGTTCGCGGCCATAATCATCACCACCGGCATTCCAAGGCTCGGCAGTTGCGTGACGGAGAAGTGTGAGATGCATCAGGGAACATTCCCCGACTCTAACTAATCGCCAAATGAAATCCCGACCGCACGGGCGCTGTCGACGACCTGGCCCTGGGGATCAACAAGCTTCAGATGATCGACGGCATCTGCAATCGACACGTCACCAACGTGATAGCTCTGATAATTGACCATTCGCCCGAACTGGCGTTTCTCAATCAATCGAACCGCGTGGACTCCAAAGCGGGTGGCAAGGATTCGGTCCCAGCTCGTGGGAGAACCGCCACGTTGCAAATGGCCCAACTTCACCGCCCGCGTTTCCTTGCCGCTCAATTCCTCTATTCTTTCGCCAACAACGTCTCCCAAACCACCCAAACGGTGTTCACCCACTGAATCCTTGGCGCGATAGATCGCTTCACCACCAACCGTTTTGGCGCCTTCCGCCACGACGACCAGAGTCGCGTGCTTTCCACGTCTCTCTCTCTCTTGAACGACCTCGGCCACCTTTTCAAAGCTAAACGGAATTTCCGGAATCAGAATTACCTGCGCACCACCACCCAGACCTCCAAACAATGCGATCCATCCAGCATGCCGCCCCATCACCTCGACAACCATGACACGCTTGTGGCTCAGCGCCGTCCAATAGAGCCGATCGAGGGCATCGACGACACAGGTTACCGCAGAATCAAAGCCGAAGGTCATCGCCGTCGCTTCCAGATCGTTGTCAATCGTCTTAGGAACGCCAACAACGGGGATTCCCGCTTCGTGGAGTTGCAAACCTGCGGTCAACGTTCCATCGCCGCCAACCGCCACCAGGGCATCGATTCCATTTTGGCTCATCGACTCCCTGACCTGCTCGATCAATTCCCGAGGAATCTGCCGGACATCGCCTTCGCCGGTTTTTGCGGAAAACGGGCCACGATTTGCCGTGCCGATGACCGTGCCGCCCAATTTCATGATGGAAGGCGTCTCAAAAGGATCCATCGGCATCAAATCGCCCTTGAGAATCCCCTCCAATCCATCGATAACACCAACCGTTTGCCAACCCAGTTTGTGAGCCGCACCAACGACACCATGTGTCACAGCATTAAGGCCAGGGCAGTCGCCACCGCCATTGAGGATCCCGATCTTCATGGCCTCAGTTCTAAGGCCAAACGGGCGACTTCAAACTAAAAAAATGCCATTTATGGCATGTCCAACTTGTCCTTCGCGCTCATGGGCAGTCCAGCCGCCAACCAACTTTCATATTTCCCCCATCCACGGGAGATCAAGCTGGTGGTTTCGCGGAAGCGGTCGGTCGAATCCAGGACCACAATAATGAGGTGATAGGGCGTGCGGAGCTGGCGATTCCCCGGAAGTATTTCGATGCGGTCAGGTTTGCGGACGCTCGTAATCAGGCAGTCACCCGCCCGGGACGTCCTCCCGGTTTTTACACCATCAACTCCAAACTGCTCGAGAAGCGTATTGGTATTGTAAATTCGGAACGCCAATTGTTCCGGCCCTCGCATGAACGAAACGTCGCGCTGTTTCTGACCAACAATGAAGTTAAAAGAAGGCTTTTTGATGGCATAGTTCGTGATTCTTGCCATGTCCGCCGCCGTCGAGACTCCCTTAGCTCTACCTCCATCGTAACCATCCGGATTGACGAAGTTCGAACGGCTCATCCCCCGAGCTTCGGCGAGCAAATTCATCTGGCTGACAAAAAACTCGATCGCTGAACGGGCCTTGCCGCCATCCACCTGCCACATTTCCGTCCCGATGTGGTGAGCCAGCGTATACGCCGAAATGTTGTCGCTGGCCATAAGAGCCGAGCCAAGCCCGTCACGAATCGAAATTCGATCTCCCGCCTGAAGTCCCAGTGGATTTGCCCCTGCTTCGACAAAGGCTTCCGCCGGAACTGTCATCAGCGTGTTCATGTCACTGTTTCGAGCCGTGGTCCAGTCGAGCACGACACAGGCCGTTACCACTTTCGTCAAGCTGGCGACCGGGAGCTTGTCCGTGTAGTTTTTTCCTTCCAGAATCTTTCCGGTTCGCGAGTCGACGACGATATGCGCCTTGGAACTCTGACCCGTGACGAACGCAGGCAAAAAGCCGAGAATCAGAACAATCCAGACTCTGAGCAACGAAACAAGCGGGTGTGATTTTGGGGCGTACATGGCGAATCGAACCTCAACAAAATCTCGGACGTTTCCAGCAAAATGTTATTCGTGTGAGACCGAAAGCGAAGTGGAGGATCAAACTCCCTTCACCGTTTCGAGACGCCGGTTGACGTAGACTGCCACTTTTTCAAACAGCCAGACTCCGAGACGGCGCTCACGAACGTTTGCGAGTTTCACATAGCCCCATTCCCCTTCGTTGAGTTGCTCCGCAACATCCGGGACATCAAGCACCGCATAGGCCGCAAAGTGGGTTTTGGTCAGTTCCTGTTGAGCGGCGCGGGCCTGATCTTCGCCAATCCCGGCAAAGTGACTCAACTCCTCCGACATGCCGCCCCGCTGATACGCAAGCCCTTGCTCCCGCGCCGAATCGAACCGGGCCCGATTCCTCACCAATAAGGGCCCTCCGCCAGTTGACGCCAACGCCGGATGCGGCACGGCGGTCGTCCCCTGCAATTCGGCCCGCTCCAGAGTGGCTTTGATCACCTTCTCATGCCCTCGCAATCTGAGGATCACCGCCTCGCCATTTTTCCCCTTCACAGAATCTGCGTTTTCCTGCTTTACCGTGATCAGGACTCGAGGTGCGGTTTGAGGAATGACGGCCATGATGGAACTTCCCGGGTGGAGATAGCGACCAACCAGACTATCGAGCCGTTCGCCAAAAACCTTGCCAGCCTTCGGCGCTTTGACGGACAGGCTATCAATCAGGGCCTGCGTTGATTCCAATCGCTCCTGAAGCGCCTTGAGGTTCTCATTCTCGGCCTGCCAGGCAGCGAGGCGTTCCTCGTCAAAATACTGCCTACCGCGCAAAATCGAATGCTGAATGTCAATCCGGAGTTGCTTCAGTTCGGTTTCCTTGGCTGGGTTTTCCAGACGTGCGAGCACCTGACCTTCCTCGACCACTTCACCATTTTCACAAAAAACTTCCCGGACAAATCCCGCGCATTCCGCCCTCAAAACCACCTTGTCATGATACTCGATCACGGCCGCAGCCTTCGGGGCTGGATCAATCGGGACAAAATAGCCGATCGCAAAAAGCCCGGCACCAATCAGCCCCATTTTACCGAGCGATCCCATCAAATTTGGCCGCCGGCCATTCTCACCTTTAAAAAGGAATTTGAGCGATTTGAAGAGGCCGCCAAAAACCATTCCAATCACCGCAATGCCGACCAGCAACACTCCGGCTCCCTTGAAGAGCACACTGGCCATCGCCATAATTCCGATCCAAATCACCCAACGCCAGATGAAGGAGAGAACCCCATAAAGGCCAATCGCAACAGGTTGTTCCTTAAAGGCGGGTGGTGGCGGTAGATCCTTGATCGAATAGAGCGTCTTGCGCCAGAACCACTGCATGAATTGCTGCCCCTTGGTCGCCAGGTTCGGGATGCGCAACAGGTCAGACAAGATGTAGTAACCATCAAAGCGCATCAATGGGTTCGCATTGAACAGCAATGTGATGGTCGATGCGGCAAAGATGGTGTTGTGCGCAATGGTATTGATAACCCCGGGTTCGGTTCTCACCCAAATGATCACCGCCAGCGCAGCCAAAAGCAGCTCAATGAACATCCCAGCGGAAGCCACATAGATCCGATGCCAACGGCTGGGAAAACGCCAACTCGCACTCGCATCCACATAGGTCAAGGGAGTCACAAACACCAAAAGCTGAATGCCCCATTCCGGTATGACGCCGCCAAACTTCTTCGCGAGGACTCCATGCCAAATCTCATGAACCAGTTTGAGGAACACGAAAATTCCACCAAGAATCAGCCAATTGGTTCCCGGAAGAATCACCGAAGCGCTCGCGGAAACGAAAGGCGTCCAATTCTGGATCAACAAGAATCCGGCATAGCCAATCAACGCGAACCAAGCGATCACAAACGGTAAGGTCCCGGTCCATGCCAGCCATGGCGTGAGTTTGGTGAGGAGCGCATCCGGATTCCCCATCGGAATCCGAATGAAAAACAACTTCTGCATCGCCTGTTTCGGCTTCTTGTCAGCTTGTTCCGCGGTGTGGTCGTAACGACGTCCGGATTGATCTGCATTGTCGCTTTCCAACAAACGCTGGTCGATCAGCCAACGCAGGAGAATCGTCGCCTCTTCCTCACTGAGAGCCCGATCGCCGAATTCCCGAGCGTTCTGAGAAAGGACTTCGCGGGCTGTCCGATTCCCATCCAGATTCTGGAGAAACTGGTATTCCGGCAATCCAATCTGGAAATAACGCCGATGCGTCAGATCTTCCAGAATGTAACTGGGGCGTCCGCGATAATCCTGGAAGGCAAACTTGAGATCCTTGCGCAGTCGCGGTCGCGACACGGTCAATTCTCGGACTGCGTGATCGGGTGTCATTCGTGCGGCCTACCAGAAGAACATGCGAATCGATTCCCAGAGACGATGGAAAATAATCCAGCCGATGGGGCGCTGAACACTCACGATCCGGGCCTTGCCTCTCATCCCAGGCCGAAGCTCTCCACTTTCATTTTCAACAATCGCGAGACCGACGAACACATTTCGATCATCCTGGATCTCCGAAATGGGGTAGACCTCAGCCAATTCCGACTCATGACGATACCCGGTTTGTGCCTCGAGACGCAGTTGCACCCGTTGGCCTGCCTTCACGCGGGAAATCTCCGCATCGGGAATCGAAATCTCCAACTCCAGTTGATCAATCGGAGCAATATCAAACAGCTTTTGGCCGGTTGAGACCGGGACCCCCTCACTGCGTTCCAGGTTACCGCTCAGGACGACGCCGGCAATCGGCGCCTTCACTTCCAGGTTATCCCGTTGGTAGGTCAAGAGCGCGACCTCGAGTTCCAAACCATCGGCTTCGAGTTGAGCAAGCTGCTGCGCGGCAACATTGCGCTTGTCGGTCATCGCCTGGTCACGCTTCGTCTGCGCCGCCTCATATCGGGCGATCGCCTCGGCATGTCGCCAGCGAATTTCCTTGCCATCGAGCACGGCGAGCAACTGTCCGGCCTCAACCGTGTCACCGGGTTTCACCACCGCCCGTTCCAGAATGCCATCAAACGGTGCCGCAATCTGGCGGGTCCTCTCAGGTTGAAGTTGAGCGTTTGCCGTAATGCGGTGGGGAACCGGAATCAGCATGAACGCGGCCACCGCGATGGGCAGAGCAATCCAGACCACCTTCTTCATCTTGGTGGCACCCTTTTGGATTCGGCGGATCGCACCGCGCAAGCCGCGGGGATGACTTTGGCTGCTCAAATGCACCAGTGCGGCAGCATGCGGTGTGGCGGCTTCCACGAGATCGAGCTGTCGCGGCATCAATCGCGTATCCTTCTCCCAAACGAATGACCAAGCTCCCAGAGCCTGCCCATCTTCCGTTTTCAGCGGCAAGGTTACGACCTCAGTTCCACCAAGGGTCTCCAACAAAGGATCCTGGCTCGCCGAAGTAAGGCATCGTGGCAAATCCGGTCGTTCAGGCCAACACATCGTCGCATCCACTCCAATCGCCTCACGCATGGCTCCACCCAACAGTGAAGTCGACTGACTGCCACTCTCCATCCGGCCGGCACCAGAAAGGCCATAAACCTTCACCTTATGCGTCGTTCCCAAGCCAACCGCAACCCGGCTGCATCCCACCACTTCGCGCATTTCATCGCAGATGATGGACATGGCCTGACGAAATTCCGTTGCCTGGGCGGCCCGGGAAAACAAGTCGACCATCAGCGTCGCTTGATCGAATCCATCGCGGAGCGAAGCGGAATGCTCGCCCAACGCCCGCCTGACAAAAAGCTGGGTCACGAGGTGCAAGACCGTGAACGCCGGTTCAACAAACGGAGCGCGATCCGGACCCAGCAACAGAGCCAATGCCATGGGTGACTGACCGGAAATGGTAAACGGCACGCATAACAATACATAGCGCGTATTCTTCAGCGAAATCGTCGCCCGTTGACTCGATTGATGACTGACCGCGGTCGCCGCAATCAAATCCACCTGCTGTTGAGCAGTAAAGCCAGACCGGTCACCTTCCGATGTCGTCACGACTCGCGTCACCAATTGCGAGCCTTCCTGAACATAGAGCAAGCCCATCTTCCCGCCGGTGATCGAAGCCGCGAAGGCAATCGCAGCCTGTTGGAACCGGTCGTCGTCCGTTTCTGCAAAAATCCGCTCAATCTGCGCAAGGGTGAACTCAGGGCGAGTGATATCCTCTCCTGACGATGCCGCGGACGACGCAGAGTTTTGAGCCGCCAAGGCGGCTGTTTGTGGCACGGTACTCATGAAACACAGCAGGGGCAGAACCGGCTAGACAGGACCACCAATTTCACCCCTTTCTGACGGTTCTCAAGAATCATCCTTCAATTTCGATTCAGCCTCATCGCCTCACACTTCCACCACTCTTCATCAGACCGATCAGCCGACTCGATCTGATTTTCTTACCTTCCAGGATCTTGGAAGCGTTTTTGCAACGCTTCCTCCTGCAAATCCCATTGAAAACCGCTCGGAACGCCCATTTTCAGGAAGGGCTACCTTGTCGTGTTCGTGGGCCGCGGAATCTGCTATTCGCCGCCTTCCTGACGCTCAAGAGCTTTGTCCAAGAGACTGCGAAGCCGTGCCGCTCCAGCCCAGGACAACGCCACACGAGTGTGAACCGGGAGGATAGGGTCTCCGGTAGACGGATCGGGCACTGCTCCTGAGGAAAAATCGAGGATCAAGTCTTCGCGATTCGCGCTCAGCACGATCTGATTCGCATAAACAGCAGTCGTATTTTCGTATCGGACTTTCAGTTTCGAAGGGTCTTGTTCACTCATATAATTAATGAAAACGAGGTTTCAGGGAGGCGCAATGGTAGCGGTTACCCAGAAGATTGCAAACCTGAACCTCTAACTGGTGAAAGGCAAAAATTGTGATACAAAATGTCCAAGTAGTTCACGTTTGCAGCGTCGAACTCAAGGATAAGCCTGTTGACTCTTACTTCTGAAACAATTTTCTTCGATTCTTAACCTTTTCGTCCATGTACGATCCTCTCTATCTAGCCATTCTTGGCATCTCAATGCTGGCCAGCTGGTTGGTAAGCAATACGCTCCAGCGAAAGTTTGCGAAATATTCTCGTGTGGGTCTCAACGTTACCGGTCGCGAAGTTGCCGAAAAGATGCTTCGCGATGCAGGGATCAACGATGTCGAGGTCACGGCCGTACGCGGCCAGCTCACCGACCATTATAACCCGATGAAAAAGACGGTGAACCTCAGTGAGCCCGTCTACGGAAGCAATTCCCTCGCAGCCGCTGCCGTTGCTGCTCATGAATGTGGTCACGCCGTGCAACATGCAACCGCCTACAGCGCCCTCAAGATGCGCTCGGCGTTGGTTCCAATCGTAAATGTCTCCACCCATCTTTCCCAGTGGGTGATCATGGCCGGCCTCGTCATTATGGGGATGAGCCAGGGAAAACATGCCTGGGTATTTTTGATCGGAATCGCGCTGTTTGCGATGACCACCCTCTTCAGCGTCATCACCCTCCCGGTCGAATTTGATGCGAGCAACCGGGCATTGACCTGGCTTGAACGCAGCGGTATTGCCCAAGGGCAACTGCAGGCAGGAGCGCGCGACGCTCTCAAATGGGCAGCCATGACCTACGTGGTTGCGGCCCTGGCGTCTCTCGGCCAGTTGCTCTATTGGATCATGCTCTTCATGCGTTCCCGACGTTGAGCCCCCCATTATTGATTGGCGGCAACTTCCTGAGAAGACTTTGGAGGTTCAAAAGACTGAACCAATTTGCGGTCCTTTGCCGTCCAAAGCCGCAGCACTCCGTCCTGGCCGCCGGCCGCGATCAACGAACCGTCCCGACTCACGGTTGACGTAAAGAGGAAGCCCGACGAGCCGCTGATGGCGCTCGTATCCAGTTTGATCGATTTGTCGCCGCTTGTCGTAATCACTTGTTCAGATGCTCCTGAGACAAAGGAAACTGACGTCACTTCCTTGGACCAACCTTTGAGGGTTTTGGTCTGCTCCCCGGATTCGAGACTCCAAAGCTTCACTTCCTGATCGGCACTCGCCGAAGCGAGATGCCTTCCGTCTGGACTCCAATCCACGCCAAGAACGTGCCCGGTGTGAGCCTCGAACGACTGAAGGTGCTCCAACGTCTCCGCATCAAACGTTTTCACGAATTTATCCGTCGAACCGGTTGCGAGCTGACTTCCGTCGGGGGAAAGCACAATCTCGGTGATCGTATCACTATGCGCTTCCACGTTCTCGGCAACGGCGGTAAGCGTCTTGGTATCCCAAATCTTCAAGCGACCGCTGCGGGAGGGAACGCCACTTCCCGTGATCAACGAATCGCCGCCTGGTGAAAATGACAGCGCGGTGACCCGATCGATCAGGAGAGCCGGGTCATCACCATCGCCGATCTGAGTGTGGGCCTCCCAATTTCGCTCGATATTCCAAGCCATCCCCTTCCCTCCCTTGAGGAGACTGATCAGCTGGTTGGTTTGACCAACTTCGATCCCTTCAATTTCCTGCCCCAGATTCAGACTTTCGAGATGAGTTCCCGAATCAGCCACATAGACCTCCACGTCACCCGTTTTGGTCGCGGTGTAGACTTGTGTTCCGTCGGTTGAAAACGCAATCCCGACGAGCGCCTGTTTTGGCAATTCCTCGGCAATTTTCTTTTGCAGGGCTTCGCGTTGCGCCTTCAAAATCTCCATTGCCGAATCATTGGTCGCCTTCCTGGCCTTCGCTTCTGCGACTTTTCTGGCGGCATCTCCGGTCAGTTTTGCAGCCAGGTCCCGGTTGCGAATCGAAAGCGATATGGCCCGCTTTGCATTGACCAATTCCGCCTCCGCCGCCTCAAGGTCAGTCTTGGCCTTGTCGAGCGCTTTCTGCAAATTGGCGTCATCCGGAGCCTTCGTCAGCGCAACCTCTGCCAAGCGAAACAAGCGGTTCTTCTTGGAATGATCGCCGAGTTTTTCTTGATACGATTGCTGCTTCGTGGGGATTTCCTGGCCAGCTTTGTCGGCGGCTTCCCCTTCCTTTTTCCAAGCGTCCTCCAGTTTTGGAACCTGCGCGGCATAGATTCCACTCAACCGCTTCGCCTGAGCCTCTTCCCGTTGAATCCTCTCGATCTCGACGGCCAGATCCGGAGAAGGCTGATACGTCGCCAAAACTTTGCCATCGGACAACTGCAACAGCTGGGCCGGGCCCGATGCCGCGACAAACAATGCCTGCGTCTTTGCGGCGTTGAGGACGACTTTGGTTGGCGTCACGCCTACCGGAAATTGCTTTGCCAAACTCCAGTCCGCCACCTGGTAAATTCGAATGGTGGCGTCTTTGCCGGCGGTGAGAAGCTGGGAATCCTTGTCGCCCAATCGAATGCGAATCGGAGCCCCCGCCGGTTCAGCCGGCATTCCTTCGATCGTAACCGGTTCCCTCTTGGTTGGTTCGATCTCGCCCTGGGGCAAAAACTCCGGTCGTTTCCAAAGCTTGACCACGCGGAACCCGCCGGAGGCCAGAGTGCCATCAGAACTGAAAGCCAGCGAGTGCACGATATCGCGGTGCGCACCTTTTAGATCAGCCGCCAAGCTATTTTGGCGCAGATCATAAATCTGAACGCCATGCCCCCGCCCCACCGCAGCGAATCGTCCATCGTCAGAAATGGCAACCGTGTAAATCGCAGGACTATCGACCTTCAACCAGGTTTTCGGCGCTGCGGCCGCAATGCTTGCCGTCCCTTTCGCCCCTTGATCCACCCAAAGCTTCAGAAGCGCGAGCTCTTCCGGAGTGAGGTTCACGGCCTTCGATTTGTTTTTCTCCGGAGGCATCACCGGATCCTCAAGGTGCGCAGCCGTGGTGAACAGCAGACTGACCGCCGCGTTCCCCGGTTCGATCGCCGGCCCTGAATCCCCTCCTTTCAGAATCGCTTCCGGAGATTCCAAAATAAGCTTCGCCTTCGCTTTGGTTTCGTTGTGGCAGGCAAAGCAGTTCTTCTTCAGAAACGGGACCACTTCCACGTTGAAATCCACCGGAGATTCCCGATTCAGATTCGCAACCGGAAGAGGCTCCTGGCCGTAGACAAGAGACGCGAAGCAAAGGAAGGCCAACAAGGTACGGACAATGGTCATTTCTTTTCGGGAGGTGCTGTAATTCGGAGGGAAATTGGTGGAGAAAACACGGTAAACTTCACATCGCGTTCTTTGGCGCGATCACTCGCCTTCTTCAGTTCCGCAGCCGCAACTTTTTTGGCGGCTTCGGCCTGCTTGACGAGTTCAGCCGCCTTCGCCGCAACTGCTTTCGCCTGATTGGACTTGGATTCAGCCCCGGCAACGGTTTTCTCCAATTCCGGTTTCGATTCGGCAGTCGCAGCCGCGAGATTCTTTTGGGCGAGCGACAGAGCCTCCGCAGTCTTGCGAACTTCGGCATCGGCATGAGTTTTTGCTTCAGCCAACTTCTTGGCGTTCTCAGTGATGGCCTTTTGCCAATGGGTCCATTTATCGACTTCTTCAGGGTTGGTTCGGTATTTCCCCATCACACCATTCGCCTGAAGCAGGAACGACCCTTCGCTCACCATCGGCTTGTTGTTGCCGTCCACGCGAAAGCTGATTTTCAGAGTTCCTTCGTTATCCTTTTCGGCAATATTGATTGAGGGCGGTCGATTGAAGTTCGGTAAGCCATAGGGGATGACGGTGACGTTTCCCTTGATCCCCTTCGCCTTGGTGAGGGTGATCGGCAGATCCAGCTGCTTTTGAATTTCGACTTCCCAGGTTTTCTCTTCTTTCAGAGCCAGACTCAACGGGGCCGGTTGCGAAGAAACCCGCAAAGGAAAAGTCGACGTCAGGCGAGAGGATAGCCGCTCTCGGGAATAGTCCCTGGCTCCCCATCGCAGCGTCCCAAATTGCGCATCGTCAACCAGGCTCCCGGCCGTGCCGGTGATCTTCACTTCAGAGTTTGAGTCCTTGACGGAATCCCCGGCGCTCAGGATGAGCCGAGTCTCCGTCGCCCCCTTCCAAATCTGTGACTTCAGCGCTGTCACTCCATCCGGCAATCCTGAGGCACTGATGTCAATCGGCCCGTCAAATCCGTCCAATCGCAAGGCGATGACGCGAATCGAGGCTGTGCCGCCAGCATTCAGGAAAGGAGTTCCCGGATCGGCGGTCCTTGCTTCCTGATAGGGTGAATCTGCGATTGCAATGAGTTGAAAACGCGGTCTCGCCTCTCGAATCGCGAGCTGGTAACTCTGGAGCGGGCCATAGCTTCCAAAGTTGTTGCGGACTCTTACCCGATACTCTCCATCCGCCGGGACCGTGAACAGCATTCCGCCATCAAACGTCCGCGAATCAAAGCCAACCACCGAACTCTGGATCGCGAAATCGTCTACTTCCTTGAGAATCTTGAAGGTTTCCGTTTCATCTGCAGCGCGGACCACTTGTTCAACGGTGAGATTCGGATCCGTCGAAACTGAAACACGATCCGACAAAACGCCGATCCACAGTGACTGATCCTTTTTGGCTGAAAACCGGAAAAAGTCGGAGTCACCCGGGAAATCAAATCGTCCAGCGACTTCGCAGGGCCAGTTGATCGCCTGTTCCTCAATCTGCGAGTCCTCATGAACCACATCGCTCTCCGCAAATCCTACCCGAACGGAGTTGGAACCCGGAATGGAGAAATTGAACCCATCGACAAGCTGCCGCATCGGCTTCAAACCGGTCATTGCCCGCGGCTCACTTTGTTCGGGAACGGAAACCTCGATCTCTGCGGTCTCCAACAAGACTCCGTCCTTCTCAATTCGCTCCCCAAGGCTTCCCTGAGGCAGATTTCGTCCATAAACCGTAAAGCGTTTTGTGGTTCCCGGAAGTGCGGCCAGGGGAAAGACGGCATCAAGATGTGGCTTGATCGAAGCGACCAGGCGATAGAAGTGATTTGCGCCACCGAGGTAAAGAAAATCGTTCACCTTGATGATGTAGGCACCATCCTCGGGCGCGAGAAAATCAGCCAGGGGATCTCGTCCCACCGAATCATGAGCTGCTGCGATGAGTTCGCCCTTTGAATTCATGATACTGAGCGAGGCATCCATGCGAGAATCAATCCTCCCCGCCCAGCAGTGAACTAATACCCTTTGTCCCTTTTTCGCTGCGACCTTGTAGTAGTCGGAACCATTCGCGGGAATGGTGGCGCTTACATACTGTTCCAGCGCAATCTCTTTCGCCGTTTCCACAGATTCATTCCCCCCTCCCTGGATAATCTCATCCGAACCAGAATTGGAACTCACCATGAACATCCGCGGCGTGGAGACCCCGAATTTCCCTACGACGCGAGCCTCGTAGAGCCCAGCAGGAACGTTAGCATCAATTTTCACCAAAAACTTCAGACCATCCTGCCGCGCTTCCGGCCAAATTTCATCGGCAGGCAAAAGAACGGGAGAAGCAGAAATGCCGGGGTGGGTAAATCTCAGCTCCGGTTGATCCAAGTCTGTGCCCGTCAAGGCAACTCTGAATTCCGTGCCGGCTTTGCCTCCCTGTGGCGAGATGTTGGTTAAACTTGGAGCCGGGAACTGCGCCCACAGCAGCGGAACCCCAAAGAAAAAGACGATCGCGCAGAGTCTCATGATGGATCTAAATTTGAGTGTCCAAGCTTAGTGGTTAAAGAGAAACTCCTTCGTGTTGACCAGCGCCCAGAGGATATCCTCGAACGCTTCTCGTTCCGCCTGCGCCTCGCTGAGTTTTTCATCTGCGGCGGCTCGCCCTCTCTTCTTCTCAAGATGCGCCCGAGCAGCCTGCAACTC
>TARA_R110002096_G_scaffold46751_10_pt1 | contig 21254 bp, 26 predicted proteins | sample TARA_R110002096 | Tara Oceans TARA_R110002096 (sample SAMEA4397295) | marine metagenome | biome: Polar Biome; feature: [DCM] deep chlorophyll maximum layer (ENVO:01000326); material: water (ENVO:00002006), including particulate matter (ENVO:01000060) such as... | depth 35 m
CATTGATCGCAGCGCCATGTTCTTCCTGCACCCGGAAGTCACCCGCTTCGGGCGTTTTGAGAATTGCGTGACTGTACTCGCCATTAAAAAAGAACAATGAGTACTCGCCCTCGGTTTGAATATTGTCGATAAACGGTTGTACGAAAAATCGTTGCGACTTGAATACCCTTGCCAGGTGCTCGACAAGCGCATCGTCAACTGGATTGTTCAGCACAAACGTGTCCTGGGCATTGGCGCCGATCGTCGGCTTGATTACAACTGTGTCGCACGCGTGCGCAGTAAAAAAGCCCGGCACGGCGGCTGCATCGAAAAATTCGTACCAACTGCTCGGCACGATGTCGCCGCCGCCCGCAGCGACATCGCGCAAGTAGGTTTTTTCGAGGTTCCATTCGACGGTGGATTTGTCATTGAACAGTATGGCTGCCGAAGCATCGATACGTTCCAGCACGGCGCGGAACTCGTCACAGTGCTGTGGATAATCCCAGGGGGCACAGATATACACCGCAGCAAATTGATTCCAGTCCGGATTCGAGCGCCAGGCCACGGTTTCCACCCGCCAGCCCAATGACCGCATGGGCGCGAAACTCAAATGATAATCTGTAACGTAGTCGCCCTCGTCCTGCATAGTCAGGTATGCGACTTTTTTCCCTGGCACCGCTTTCCCGCTAGTCGCCAAAACTGCCGGTACGCAAAAACGTCGTCGTCAAATCGATAACTCGACGCATGCGCATCATGAATGCATGCGAATGATGCACAACAATAAAGTCATCCATGCCTTCCACTTTCGTGTCTTCGACCGAGACTCTGCCATCGTCGGGATTTTCGAGTACGGCCGACGTGATCGGATCAATTGTCCGGTCGCCTGCAATGACACCAAGCTCGAAATTGACAGGTCCCAGCGCCAACGGAACGCTGTCCTCCCCTTTGCCCAACTGTTGCCCGACGGGCCCGTTAATCAGGTCGAACCCCGGCACACCCTCCAGTTCGTCAGCCGCCGCACTGCCCTGGTTCGGTGGCCCCAGCATCACGACACGACCCAACTCGTCAATGTTGTGCTCGCTAAGGTACTGGCGCACGAGGATGCCGCCGAGCGAGTGCGTGACGAAATGAATTTTCGCGAGGTCGTCGTGCGCTCGGCATTTTTCAAGACCTTCGCCGACGGCGATCAGGGCGAGTTCCGCAATTTCGTGATCGCGGGACGGATAGTCGATGTTCGCGGTCACATAACCGTCTTCGTCCAGTGCTTCCTGCATCGGATTCATCGACAGCGACGAACGTGCCAGGCCGTGCAGCAACACGACGCATTCATGCGCGAACGTGGTCGAGCTGAATGTGAGCAGCGCCAGTAGTGCGAGAAACCTAGGCACTTAAACCCTGCAATTGCCTGTCGTGAAATTTGGCGAGCAAAGCGAGCGCAACTATTGCACCGAGCAACGCCAGTGCCATATCCGATTGGGTGTCCCAGACATAACCCTGGGTGCCAAGAAACGACTCGGCTGCTTCATCTGACAGCAGCGCCACCCACCACTCGATGAGTTCGTAAAACGCACTGAATCCGAGGCAAAAACTGACGATGAAGAAGTTGCGCCACGCCGCCGAATTAAATACATCGAGCCGAATGACAAGCTCGCGCGCAATCATTGCCGGAACAAAGCCCTGGACGAAATGACCGAGCTTGTCATAGTTGTTGCGGTTTCCCCCCGTGGCGTCACGCACCCAGTCTCCAAGCGGCACTTCGGCGTACGTGTAGTGGCCGCCGACCATCAGGATGATGCAGTGTATGAGAATCAAAACGTAGACGAGCGTCGTTAGCGGAAATCGCTCGCGCGTAAACCACAGGATCGCTGCGCCCGCGACGGCAGGAAATACCTCGAGCCCCCAGGTCGGCAAATCTTTCGGCGCGATGCCCGACCAGACCAGAACAACGAGAAAAATCACTATCCAAATCAACCGCATACGAAAGTTCTCCTAGTAATGAGGCGGACGCTCATCGTCACCGTCGGGCGACGGCAGACCGTCACTGACCGACTGTACCCGCTGAATCAGCGACTTGCACAATGCTTCGAGCTGCATGATCTTTGCCTGCTGCTCTGTCACCACGTCATTGAGCTGGTTGAGTAGTTGGTCCTGGTGTGCCAGCCGGGTTTCCAGGTCTATGAATCGGTCTTCGCTCATGCACACCCCTCGTAAATCGTCTGCAATTATTTTCGCATCTCGTGAAGCATTTATCCTAGGATACACGCCTTGGTCCCCGAGAACGCTTCATGTCACTACTTCGATTCGAGGAAATCAGGCTTGAATTTGGCGAGCAGGTCATCCTGCGTGACGCCGAGTTTTCGATCGAACCGGGCGAACGAGTCTGCCTGATCGGCCGCAACGGCGCGGGAAAATCCACAACTTTGAAACTGATCATGGGTGAGATTGAACCGGACCAGGGGGCGGTGATTCCCAGGACCGGACTGATCGTCAGTCAATTGCGCCAGAATCTACCCGACGCAATGGAGTTACCGGTACGGGACGTAATCCGCTCGGGGCTGAAATCTATCGACACGCTGCTGCAACGCTACCAATCCATGTCCAAGCAGAAACTCGACAAGCACGGACTGGCTGAACTCGAAAAGCTGCATGCGCATATCGATGCGGTTGACGGGTGGCATATCGAGCAACGTGTTGAAGCAACGATGACCGACCTGCACCTGCCGGCTGACAAAAAAATGAGCGAATTGTCTGGTGGCTGGCGCCGCCGTGTTGCACTCGCTCGTGCGCTGGTGCAGAAACCGGACCTGCTGTTGCTCGATGAGCCCACCAATCATCTCGACATAGCCACAATCAAGTGGCTTGAAGACCGAATCTACGCGTATCCAGGTGCGGTGCTATTCATCACTCATGACCGCGCCTTCCTGCAAAGAATCGCGACACGAATCGTTGAAATCGATCGCGGCAAACTAAGCAGCTGGCCCGGGGACTACGACAATTTCCTGCGCCGCAAGGAAAAGGCGCTGGAAGACGAAGCCGTCGCAAATGCCCGCTTCGACAAGAAGCTGGGGCAGGAAGAAGTCTGGGTTCGGCAGGGCATCAAGGCGCGCCGAACGCGCAACGAAGGTCGCGTGCGTTCACTCGAAAAAATGCGCAAGGAATTCGCCGCCCGCATCAAGAAAGAAAACACTGCGCGCATGCATATTGAAGAGGCGGACCAGTCGGGGCGCAAGGTCATCCGCGCCAGGAATATCGCCTACGCGTACGGGGAACAGAAAATCATCGACGACTTTTCGATCAAAATCATGCGCGGCGACCGGATTGGCCTCATCGGCAATAATGGCGTTGGCAAGACCACCCTCTTACGCCTGCTCCTCGGCGACCTCGAGCCGCAAGCCGGTACGATCAAGCACGGCACCAACCTCGAGATCGGCTATTTTGACCAATTACGACAAACACTCGACCTGAAAAAATCGGTCGCCTACAACGTCGGCGAAGGCCGGACCTATATCAACCTCGACGGCAAGGACCGACATATCGTCGGCTACCTGAAGGGCTTTTTGTTCAGCCCAAAACGATCCATGACACCGGTCGAATCGCTGTCCGGCGGTGAGCGCAATCGCGTGATTCTCGCGAAACTGTTTACCCGGCCCGCAAACCTGCTGGTACTGGACGAACCGACCAATGATCTCGACATCGAAACTCTGGAGGTGCTGGAGCAAAAGCTTTGTGACTACACCGGCACACTGATTGTGGTCAGTCACGATCGCGAGTTCCTCGACAATGTCGTGACCAGCACAATTGTGTTCGAAAATGACGGCCAAACCCGCGAATACGTCGGCGGCTACAGCGATTGGCTGCAGCAAGGACACTCGCTTGCGGAGAATGATTCGCCCGACGAAATCGCAGCCAGGAAACGCGCTGCCACTGCGCGCCGCAAAAACAAGACGAACAAAAAACTCAGCGACAACGAACAACGCGAACTGGACAAACTACCGAATGACATCGAAGCCCAGGAAGCGAAAGTTGGCGCTCTTCAGGCGAGCATTTCTGATCCTGATTTTTATTCGCAGGACGAAACTCAGGTGCAAACATCGCTGCGGGAATTGAAATCGGCCGAAGAACGACTTGATGCGCTCGTACAGCGCTGGTCGGAACTCGAAACCCGCCAGCAAGAACTGCAGTCGACCTAGTCCTTCAGTGTCAGGCGCAAGACAGCGTAGCCGACAATCCCCGACAGTAGCGAGCCAAGAATAATACCGAGTCGCTCATCAAAAATGACCTGCGTATCCAGAGGCGTATTCTCGAATGCAAGAGACCCAACAAACAGACTCATTGTAAAGCCGACACCACATAAAATACCGGCACCGTACAGCGACCCCCAGCTCGCACCGTCGGGAAGGCGGGCCAGGCCAGTCTTGATCGCAATAAAACACATCGCAAAAATTCCAAGTTGCTTGCCAATGAACAGCCCGGCCGCAATTCCCAGCGGTACCGGGTGCAACAGGTCGCCGAAACTGACACCCTCCAGGCTGATGCCGGCATTGACGAAAGCGAACAATGGCAGCACACCGTAAGCGACCACTGAATGCAGATCGTGTTCAAGCTCTTTGAGTGGAGAACTCCCTGGGTCATCCTTGTCGCGCATCGGAATGAACGCTGCCAAAGCAACACCTGCAAGGGTCGCGTGGACACCAGACTTAAGCACTGCTATCCACATGATTATGCCGACAAGGACATAGCTCGAGACTGACGCTACGCCACGCCAGTTCAGGTACCCAAGCACGCACAAACACGCTATCGCGAATACAAGTGCCGAAGTCGACAAGTCGCTGGAATAAAAAATTGCAATAATGACGATGGCGCCGAGGTCGTCAAATATTGCCAGCGACACCAGGAACACCTTTAACGAGACCGGAACACGGCTGCCGAGCAGCGTCAGTATGCCAAGTGCAAAGGCGATGTCTGTTGCCGCCGGGATAGCCCAGCCCTGCATACCCACGGTATTGCCGGCATTGATCCAGACGAAGATCGCCACCGGCAGGACAATGCCGCCTATTGCACCTGCCGCCGGCAGCATAACGTTGGCTGGCCGTGATAACTCGCCATCGACAATCTCGCGCTTCAGCTCCAGGCCAACGAGAAAGAAAAAGATCGCCATCAAGCCATCGTTTACCCATAAAAACAATGGCTTGGCGATATTTAGCGCACCGACGCGGACCTCGACCGGCGTGTCCAGAAACAGGCTGTAAAGGCCTGCGGCCGGTGAGTTCGCGGCAACCATCGCTAGCACAGCCGCCGCCATCAGAATGATGCCGCCCGCTGACTCCAGGCTCAGAAATTCACGTAGAGTTGCCCTCACAAGCCTGGCATCGTTTCCGCAAAGTAGCGATCAAACGCCCGGTGCACGATTTCCGGTGCCACGCCGATGGCCTCCATCGCCTGATTAAAATGCTCCATTTCGGCGACGCGACGTTTACCGTCGGCCGCAATAACTTTTAAACCCATAAGTGCAAGATCTTCCTTGTCCACATCCGATAAGGTCGGCCCGAGCTCACACAGCAATGGCGCAAGCTCGGGCTTATCGTTGATTTCGCTGACTGCCCGCGTGAGCAGCTCAAGTGACTCCGCACCCTGCAATTTGTAATGCTCTTCGAGCAGGTCGATCATGCGCGCCGATTCTTCCGGTTCGATCTGGCCATTGCTGCGCGCCACAAAAACCAATACGGCGGCGACCAGGAATTGCGAATCGTATTCCGTAACACCTTCTTCCGATTCTACAACCAGCTTTCTGCCTTCCAAACGCGAAACGTATAAATTCTCGGTCATGGCAAGTGTCACTTTGTTGGATACTTACTCCGCATGAATTTCACGGACCCTGTGATCAGCTTTTCGAGCACTTTTTCGTCTACATCGGACAGCCGCTTGATATAAAGGCAGGACTTCCCGGTCTTGTATTTGCCAAGCTTTGCCATCAGGCCGTCAAATTGCTCAAAGCCCGGCATAATATACACCGTAAGTGCCTGCTTGCGGGGCGAGAAGCCGGTTATCATGAAATCGCCCTCGCGGCCGGAGTCGTACTTGTAGTGATATTGCCCGTAACCAACGATGCTCGGGCCCCACATCTTTGCCCGCTTGCCCGTCGCCCGGCGCATCATGCTGGCGAGCTTTTTCGCATCGGCACGTTGCTGCTTGTCGTCGATGCTGTTTATGAATTCCGAGACTTTCAGTGCATTGGGCCGGGTCTTGTTTTCCGCCATAACTTTTCCTATTTGTGGGAGGTTCCGAACAGGCGATCACCCGCATCACCCAGGCCGGGAACTATGTATTTCTTTTCATTTAACTCGTCATCGATCGCCGCCGCATAGATGGGCACGTCAGGGTGCCGCTCCTCGACCAGCGCCACGCCTTCCGGGCAAGTAACAATACAAATCACGACAATATTTTCGGCACCCTTGTTCTTGAGTTTATCGATCGTAGCAACTGTCGAACCACCGGTGGCCAGCATAGGATCGATAATCAGACAGGTACCACCGCGTATTTGCGTCGGGAACCGTTCGTAATACGTCACCGGTTGCTTGGTTTCTTCATCGCGATACAGGCCGACGAAACCGACCCTGGCTGTCGGTACGAGCTCGAGTATGCCTTCCAGCATCCCCACGCCAGCGCGCAGTATCGGTACAACAACGAGGTCGGTATCGATTTTGCGACAGCTTGCTTCGGCAACGGGAGTCTGCACCTTGACGACCCGGGTCTTGATATTTTTCAGGGCCTCGTAGCAAATGAACTTGGTAATTTCCGTTGCCAGCTCGCGAAAACGCTTATGCCCGGTGTCCACGTCACGAATAATCGCGAGCTTGTGCTGCACGCAGGGGTGGTCAATCATCTCAGCCATTCTTGATTCTCCTTTGCCGGCTGGCTCTCTGCAGCCGACCGGGTTGCGTAGTATTTTGTGCGGACGTCACGGTCCCTTTAGTTTAAGTATGGGTCGCTCCGCGTTGACCAGCACCGTGCCGAATGAACCGCATATTTCGTAACGGCCGTTCGCAAGACGCCGCAGACTCTCGATGGGACCGTGCCCCAGATCGTCAGCTATTACTGCAATCGAATCAGCAGTGCGGCCATCGACGGACAGCGATTCGCAAAATGGAAACTCGATAATTGCAGGTCGGATACATACTTTTTCCGCCGGCCGCGGTTTTTCGTAGAAGGGATGTTCTTCGGTCAATAACAGATCAACATCGACCATCAACAGTTCTCTTTCTGCGTGCCAGGAAAGGATAAACGACCGCTGCAGATCGACAGCCGCAAATTCACGCAGCTGTCGCCAGTCTGTTGCTGTCGCTGACTCGTCCATGTCAGTTGCTGCGACCGGGAGGCTGCTCAAGATTCTCGGTTCCCTCACCCGCCGTCACGAATAACATCCGCGCGAAATTACCGACTTTCGCGGTATGCCAGACGCCGCGCGGAACAATGACGAACTCCCCGGGCTCATTGAGGTGTACCGAGTTATCGCCGCCTGCCTGCGCGAGCACCATTTCAACTGCGCCCGCGAGAAGCACGACGAACTCATCGCCTTTGGGGTGCGATTCCCAGGTCGGCCAATCGGCCTCAAACGCGTGACAGGAAATAAGTGCGTGGCCGGCGAAGTCGCCATAGTCTTTTTCCAGCCTGGCATAAAAGTCATCGCTGACCGGCAGGGTATCGGCCGAGAATTCGGGGCCCATTACCACGAAACTGGACGAAATCTGGTGTGGGTTAGCCATGCAGAGCCTTCGTTCTTATTGTCGTCCCAATTATAGCGCAAGCAACGCTCAAGCAACGTAGGCCGCGACCCAAACGCCGATGAAGTGCGAAAGGATAACGACAATGATCGCGATCCCCAGGTGTTCAAAGATGATCGACCATGGCGACTCGCCCTGCGCGCGCGCAAGCAGGTAGCTCAGGACAATAATGACCAGCATTCCCCACACGACAGACGCAATAACAGCCGGGCCTAGCGGCATTAGCAGCAGCGGTACCGCGAAGCTGAGCGCGAAAATAAATTTGGTGGCAAAAGTAACGATGGTTGCGGACCATACGTCACCATGGTTGGTATCGGGGTCCGCCTCTTCCGCAAGGTGGATGCCCAGCGCATCCGACATTGAATCAGCCACAGCGATGACCAGGATACCGCCGAGGACTGCAGTCAGCGACTGCGTACCCGCTTTCAGCCCGGTAATCAGGCCAAGCGTCGTTATGACGCCGGATGTCGCACCGAAGTACAGGCCTGTTCTCGCGCCAGGACTTTTCAGAAATTCCATACCAGCTACCCTTGATTGAGTTCCGCACTGTACAGACTAATCGACTCGTCGTCGCCGGGCATCGTGATCATACGCTCAAAGGTCAGGCCGAGTTTTTCGATCAGACCAATCGATGCAGCGTTCGCAGGCGACACAATCGCAGTAATTGCCGGTATACCCAAAACATCGCGGGCATATCGAACCACCTCGATTGCTGCTTCGCCGGCGTAACCCTTGCCGCGATAGTCCGGCAATACCGAAAAGCCAATATCCGGTGCGTCAATATTGTCACGGTGAAAAAGTCCGCAGATACCGATGCGCTCACCATTGGATTTCAGCGTCATGCTGCACGGTCCATGTCCAAAATCTGCAAACAGCTTTTGCGCGCCATCCTCGATCGCTGCACGCGCCTGTGCCTCGGTACGAATACCGCGGTCGGCGACATTGCGTATGAATGCCGGGTCGTTCCAGATCGCCAGCATCAGGTCCGCATCATCGACGGTGACAGGTTGCAACCGAAGCCGTTCTGTTTCCAGCAGCCAGTCATTCACGTTTAGCCCCCAACGCCGCGCAGAGCGCTTAGAATGCACGCAGCCGCTACCAGAACTGCCAGTAAACTAGTGTCAGCTAAAGTCTCCACTGAATTTCTCCTAGATTTCGGTATTACTCAGTCACGACGATTGCGTGTCGATACGCCAGGGAGGAAAGCGGCGGTTCTCGCCTGCATTGAAAATACAAATGCTATTTCCGGCCGGGTCCGACAATCGCGCCTCACTCCACAGCCAGCTTTCGTCCTTTGGACCGGAGTCAAAATACAGGCCTTTATCCTGCAGTGATTTCACCGCCGCGTGTAGATCCTCGACTTCGAAATAAACGACTACCGCGGCACCGCTCGAACCCGGTGCTGCGGCATGAATGGACAAGGTCGTTCCCTGCTCGGTTTCGAAACGCGCGTATCGGGGCGGGCTGTCAACAATCTGGCGTAACCCGAGTTTTTTGTAAAAATCGACTGACGCCGCATAGTCCGTGCATGGCAATGTAACCTGATTCAGATCCATAGGGACTCCGTTGTTCGGTGTCCGTTTAGCCGAGCTTCCGAATGCCGACCGCGTCGCGAATTTGTTGCATGTACGGTATGGCGACTTCGCGCGCCCGCTGCGCGCCTTTCTGCAATTCACTTTCCACAACAGCTGGGTCTGCAATCAATCGTTCATACTCGTCCCGTGCCGGCGCAATATGATCATTGATGTATTCGAACAACAGTTGCTTCATCGCACCCCAGGCAATTCCGTCGGCATATTGCTTTTCAATTGCGGCCGTTTCCTCAGGCGTGGCAAATGCCTTGTAGATGTCATACAGCGTGCTATCGGAAATGTCTTTTGCTTCGCCAGGCTCCAGGCTGTTCGTCTTGATCTTCATGATCAGTTTGCGCAGCTTCTTTTCCGGAGCAAACAACGGAATCGTATTGTTGTAGCTTTTCGACATCTTGCGACCGTCGAGCCCGGCGAGTGTCGCCGTATGGTCGTCGATTGCGGGCTGTGGCAACACCAGCACGTCGCCAAAGTGGTGATTAAACCGCTGCGCAATGTCACGGGCCATTTCGACATGTTGCTTCTGGTCACGACCGACGGGAACCTGGTTCGCCTTGAACATCAGGATATCGGCCGCCATCAGTATGGGATAGCTGTACAACGCCATCGTTATGCCTTTGTCGGGGTCGTTGTCGCCGCCTTCAACATTTGCCTGTACCGCAGCCTTATAGGAATGCGCTCGATTCATCAGGCCTTTGGCCGTCATGCTGGTCAGAATCCAGGTCAGCTCCGGGATCTCCGGAATATCGGATTGCCGGTAAAAAACCGAATTGTCGGTGTCCATTCCGAGTGCCAGCCACGCGGCGGCGATCTCCAGCGTCGACTGGCTGATTTTATCGGGGTCTTCGTTTTTCGCCAGCGCATGAAAATCCGCCAGAAAATAGAAGTTTTTCTTAGACTGGTCCTTGCTCGCCGCAATACTTGGCCGAATTGCGCCAACGTAATTGCCGATATGCGGCGTGCCCGTGGTCGTAATCCCGGTAAGGTATATCTCGTCTGCCATTTGTCGTCCCTGCTGGATGTCCGGCGGCCTAGTAGCCCGCTGCCTGCCCGTCTTTGCGCACTTCGCTGGCGCCATAGTACACGCCCTGCTCCTTGTCCCACATGATCGCCTGGTAGCCGCCAAAACTGCCGTTACTGCTGCCCAGCCTGTGTCCCATTTTTTCGAGTGCTGCGCGCGTTGCTTCGCTGAATGTCGACTCGAGATGGACAACGCCGCCATCGCGCATGATTGACCCGGTCGGTTGCGACGAACCAATATGGTTGATACGTGCCGCGTCTCCTGCTTCCTGCAGATTCATGCCGAAGTCGACCATGTTAATGACAATCTGCGCATGCCCCTGAGGTTGCATTGCACCGCCCATCAAGCCAAAACTCATCAGCGGCTCACCGTCTTTCATTACGAACGCCGGAATGATGGTATGGAACGGTCGCTTACCCCCTTCCAGCACGTTGGCATGCCCTTCTTCAAGCGCAAACAGCTCGGCACGGTCCTGCAGGACGAAACCCAGGTCGCCCGGCGTCATGCCCGAGCCCATGCCGCGGTAATTACTTTGGATGAGCGACACCATGTTGCCGTCTTTGTCAGCAACCGTCAGGTAGATCGTGTCGCCATTCTCAAGCTTTGCATCACCCGGAGGCAGCGATGACGACGCCCGTTCCGGATCGATAAGTTTGCGCCGCTTGTCGGCATAGGATTTCGAGATTAGCGTCTCGACCGGTACGTCGACGAACTCCATGTCAGCGTAGTATTTCGCACGATCTTCAAACGCCAGTTTCTTGGCCTCTACGAAGGTATGGACATATTGCGCACTGCCAAATCCCATCGACTTGATATCGAAGCCTTCCAGGATGTTCAGAATTTGCAACGCTGCAATGCCCTGCCCATTCGGTGGCAGCTCGTAGACGTCCCAGCCACGGTAATTGGTTGCTACCGGCGTAATCCAGTCCGACGTATGCGCAGCGAGATCGTCGTAGCTCAGCAGCCCGCCCTGCTCCGCCATGTAAGCATCAATGCGCCGGGCGATGCTGCCTTTGTAAAACTCGTCACGGCCTTTGTCCGCGATGAGTTGGTAGGTATCTGCCAGGCGCGGGTTGCTGAACATCTCCCCTTTGCGCGGCACCTGGCCATTCGGCATGAAGGTTTCCTTAAAACCCGGGTAATGGCCGATACGCGCCTCGTTGGAGCGGAAATAGTGGGCGATGACTTCGGTAACAGGGAATCCATCGCGCGCGTAGGCGATGCTGGGGGCGAGAATTTCCTGCATGCTCAGGCGTCCGTAGCGGCCATGTAGCTCGAACCAGCCGTCGACCGCACCCGGAACACTGACGGGCAATGGACCGAATGGCGGGATTTTGTCCAGGCCACGTTCACGGAAGTAGTCGAGTGTCATCGCCATTGGCGCACGACCCGACGCATTCAGGCCGGTGAGTTCGCCTTTTTCTGCATCCCAGACAATCGCAAAAAGATCACCGCCGATGCCATTGCCAGTTGGTTCCATCAGGCCAAGCGCAGCATTCGCAGCAATCGCCGCATCAACGGCACTGCCGCCGGCCTTCAGGATATCGAGCGCGATTTGCGTCGCCAGCGGCTGACTGGTTGCTGCCATACCGTGCGGCGCAATGACCTCGGAGCGGGACGCGATGGCGCGCCCGGCGACGCGATCGTAGCCGGGTTCAGTACTTGCCATTGCCGGATTTCCCATTGCCAGTATTGCGATAACGACCGACCATTTTCTGCCTTTCATCCTCTGCTCCGAATCCGCGTAAACTGAATGCGGCTGCTGCGGGCCGCTAATGATGGCACTCGCCGCCGACTGCGGCAACAGGGTATGATTTACCTATGAGCAAAGATTACACCGACAAAAACCCCGGCCTCGGCGCATTGTACGCCAGCCATATCGAAACCCTGTGCTCGCGCCACGATCATGCGCTTGAGCAGGCGGGAGCGAGTCACGCGGTGATCTATTCAGGCAATCCGCATATCGCCTTTCTTGATGATTACCAGATGCCGTTCAATCCGAATCCGCATTTTATCAGTTGGGTACCGCTGCTGGAGTTGCCATTCTCGTACATTGTTTACACTCCCGGCGAGAAACCACGCCTGATCTATTTCCAGCCACGCGACTACTGGCACGTTGTGCCTGGCGAACCGCAAGGATACTGGACCGCATATTTCGACATTCGTATCGTGCATGACCGCAAGGACATTGCCGATCACCTGCCCGATGCTCGCGAGAAATGCATCGTTATCGGTGAAGTGACTGACGATGAAATAGCCTTCGGTATCGAACGCATTAACCCCAACACCGCGATCAATATCCTGCACTATGCCCGAGGCATCAAGACCGCCTACGAGATCGAGGCGCTACGCCTGTCATCGTACCGTGGTGCTTGCGGTCACCAGGCCGCTGCAGCCGCGTTTCGCGATGGCCGGTCAGAATTTGATATTCATCGTGCCTATTGCAAGGCAGTGAGCCTGACTGATAACGAGCTTCCCTATACAAATATTGTCGCGTTAAACGAGCACGGTGCCGTGTTGCACTACACCAAGCTGCAACGTCGAGCCCCGGCGACCCTGCGTTCCTTTCTTATTGATGCCGGCGCACAGGTCCACGGCTATGCGTCCGACATTACCCGTACCTATGCCTTCAGCGATACTCGTTTCGAAGCACTCATTGCGCGCATGGATCTCCTGCAACAACAGATCGTCGACAAGGTTCAAGCCGGCGTCGACTATCGCGAATTGCATATCGAAAACCACAGGTTGCTGGCCGGGTTGCTTGTTGAAGCAGAGCTTGCCAGCGGCGACGCGGATACCTTGCTGGAAACCGGTGTGACGTCGGCGTTCTTCCCGCACGGCCTGGGTCATTTGCTTGGACTACAGGTTCACGATGTCGGTGGCTTTATGGAGAATGAGTCAGGAACAACGATCGATCCTCCCAGCGGCCACCCGTTTCTCCGTCTGACAAGGGTTCTTGAAGCTGACATGGTATTGACCATCGAACCCGGACTGTATGTGATCGACATGTTGCTGGAAAATCTGCGCGGTACGCCCGCCGAGCATCATGTGAACTGGTCGACCGTCGATTGGCTGCGCCCATTCGGGGGAATTCGCATCGAAGACAATGTCCGGGTTATGGCGGGCGGGCAGCAAAACCTGACCCGCGAAGCATTCGCGAACGCACCAGATTGAGCCTTGTGTCCGCGTAAATGCACAACTGCGGTGCACGCTGCCCTCTGATTCGGTGAAAACAAAGGTTTTTTGGCTCGCCGCCGTGTGGCACAAAATGTGCAGCATCATTAGCGTATGGCGACCTGGAACAAAAACATCTCGCTGCGTGTCCTGCGCACGTTCTGTGCGGCTGCTGAAAAGGAAAGCTTCCGCGATGCCGCCGATGCGATGTATCTCACATCGTCGGCAGTCAGCCACCAGATCAAACAGCTCGAATCCGAACTGGGTAAAGCACTGTTTACGCGCAGTGCTCGTTCACTGCACCTCAGCAAAGCTGGTCAGGAACTCTACGATGATCTGACACCCATTTTGCAACAGCTTGACAGCACTATTGAATCTCACAGCGCCAGCCAGGCACTGCGCACGCTTCGAGTATCGGTGCAACCGCATTTTGCAAACGAGGTCTTCGTACCGCAGCTGAATGATTTTGTAGAACGTCACCCCGCAATCGATATACGCGTCGACACCAGCGACGAAACTGAAGAAAAGCACCCGGTGACCGCCGACATTTCAATTCGTCTGTTCAGAACACCACCACCGTCCCTCGCCTTTGACAAGCTGTTTTCACTGCGCTTGATTCCGGCGAGCTCACCTGAATTTTACGACACTGTCAAAGTCGTTGGCGGCCGTATTACCAGCGATTTCCCGTTGCTGGTCTATACAGAACGACCGCAGGCCTGGCAGAAGTGGCAAAAGTCATCTCGTATCCGCCTGCCGTCGAACGCGCCCGTCATTCGTTTCGACTCGATGACGGCAGTGATCAAAGCCGCCGAGAAGGGAATGGGCGCGGCACTCGTGCCTGTACTACCAGGCACCGCATCTTTCGAAAGCGGCGAGCTTGTACCGTTGTTCGATCATACGCATGTAACAAACAGCGCTTACTATCTTGTCTATCGACAGAAGGACAAGGAAAGCGAAGCAGTGGTGCTGTTCCGGAACTGGGCACTGCAGAAGTTCTCACACGAATGATGAAAAAAATTCAGCCCAGATCAAAATTTTTATCGTTTGTCCCTGGTTCGGAATCAACTTAAGTTTGCGCCTGAAGAGAGATTGAACGCCAATTACGGAGTTCGCTCTCGATAAACGAGGATTTTATTATGACCATTGCTAAATCTATTGACATGACCATGACAGTTTGTGCACTGCTTTTCTCCTGCCTGCTCTTGCCGGGGACTTCAAATGCGCAATCGCCCAGGCCGGTATTCGGTATGGCTGTTTTTCTGGGCTCGCAGTATGGTGCTGAACACTACGGTGCTGAAATTGAGTCGGGAAAGATTGATGCAGCAATTGCAGCACTCGAGTCGGACAGTGCATCCAGTGACTCCGCCTACGTTCGGTCGAACAACCTGTGTGTCGCATATATCAAGGCAAAAGACCTTGAAAAAGCGACCGATGCTTGTGACGAAGCCGTCCAGCAGATCAGGACCGCGTCGGAAACGCTTGCTGAGAAAAAATACGTACCGCGCAAAAAGCGTGTGGCTTTACGGGAAGACCTCGCAGTCGCATTGTCAAACCAGGGAGTTGTCGTTGCTCTAAATGGCGACGCCGAACAGGCCGAAAAGCTGTTCAGGGAATCCATCGAACTCGATCGGCGCGACAAGATGTTCAAGACGAATCTCGAACGCCTTAGCTATGCACCCTACGCAAGCAACGTGCAGGCGAGCAACAATTAAAGCAGGAGGATTGACTACGATTCAAACCCTGTAAGAACCGTTTCTGTTCTTTCACCCCCCCCGAAAGAACGGGAGCTCACGTGGCGACTCAGATCATTGATTTGAGTCGCCATTTTTTTGTGCGGTAGCCTGCCGCTTTCGTTCCGCTTTAAGCTTTGCTTTTACTTTGGCGCCTTTGCGTTTCAAGACAGGCAAAACCAGCGGCCGCAATTTAGGAAAAAGGTACATCAGTGTCGTCAGGTAGCCGCTCATTCTCGGCATCGAAACCTCGGTAATATTGTTGCCACAAATATCGAGAATCGTCTGCGCTACTTCGTCCGCAGTACTTATCGGCTGGGAAAAAGTCAGGTCCGATGTCGCATCGAGGTCGGCCATTATGAAACCGGTGTCGATGGGTCCGGGCGACACCACGGCAAGTTTAATACCCGTGTCCTCCAGTTCCACGCCCAGGGCATAGGTGAAGGAACGCAAACCTGCCTTACTTGCTGCATAAGCCGCACTACCGGGTATTGGTGCACGTCCCGCAAGAGAACCGACGTTTACGATTACGCCACCATCTGCCTCGCGCAGATAAGGAATTGCCAGGCGGCTTAGGATTATCGGCGCCTTGAGGTTGACGTCAATAATCTGGCCCAGCTCGTCAGCTGCAACGTCTGCGACTTCACCGCGCTTGTGATAGCCCGCATTATTAACCAGCACATCGACACGACCGAAGTCGAACGCCGCTTTTTTGAAGAGGTCGACGCAGGCATCGGCATCCGCAACGTCCATCGGGAATATTTCGACATTGGTCTTTTCGCGTAATTCCCCGGCAATCGCTTCAAGCTTCTTCTTGTTCCGAGCCACCAGAACGAGATTTGCTCCCGCCTCCGCGAACTTTCGCGCCGCGGCAGCACCTACGCCTTCGGAACCGCCCGTGACGATCACGGTCTTGTTGTTGAATATCATGCAGAGATATTACAGGCTGCGACCAGGTGTCGCGAGGGAAACTACAGGCTGAAATACGCCTTTATTTTCTTCCACAGACTGGGCTCCCAGCCATATACATCCAGCTGGTCCGGATCGAGCGTCGCGACCGGCATGGTTGTATCGGGGCGGAGCTCTTCATTCGCTGCGACATCTTCAGGACGCAACTCAAGGCCGCCTTTCCTGCCCTGTCCCGTTTCTGTCAGGCCATCGACCGCCAGACTCAGGTACGGCAATACCTCGTCGTCAACGATGTCATCAAGAAACACGGCATCCGGGTCGAAGGACTCCTTGTCCAGGATCACGCAATCATCAAAAGCCTTGTCTTCAGCGATGGGCTTGCCCCAATCAGAAATGTCGACTGTCACTCTAGAAGTTCTGTACGGCCAGCACTGTGAAAAGTCTCACATTTGGACCAATTTCAGGGTCGCTCTAAATTTCGCAGATCTAATGAAGTTTAGCCGTTTTTTCAATGACTTGCGGGCAATCACAGCGGATTTTGGACACAAAAAAAGCCAGGCTGTGCCTGGCTTTTTCCACCGCGCGATCGGCCAACGCCAATCGACGTGTTTATTCTTCGACGACGGCTTCCGGCGCCTGATCCGTGAGCATGACGATCGCCATCGGCGCATTGTCACCGGGGCGCGGTGCTGTTTTCAAAATTCGCAGGTAACCACCGGGTCGTTCCTTACAACGCGGACCGATTTCTGCGAACAGTTTGCCAACCGCCGCCTTGTCGCGCAGGCGATCGAAAGCAAGACGGCGATTTGCGACGCTGTCTTCTTTCGCGAGCGTAATCAGGGGCTCGACGACGCGGCGCAGTTCCTTGGCTTTAGGCAGCGTGGTCTTGATCGTTTCGTGCATCAGCATCGACGTGGCCATGTTGCGAAACATGGCTTTTCGATGTGAGCTGTTACGACCCAGACGACGGCCGGATTTTCTATGGCGCATTTTTCTGTCCTAGTTTTCTTCAAAAGGGGGCAGATCTATTTTTAAACCGCCTGACCCCAGTTATTACATGACCAGCTCGTGCTCAGGTCGCAATGATGCCGGCGGCCAGTTATCCAGATGCATTCCCAGACCCAGACCGTGGCCTTCCAGTACTTCTTTGATCTCAGTCAGCGATTTCTTGCCGAGGTTTGGTGTGCGCAGCAATTCAACTTCTGTGCGCTGTACCAGGTCGCCGATGTACATGATGTTTTCGGCTTTCAGGCAGTTAGCGGAACGAACTGTAAGTTCGAGCTCGTCAACCGGGCGCAGCAGAATCGGATCAACCTGATTCTCAGCTTGTTGTGCCAGACCATCTTCCTGCCCTTGCAAATCAACGAATACAGACAACTGATCCTTAAGAATACTGCCAGCGCGACGAATCGCTTCTTCCGGGTCGATTGTGCCGTTCGTTTCAATATCGATCAGCAGCTTATCGAGGTCAGTACGTTGTTCAACGCGCGCCGACTCGACGCTGTAGGTAACGCGCACAATCGGGCTGAAAGAGGCGTCGAGTTGCAATCGACCGATAGGTCCGCCCTGTTCTTCGAAAGAAGGTCGCTGCGTTGCCGGACGGTAGCCACGACCACGCTCGACTTTCAGAACCATATTCAGTTCACCGGCTTTGGTCAGGTTTGCGATAACAAGATCCGGATTCATGATTTCAACATCATGGTCCAGCTGAATGTCACCCGCCGTCACCGGGCCAGGCCCCTTTTTCGAAATACGCAGTTCTGCCGTATCACGCGTATTCATCGTGACCGCGACCTGCTTAAGGCTCAACAAAATGTCGACAACATCTTCCTGTACGCCTTCAATGCTGGTGTACTCGTGCAGGACGCCCTCGATTTCCGCTTCAGTAATTGCAGCGCCCGGCATCGAAGACAGCAGGATACGCCGCAGCGCATTGCCCAGTGTATGTCCAAAACCGCGCTCGAAAGGCTCGATTGTCACTTTCGCTTGCAGATCGTTTTCCGGCGCAACTTTTACAACGCGCGGCTTCAAAAATTCGTGTACAGATTCTTGCATGGGTATAAACCCTCCTGACTACTTAGAGTACAGCTCGACGACTAGGTTTTCGTTGATATCGGGGAGAATGTCTTCCCGGTCCGGCAACGATGTCAAAACACCCGCCATCTTTTTCGTGTCGACATTTACCCACTCAGGCAAGCCGACCTGTCCCGCAATTTCCATTGCGCTTTGGATTCGCAGTTGCTTTTTCGCTTTTTCGCGAATAGTTACCGAATCACCGGCCTTCAGCTGAGCGGACGGAATGTTAACGACTTTGCCGTTAACCTCGATGCTCTTATGACTGACCAGCTGGCGCGCTTCGGCACGCGTGGACGCAAAGCCCATACGGTACACAACATTGTCCAGGCGTCCTTCCAGCAGTCGCAACAGGTTCTCACCCGTCGAGCCTTTCAGCTGAGCTGAACGCTTGTAGTAATTGCGAAACTGTCGCTCAAGGACGCCGTACATACGGCGCAGCTTCTGCTTCTCGCGGAGCTGCAAGCCATATTCCGACAGGCGAGGACGACGTTGCGCCGCACCACCCGGAGGAACCTCCAGCTTGCACTTCGACTCGAGCGGCCTTACGCCACTCTTCAAAAACAGGTCCGTACCTTCACGGCGGGACAGTTTACATTTTGGTCCTAAATATCTTGCCATTGTTCAGCCTCTAAACGCGACGCTTTTTCGGCGGGCGACAGCCGTTATGAGGAATCGGAGTGACATCCTCAATGTTTTGAATTCGAAATCCCAGAGCATTCAATGCACGTACCGCAGACTCGCGACCAGGGCCGGGTCCACGAACACGCACATCGACATTTTTTACGCCGAACTCGAGGGCCGCACGGCCCGCTTTGTCCGACGCAACTTGCGCTGCGAACGGAGTGGACTTACGTGATCCACGAAATCCACAACCACCGGCCGTTGCCCAGGAAAGAGCATTGCCCTGGCGATCGGTAATCGTGATGATCGTGTTGTTGAAGGAAGCATGTATATGCGCAATCGCATCCACTACGTGCTTTTTGACCTTCTTTTTCTTTACTTCTGCCATCATTAATTCCAGTAGGAGCGGCCCCCAGGCCGCGATTCATCAGCGTTTAATGGGACGACGCGGCCCTTTACGGGTGCGTGCATTCGTACGAGTACGTTGGCCGCGCAAAGGCAGACCACGTCTGTGGCGGATACCACGGTACGAGCCCAAGTCCATCAATCGCTTGATATTCATTGACGTCTCTCGACGCAGGTCACCTTCGACCGTAAAACTTGCGACCGCGGTGCGCAGCTTTGCGACTTCCGGTTCCGCAAGGTCTTTCACCTTGGTGTCCGGTGCGACGCCCGCCGCTTCGCAAATCTTCTTCGCGCGCGTGTCCCCAATACCGTAGATCGACGTCAGTGCAATCACGACGTGTTTCGCCAACGGAATATTTATGCCTGCTATACGTGCCACTTAACCTATCCTTATCTTAAAGACCGGGACTAACCCTGGCGCTGCTTGTGCCGTGCGTCAGTACTGCAAATCACGCGCACTACACCGTTGCGGCGAACGATCTTGCAATTTCTGCAGATCTTTTTAACTGATGCTCTTACTTTCATGAGCTTATCTCCCGACGCTGATTACTCAGCGTGTTTGTCCACCTTTGCCATAATTGCGCAGGTTCGCTTTCTGCATCATGCCGTCGTACTGGTGACTCATGGCGTGCGCCTGCATCTGCGACATGAAGTCCATCGTGACGACGACCAGGATCAGCAGCGATGTGCCACCAAAACTGAACGGCATGCTCGGGTAGAACATGCGGACAATTTCAGGCAGCAAACAAACGCCGGCGATGTAGATCGCGCCCCAAAACGTCAGTCGGGTCAGAACCCTGTCAATGTACTCTGCTGTGTGCGCCCCCGGCCGAATGCCCGGCAGGAATGCACCGCCCTTCTTCAGCTGGTCGGCAGTCTCTTTCGAGTTGTACTGCAGTGCCGTGTAGAAGAAGCAGAAGAAAATAATCAATGCCGCGTACAACAGTACGTAAACCGGCTGGCCCGGACCAAGATTCGCGCCGATCGTCTGCAATGCACGCTGCATCGCCGTCGGGTCCGCGGACTGGCCAAAAAACTGTGCGATGGTTGCCGGGAACATCAGGATGCTCGAGGCAAAAATCGGCGGAATTACACCGGACATGTTGATCTTGAACGGCAGATGGGTGCTCTGTGCCTGCATCATCTTGCGGCCTTGCTGCCGTCGCGCGTAGTTCACTGTGATACGACGCTGCGCGCGTTCCATATACACCACGAATATAATCGCGGCGACGCCACCGATGAGCATCAGGATCGCCGTAATCGACGACATCTCACCACTACGCACAAGCTCTGCAGTTCCGGCGATAGCGCCCGGCAGACCCGCGACAATACTGGCCAGGATGATCATCGAAATACCGTTACCAATGCCGCGCTCGGTGATCTGTTCACCAAGCCACATCAGGAAAACTGTGCCCGTCACCAATGTGATGCACGCAGTAATCATGAAAGACGGACCAGGATTGATAACAAATCCGGGCTGACTTTGCAGAAATGATGCGGCAGCAATCGACTGGAAGCTGGCCAGTGCCACTGTACCCCAGCGCGTGTACTTTGTGATTTGACGCCGGCCTTGCTCGCCTTCCTTACGAAGCTGCTCGAGGCTTGGCACGATACGACTCGCCATCTGCATGATGATCGACGACGAAATATAAGGAATGATGCCGAGCGCAAAGATGCCGAATCGCGACAATGCGCCACCGGAAAACAGGTTGAAAGTCGCCAGCATGCCACCGGCCTGCGAGTCGAAATAATCTTTCAACGCAACCGGATCCACGCCCGGCACCGGAATATAGGTACCAACGCGGTAAACAATCAGCGCGCCGATGAGAAACATGAAGCGAACTTTAAGTTCACCCAGTTTGCTCGCCTGCTTCGCGATTTCTGCCGGATTTTGTTGGGGCTTCTTTGCCATCTTTGTTTCAATTCGCGGGCAGTGCCCGCTCCTACTATGTTTTCATCGCGGCCTTGG
>TARA_R110002096_G_scaffold32706_1_pt1 | contig 21248 bp, 18 predicted proteins | sample TARA_R110002096 | Tara Oceans TARA_R110002096 (sample SAMEA4397295) | marine metagenome | biome: Polar Biome; feature: [DCM] deep chlorophyll maximum layer (ENVO:01000326); material: water (ENVO:00002006), including particulate matter (ENVO:01000060) such as... | depth 35 m
GCCATTGATGAACTGCTACCGCACAACTGGAAGCCGGTGAGCATTAGCAAGGTGTGATTGCCGGCCGCTTACCGTTCGAGGACGATGTTCATGGATTGAACGATATCTTGATATGGAAAAACTGGCTTCAGCCAGAGCGACTCGGCATTTATGTCAGTTTTTTTTACATTCGTTAAAGCCACAAGCTTGATAACAAATTGAAATATATAAATAAAAAACTTGTGGTTTGATTATTGCCTTAATCTGATTCGGGTAATCCGAGTTTCAAGGAGAAAAAAATCTATGAACTTTTTTGGAAGATTCATTTCAGTTGCGTCCATCTTCGCTGTCACATCTTTTGCTAATGGCGCGGTCATCACCACGTCTTTGGAGGATGCAACTAACGGTGGTGGATTTTTTGGCGAGGTGACATTTACGGACAGCGGCACCAATGTGGTCACAATTGCTGCGAACATCTCAGACCCGGTCAACATCGGTCTCTCCAAGGGTGACATCCTGGGACTGTGGTTTGATTTTGCCGACTTTGGTGCGCTTTCAGGGGGAGCAACGTTCAGCAACCAGAACCCGGCCAGTATAATTACGGGGTCAGATTTCGGTGAGGACACTGTTAGTTCGTCTCTCGGTGGAAATGTGAACCTGAACGGGACCGGCGAAACTGCTTGGGACTTTGCAGTTATGACTGGCAGTAACGGTGGGCCGGACTTTTACCAGACGCTTAGTTTTGATTTGACGATTGCCGGGCTGGACGCGAACCAGTTCTCTAACCAGAGAGTAGGCATGCGCGTGCAAAGCATTGAGGGAGGCGAATTTCAGGGGGGCTCGTCAAAGCTGATTGGCGGCGGAACTCCACCAGTTAACGTCCCGGAACCTGGCACTTTCGCCTTGTTAGCTCTGGGTATGCTAGGACTTGGAATAAGTCGTCGCAAACAACGGACTTGAAACGAATCCACTACGAAGCCCGTCCACAAGGCGGGTTTTTTTGGTGCGCCCGGCATGGGCGCACTCCTGAGGTGCAAGTCCTCCTGTGAGCTGGCCACAGCGAACGAAGTGAAGCGCAACTGCGGAAGGGCGACCGCCCCCCTTTGTCAGTTGTCCGCTTTGATGAGTTACTACCGCACAACTGGACGCCGGAAATCATTGGCAAGGTGTGATGGGCGGACGCTTACGAATTAAGGGTTGCCTGACGCTTTTGATAAGAGCGAGGTACGCTTGCGTTGCTCAAGATGGGATCACCGGACGGTTATCCTCGGATTCATTCAGGGCAAAGTGGTTTAAGGTGTAGATCTCTTGCAGATAACGCTTAAAGTCTGGGCCATCTTCATGGCTGTAGTTCAGGTTAAGGAAGAAACCGGCCAGCTTGGTGAAGTGTTCACGGATGGTGTCTTTATCCTGCATCGGAGGATGCTTGAATAAGCAGCGTTTCAGCAAGCGTAAGATGCGCATCTGGCGCTTCATCGGTGTTGAGGCATCAACATCATCAAATGCGTCTTGTTGCAGGTACACCTGATCCAGGCATTGCGAGCGGCTAAAGGTTAAGAAGTCACTTAGCGTGACGCCTTCTTCACCGGTCACCTGCATCATCTGCTGGATATCTTCGCCTTGGATGAGCAGTTTGTGCATCTGCTTAACATCTTCTACCCATTGTGTATCGAGGTTGTCACCGTACCAAGCGCTGAGCTGATCCAGATAGCGTGACCATGAGATGAGTGGATCAACCGCTGGATAAGCGCGTTTGTAAGCACGGTCTGCACTTAAGCCCAAGAAGGTTTTCACGGTACGCAGGGTAGACTGGGTGACCGGCTCTTCAAAGTTACCACCGGCCGGGGATACCGTGCCGATGAGCGTTAAGCTGCCATGTTCGCCTTCATTGTTACGAATCAGGCCCGCGCGCTCATAAAGACTTTTAATGGAGGAGTCCAGATACGCCGGGAAAGCCTCTTCCCCCGGAATCTCTTCCAGACGACCGGAGGTTTCACGCATCGCCTGTGCCCAACGCGAGGTTGAGTCGGCAATTAGGAGCGTGTTGTAACCCATCTGGCGGTAATATTCGCTTAACGTGATACCCGTGTAGATAGAGGCTTCACGGGCGGCAACCGGCATGGATGAGGTATTACAGATAATGATGGTGCGGTCCATCAAGGTGCCGCCTTTAGGGTCGGGCAGGGCAGGGAACTCGGTAATGGTCTCAACCACTTCACCGGCGCGCTCACCACAGGCCACAATAATCACGATATCGACATCAGAAAAGCGTGAAATCAGCCCCTGCAATACGGTTTTACCGGCGCCAAACGGCCCCGGAATACAGGCGGTGCCGCCTTTGGCAATCGGGAAAAAGGTGTCGATCAAGCGAATCGAGGTGAAAAGCGGTTGCTCTGGGTATTCACGCTCGCTATAGCGCTGGGCTAATAGCGGCTGACACACAGGAATACGCACGGGCCATTTCTGCTGCATGGTCAGCCCGCGCTCGTTACCCTTGTGGTCTTTGATGCGGGCGATGGGCGTTGTAGTGGAGAAGGTGCCTTCTTGAATCCACGTAACCTCAACCTTACCGACCTGGTTAAAGGGCACCATAATTTTGTGCTTAAAGCGGCCTTCCTGTACGTGACCCAGAGGATCACCGGCTTTCAGGCGTGCGCCCGCTTTAACCGTTGGCTGAAAGGCCCACTGTTTCTGGCTGTCGATACCTTCTACTTTCAGCCCGCGCGGCAAAAAGAAACCGTGCTGACCGGCAATAATTTCAAGTGGGTTTTGCAGCCCGTCATACACTTGGCCCAGTAGGCCGGGGCCTAAGGTTACCGAAAGCATCTGGCCAGATTGGCGCACGGGGTCACCAATGGCGACACCACGGGTACTCTCAAATACCTGTACATCGGCTTGACCGTGACGAATCCGCAGTACTTCGGCCTGAAGGTATTCCTGGCGGTTATCCTCGGGGGTACGCGTTGGGCAGATGTAAACCACTTCGTTTTTAATCAGTGGGTAAAAATTATCTTGTTCATCCCTTTCCAGCCGCAGGGTAACGATATCATCCCGCACGCCGGTTACGCGTGCTGTAACCTGTACATCCTTCATCAGGAAAGTTCCTCAAAGGCTGATTCTATGTGTTCCGTGATAGCAGGCGCTGAAATCAGCGTCTCAACCATAGATTCAAAGGCGTCCAGTGCCTGGTCGGCATCATTTTCGATCTGTTTTTCCGCGATACCCCAGCGTAAAACAAAGCAGATAACGGTTTCTAGTTGAAAGGCATGGCTGCGTTCCACCTGAAACAGGTTTTGCCACAGCCAGGTATTAATCTGCTCTTCAACTTCACCGGCGGCGCCCTTTTGCATCTGTGGCTGTAGTTCGCTCAGTAAGGGCATGGCATCTTCAAGGCCAAAAGCGGGCTCTTGCCAGTGCTGGCGAATGCGGGTTGTCCAACGGCCCAAACCAAAATACTGCTCTGGGCCTTTATCGCCCTGCTGGCGTTGGCGCATCGCCGCAATCACGCTTTGCCACTCAAGCCGGAGCTGAACGCATTCCCGGATAACTGTGGAGTGGATCTGCTCAAGCTGAGACTGCCACTGATAGACCAACTTCTGATCAGACACGGCTGGCTGCGGGCTCTCAGAAAAATGATAAAGGCTTTCTGCCAGTTGCAGTTGCTTCAGATCTTCCTCCTCAAGCATGGTTAACCGACGCTCCAGGGCGATTCTGGAGATGGGTAACTGTTTACACTTGGCAAGAGGAGGCAAATCCGGCAGCGCGGTCATCAGGGTGTAGTAGCTCACTAGCGGATGACCCCTTCCAATAGTGCGCGGAAACGGGGTTGAAGGTGACGCAGCAAGAGTTTGGCCACCGCGGTATCGGTGAGATCCACTTCCACCTCTTTGCCTACAAGATGAACACGAATGCCAGATCCGCTATGGGTGTTAAAGCTGACGCCTTCCCGCAGCAACTCAACGGACAAAGACTGTACAAACTGGCTTAAACGGCCTGTTTTGTACTCGTCGGCATTTTTGCGCAGCTCATCGAGCCCGATAAAGCTTTCGGGTAGCAGCACGTCAATTTTTTCCGCTTGCTCAAGACCGGCGCTTTTACGGGTGCGACCGACAAGCTCCAGGATCATTTGTTGCATGAACTCCTGATTATCCATCTGCTGCTCGATCAGGCGTTCCACCTGATCGGTAAAGCTGTGGGCAAGGTTCTCTTTAACGTCGAGTAGAAGGTCACGAGCCGACATTTTTAACGCATCTTCACCGGCTTGCTGCTTCCTGGCTACGTCACGCCTTGCTTTACTAACCATGGCATCCGCTGCTTCACGGGCCTGACGTAACAGAAGGTCAGCCTCTTTTTTCGCGTCATGCAGAATTTGATCAGCCTCTGTACGCCCCTTATTAACGCCCTCTTGGCGCAGTTTTTCGATAAGTGCTTCGATACCTGAGGAGGCCTGGTTTTTCTCAATATCTGTCATAACGTGCTTCTTCCTATGTCACACAGTGATCAGGCAGGTATACCAGCGCTGAGGACTAGAGCAAAGATAAAGGCAAATACGGCAAAACCCTCAACAATCGCAGCGGGGGCTAGCGACATACCAAAGATCTCAGGGCGAATTTTTGACACGTTAATCGCGGAAGCACAGCTACGGCCTTGGTAAATAGCGCTGAACATAAGCGCCAAGCCACACAGCAGACCAATGGCGGCCAAACCGGGCGCGTTGCCCAACGTCAGCTCCCGGTTTAGGGCAAACATCACCACGATGCCGTAAATAGACTGTGAGGAAGGCATCGCTGAAATACCAATATAGCGACCGTGGCCCGTTTCAGTTTCGAGTAGCGCTCCTGCAGCGGCCTGACCGGCTAAAGAGCAGCCGATCATGCTGCCTATTGCACCCAGTGCCATAGGGCCATACAAGCCTGCCCATCCCAGGGCCAGGATCAGGTTATCCAAGGTGTTACCTCCTGTTTTGAAAATGGCTGGAAGGGATAGCCTTCGTCAGCCAAGCTCCAGTTATAGAACTCGATCAGATTTAAACGTAAGCCGTGAATAACACCGCTGACGACGGTTAAAACAAAATTCAGCAGGTGTCCTGCCAGTAAAATCAGAATATGCAGCAGAAAACCGATACCCGGTAGCGCATCGCCAACATCCGCCGCCAGTTGGTTAAAGGTGATGGCCAATGAGGCGCTGGCAAGCCCTAAAGCGAACAAACGCAAATAGCTTAAAACATCGCCAAAAATCTTGGTGACATTGGCCAATGCCAGTAAGCCTGAAATAAGCCGAGCCACCCCAAAGCCTTTGGCTGGTGTTGAAAACAGCAACACCAGCGTCAGGCCCAGACCAAAAACAACCCAGTGAGTCATGGTAAAGTCGGTAAGCCAGCCCATTAGGGCAGACCCAACTGAGACTGCCCAACCCACGGAGGAGAGTGCTTGATTTGAACTTCTTCGCACCCAGGCCATTACAAGGTTGGCAAGAATCAAATGCAGCGCACCGATACTGACCGACAGGGCCATCATGCTGTCAAAATCGTTCAGATCGAACACCTTTAACTGCCCCAAGGCGGAGATGGGTGCAGAGGCACCAAAGTAACTACCGACCAAAGCGCCCCAGAACACACCGGCACCGGTTAGAGCTACGCCCATGGCTCGCAGGCGACGACCACTTTCTGAGCGCGCCATCGATTTCCAGTACCAGGCTAAAATTGCACCAAACAGGAGTGAGTAGCCCACATCAGACATGATGATGGCAAAGAAGCTAACGAAGGAGAAAAACACAACGCGGGATGGGTCCCAGCTACGATAGTTGGGTGTTTGAAAGAAACTCACCACTTCCTGACCACCACCTACCGCTATGGAGTTTTTCAGCAAGGTTGGGGGATTTTCAGAGTCTATAGGGTCATCTAACAGCAGTACCAAGCCTTTGTTTTCGGCAAACGCCTCCAGCTGGGCGCTATCCCTTACAGAAACCCAGCCTTGAAGTGCAAAGAGCTCGTTATAGTTTTGGGTTTGATCAGAAATATCATCCAGTAGCGCTTTATCTTCTGTGCTGGCAACGCTTTGCTGCAGCAGGAAAATCCAGCGGGTCAGGGCTTCTCGCTCTGCTTCAACCGCTTCCAACTGAATTTCCGCATCTTCAAGTTGCTCTTTCAGTTGGTTTAATGGGATATGGCCGGTGTGGGTACGCGGCACCGGCATGATACTCGCCTGCGGCTCTTGTTCCGCAATGGCGACAACATAGGCGTGCCGGTTATCGCGGTGCACCACCGTCCACGGCAGATGCGATTGCTCCACATCCTGTATTTTGTAGTTGGGCACCAGATAGAACCACAGCCTTTCATGGTTCAAATCAGCCAGATCGGGCAGGGTAAACTCGCCCCAAGGCTCCAAATCCTTGATCCGTTTATCCAGAAAGTCGCGTTTTTCACTTAAGCGAATACGGTGTTGGCGGTTGTGATCCACTTCATGCAGCACCTTATCAAGATCAAATTGCTGTTCACGGGTCACCTGCCGGCGTTTTTGCGGACTGCTTAATAAGTACTGCAGGGAGCGCTTCAGCAACTCCGGGTTGGTATCTTCCGTGTCGTTTACACGACGGCTGCTCACATCCTGAAGAGGAATAATGTGTAATAGACCTAAGCCCTGAAGGGCGTCCAGGATGTCGGTTTTATCCTGACTTAGCCCGACAATGGAGGCTTTTTTAAGCTGGAGGATACTCATGCCACGCCTGCCTTCAGCCGCTTGTTCTTGGCAATTTTAGAGATGATTACGCCAGCACGCTCACTGTCGGAGAGAGCGATACGGATTTTGCGAATGTTTTCCTCAGCCTGCGGGATTAAAACCTTCTCAAACAGATTTAAACGCTGGGTTGTCTTTCGTAGGCCTACTTCAAGCAGCTCTAAGCGTTTGTTCAACACGTGCTGTTTGAGCTGTAATTCGACGCTTTGTTTGAGCAAGATCACTAAGGGGTCTAGCCAATGCTCGGTGGCCAGCGCTGAGTAGGGGTGAATTTTTAGCGACAGACTTTCCAGCACAGGCAGGCGAATACCCACGAGGTTGACCTGAGTGAGACTGAAATCCTCAATCTCAACCAGCTGATCAACGCTGCCTTTAAAGTTAGACAGCATAGGCAACTGCTCTTTAACGCGCAGACGCACGTCATCAAGGGTCTGATCAAGATCGGAAAGCGCTCGTTTTGAGGCCGCACGTTCGGCCAGAAGTTGCTTACGCTTGAGATCAAGTGCCGGAACAAATTTCTTGTAGGCTTTGACCTTGCGCCCTTCCTTGTTAAGAGTGCTTTTATTCAGTGCCAGCTTACCCACGCGATAATTCCTGTCAGGCGTTTTCTGGTGAACTTTCTTTCGAGAAGACCTTTTCTTTCAAGAAATACTTGTCGACTAAGCTCTGCTTCATCAGCAGCTCTTCCTCACGGAAGCATTCCGCCAGAATCGTCCAGCCGGTATCCAGTGCTTGTTCTAGCGGCATACTGACGTCGATATCCATAAACTTATCGTGGAACAGGCGACCAAACTTGAGTGCGCGCTCGTCAAACTCACTCAGCTCAAACGACATCGCCTGTTTCTGCTCGGCATCTTGGGCGGCGGCATAGAAACGGATCAAGGTGTTCATGACCTGGCTATGATCTTCACGGGTCACTTTGCCGATCACATGCTGCTTAAGGCGTGAGAGGGAACCAAACGGGTCGATGACGCCGTTGTGCAGATAGAGCTGACCTTCGGTGATGTAGCCTGTGTTATCAGGTACTGGATGGGTGACGTCATCACCTGGCATAGTGGTCACCGACAAAATAGTCACGGAACCTGCGCCTTTATAGTCACAGGCTTTTTCATAACGGCGAGCCAGCTGCGAATACAGGTCACCAATGTAGCCACGGTTTGACGGTACGTGCTCCATGGAGATGCCCACCTCTTTCAGGGCATCGGCATAAGAGGTCATATCCGTTAATAGCACCAGTACCCGTTTGCCTTCGCTGACGGCATAGCGTTCGGCCACAGCCAGCGCCATATCCGGTACTAAAAGAGCTTCAACGGTTGGATCAGAGCCTTGGTGAACAAACATCACGGTACGGGCAGAGGCTCCGGCTTCTTCAAAGGTGCGGCGGAAGAAGTGATAGTCATCGAAGATCAAGCCGATACCACCGAATACAATAATATCCGCATCGGCCTGTGCGCCAATTCGGGCGAGCAATTGGTTGTATGGCTCACCGGCAACAGAGAAGATCGGGATCTTCTGGCTTTCAACGAGGCAGTTAAAAACATCGATCATCGGCACATCGGTGCGAATCATGCGCGAGGCCAAAATACGGCGCGCAGGGTTCACCGTCGGGCCATCAATCTCAATCTTGGGCTCGTCTGTTAACGCAGGGCCACCATCAATCGGTTGGCCCGTACCGGAAAAGGTACGACCTAAAATGTTAGGCGAGAACGTCACTTCCATCGGGCGGCCTAAAAAGCGCACGACCGAGTGGGTAGAAAGGCCTTTGGTACCGGAGAACACTTGCAAGGAAACATGTTCGCCCTTAAGCAGAATCACTTGAGCGGTTCGGGGCAGGATGTCTTGGCTGTTATCTTTGCTTTCAATGAGGGCTAAATCCCCAAAGCTGATCTGCGAGGCTCCAGATTCAGAGGTAGGAACATGCACTTTGACAATATCGCCGACAATTTCAAGAATTCGGGAATAACGAATCAACAGTTGCGACAAAACTACCTCCATGTGGCCTGAGCTCAGATAATAATGGCAGAACTTTGGCATAACCGGACATAACGATACCAGATATGCGCTCTGCTTGTAGCAGGAAACAACCAACGGTATATAGCGCCTTCTGAAGCCAATACGAGGAGCTATCCAGACTCTCACGCCGGATAGTTGAAGACACCGATGGCTCGTCGTCAGACGAACTTATCGGAAATCAATTTCAAGTGTTGTGGCGCAGCTGAATATCCGGGTGAGTTGTTTGAACCTGGCGGGGGAAACATCAGCCAGGGCATACGCACGGGCAAACTGGATCAGAAACAGGTAATCCTGCTTCAGGTAATGCTGGAAAGCCTCCGGCGCAAGCGACGCATCGCCCAGCTGTTGCAGAAACGTTAAATTTCATTGGTAATAATGGACTTTTTTCGCAAATGACACGCTCATGATCACCCTCGACCACGCCACCGCTCAGCGTATTGTAGACCGGGCGATGCAGGTTATTGGCCACTCGGTAAATGTGATGACCCCAGACGGAATCATCATCGCGTCGGGAGACCCACTTCGCGTTGGTGAAGTTCACCAGGGCGCACGTCATGTGGCGCTGCGGGGAGAGCCCTTGGCGGTTGATGCCGACAATGCGGAACAATTTCCCGGAGTTCGCCATGGCGTTAACGTCCCTATCACTGCTGGCCATCAGATTGTAGCCGTTGTTGGTATTTCCGGAGAGCCTGCATCCTGGCTGGCAGCAGCGGGAACTGTTGCGCCCCTTGCAAGCGCTGCAGGCGCACCCCCGTCACCTTTTGTATGTGCGCACTCTGCATGCGTTTCTTGACGCCAATGGTGATGTGCAAAAATGTGCGACGGCTCTGCACTTACACCGGAACACCATTCGATATCGTCTGAAAAGCATTGAACAACTGACCGGGCTGTCTCCATTCCGGCTCCCGGAACTTATCCATCTGTATCTGGCGCTGAACTCTGATAGCCACCCAAGCAACCGTTGATTTGTACAGATGCACAGAAATCGGCAACTGATTGCTTGAATATCAGGCCGTCTGTCTAAAGACGAATCTTCGCTCAGCTTCTAAGCTCAGGGCTTGAACCAAGTTCCCTCATCGGAAAAATAATAATTAAGGCGATGCCGGAGATTTCCTATGTACATGGTTTTAATTTTAATCGCTCTTATTGCGTTCATTGTGTTCGCAACGAGTAAATTGCGCCTCAACCCTTTTATTACGCTTTTGCTGGCATCGTTCATCGCCGCTTTTGCATTTGGCCTACCCTTCGACTCCATTGAATCAACGATACGTGGTGGTTTTGGCAAAATTCTCGGCTACATCGGCCTTGTTATTGTTTTGGGTACCATCATAGGCGTCATTCTTGAGCGCACCGGTGCCGCTATTGTGATGGCTGAAACCATCATTAAGTTTTTGGGCAAGAAGTTTCCCACGATGACGATGTCCATCGTTGGTTTTATTGTGTCCATTCCGGTGTTTTGTGATTCCGGTTTCGTCATTCTAAACAGTCTGAAGCGCTCTATGGCGAGAACCTTGAGCGTATCCCCCGTAGCCATGACGGTGGCGCTTTCGACGGGTCTGTTTGCAACCCATACCCTGGTACCACCCACACCCGGTCCGATTGCGGCAGCGGGCAATCTGGGCCTGGTTATTGGCGTCGGCCTTGGTTTTGCCATAATCGCGGCGATAGCGGGTTTGGTTTGGGCGTATTTTTCACGTAACCTGCTCAGTACAGAACTTGAACTGGCAGAGGAAGCATTTCAGGAAGGCAAAGAGCATTACGGCGAACTGCCTGGCCCTTGGAAAGCTTTTGCCCCTATTTTTGTCCCTATCGCGCTGATTTGTCTGGGCTCAGTAGCCAGTTACCCCACCGCCCCCTTGGGTGATGGTGCTTTGTATGAAGTACTGAACTTTCTCGGTAAGCCACTGAATGCCTTGTTGATTGGCCTTGGGTTTGCGTTGCTGTTGATTCAAGGCAACGAAAAGCTCAAAGAGTTTGCCCGTCACACCGAAAAAGGTCTGGTTGTCTCGGCGCCGGTGCCATGACCGTTTCCCACGCGAACGACAGCTATTTTTGGGTAGTATCCCAGTTCAGTAAAATGGACGTCGCAACGGCGTATCGCTCACACACAGCAGCAACGCTGTTTATGGGGTTAGTGACAATTAGTGCGGTGTGGCTGGTATCAATGATGGTGCTGTAAGCGCCCTTAGCGATACTTTAAACAACTTACTGGTAAGGACGCAGCATGCGTGTACTCATTGCCCCTGACTCATTCAAAGAGTGCCTAACGGCAGAAGCCGTCGCTGATGCCATTGCCGCCGGTTGGTTGCGCGGTGCTCCGGCTGATCAGGTGGTTAAAATACCTCTGGCAGATGGCGGCGAAGGCACGACAGCCACTCTTGTGGGGGCAATGCGCGGCACACTGCACCGAACACGCGTAACCGGGCCTTCCGGCGCTCCTGTCAACGCCAGTTACGGACTGATAGAGGATGGGAAAACCGCCATTGTTGAAGTCGCTGAGGCCAGCGGCCTGCACTGTGTGGCCGAAGCAGACCGCAATGCGATGACAGCATCCAGTTATGGCACCGGTGAGCTCATCATGGCCGCCCTGGAACACCAGCCAGAGACGCTCATCGTTTGCCTTGGTGGCAGTGCCACCACCGATGGTGGTGCGGGTTTGCTGCAGGCGATGGGCGCGCAACTGCTGGACGACAACGGCCACCCCATACCACCCGGTGGTGAGGGGCTACAGCATATCAGCCACTTTGATCTTGCCGAAGCTAAGGCCCGTCTGGCGGGTATACGCATCGTGGTGGCTTGTGATGTTACTAATCCCCTGCTCGGTGATCTGGGTGCTGCGGCGGTATTCGGGCCGCAAAAAGGTGCCTCGCCAGACGATGTCAGGGTGCTCGACAACAATCTTTGCCATTTCGCCCAGTGCGTGGAGAAAAGCGGTTACAACATAAGAAGCTTTGCAGGAAGTGGCGCTGCCGGCGGTATTGGCGGAGCCGTCGCTGGTATCCTCGGTGGGCTCCTGAAGCCCGGCATTGAGTTGGTGATGTCAGCCGTGGATATGGAAGCACACATGCAGGCAGCCGATCTGGTGATTACGGCCGAAGGGGCTATTGACGGCCAAAGCGCGTCGGGAAAAACACCAACAGGTGTCGCCAAACTGGCACAACACTACCATGTGCCTGTTATTGGCCTTGCTGGCAAGTTGGGGGAGGGCGATATGACAGCCATTCATGAAGCAGGCATTACGGCGGTTTTCTCGATCGCCCCGGGGCCAATCAGTAAAGACGACGCTATCGCTAACGCCGCGCTCTACCTCGAGAACACGACCGAACAACTGGCCAGGCTTATTTCAGGGCTGAAATAAAAAACCCCAACCAGCAATTATGACAGCCATTCCTTAAAAGTTTGTGCGGCCGGCTTCAGCGGCTCCTTGATCCCGTGCACCAAAAAATCATACTTACCGGAGTCGTAAACAAACTCGCCCACCCGTCGTAGCCGACCTTCGCTGATTGCTTGGGCAACCATGAAATCCCAACCGAGGCTCACGCCCAGGCCCTCCAGTGCGGCGCGGTAACTGAGGGATACCTGATTGAATTTCAGGCTGTGGGGTCGAGGCGTGTACTCCTCGTTGAAGTGGGCGAACCAATCCACCCAGTCGATGCAATCCCAGGCACTGGAATCCAGTTCGATCAGCGGCAGTTCTTTCAAGTCCGCCAACGTTTGGAGTTCCGGTAGCTCAAGGTCCGAACGGCAGACTGGATAGACGCGTTCAGCGAATAAGGGCTGCACATCCAAGCCTGGCCAACCTCCGCGGCCAAAGATAATGCCGAAGTCATACTCGTTAATGACCGCTGGCGAAATGGCATTGTCGGACTGGATGCTCACTGTGATGTCCGGGTGCTCACGATTAAACGCAATGACCTTCGGAAACAGCCAGTAATGGGATACCGCGTGGGTTGCAATCACGTTTACCGTATTGGCATCGTGCCGCTGACGAATTCGTTCAATACCGCTGGATAACTGTGCCAACGCGGGCTGGATTTCCTGCAGTAAGGCGGTGCCGGTGGATGTTAGCTCAATGCCCCGGGCGTGCCTGCGAAAAACCGGCGAGCGGGTGTGCTTCTCAAGTGTCCTGACTTGTTTGCTGACAGCGCTTTGGCTGAGGTGAAGCTCCTCGGCCGCTGAGGAAAAGCTGCCGTGCCGGGCGACTGCCTCAAACGCTGACAGGGCATGGATTGGCGGAAGACGTTTAAGCTTGGTGATCAACAGATAGATCCTGGGGGGGTGGTGAGTGAATGTCTGCTGATTATTTTGCGCCAGTGATGCCTGGAAAGACAGCCCTCCAGCCATGCCAGTATGGCATACCCCCATGCTGTATTGTCGCTACTGACCACAGGGCCAGAGCCGGTAGAGTTACTCCTTCTTGATTATCCAATCCGAGGGGTAGTAAACATGATTCGAACGGGAGTGCTGCTGGGTGCTGCGGCCGGAGCCTGCTGGGGTCTGGTTTTTTTAAGCCCGCTGGTGCTGAGTGCGTTCAGCGCTCTTGAAATTGCCGCTGGCCGGTTTTTGGTTTATGGAGCGGTTTCACTGGTCTGTCTGCTTCCGTTCGTCCGTACCTTACCGGAGCGTCTCACCGCATCCGATGTTAGGTTGCTGTTGTTGCTTGGTGCCTGTGGAAATGTTGCCTTTTTTGCACTCTTGGCGGCGTCGATCCAGAAGGTAGGCATTGCACCTGCCTCTCTGATCGTTGGTCTTGTGCCGGTGGTGGTGACGGTATGGGGGCGACATGATCACGGCGCTGTCCCCCTCCGGCAACTGGCGTGGCCCCTGGTACTGATCTTCGCCGGCGTGGCTTGTATCAACCTGGATGTGCTGGGCAGTATCTCGGCCACACCAAACAATCTGATTGATGTTGTTCTGGGGCTAACCTTTGCCTTTGCTGCATTGGCAAGCTGGAGCCTGTTTGCAGTGCTGAACGCTCGGGCACTTAAGTCTGTTACGGGTGTTTCCAGCCAACAATGGTCCTACCTGACGGGCCTGGCGTCTGGGCTTTGGGCTTTGGTGCTGGCTGGAGTGATTTGGGGCGGTGGTTCTTCGGCCGCGGAACCTCATGCCGACGTATTAGAGAAGATCGTCGTGCACCGGGACGGGCAAGTGTTCTGGCTGGTCAGCGGTGGTATCGGCATTGCCGGCTCGTTGGTTGCGAACGCTTTGTGGAATGGCGCATCCCGGCGTCTCCCGCTGACCTTAACGGGGCAGGTGTTTGTGTTTGAGCCTCTGTTCGCACTGTTCTATGGATTTGTGTACGAGGCCCGGGCGCCAAGAGTGCTGGAGATGGTTGCGATTGCCCTGATGATCAGTGGGGTGCTCTGGACGATCCGGAAGCATGCGCCCCGCAATACGTCTGTTGGGGAGGCTTCTGTTCTGCCCGGAGGCCTCACTGGCCCGGGGGGGAGTGGGTATTGAGCACTTTGGGTTTAGGTCGCAGACTCTCTGCGAAGATCATAGCTCGTAATTCATTGCCCCCTTCGGCTCCTGGATGAAGTATCCCTGGAAGTTGCGAATGCCACGCTCCCAGAACCAGGACAGCGCTTTGGCGTCTTCTACGCCGGTTACAACAATTTGCAGGTTGGAGCTGAAGGCGCTTTTGAGTTGGTGCAGCAGTTGCTCCAGAGCCGGAGTTTGTTGGGCACTGGCGCCGAGTGCCGGTACTAGTTTCACGAAATCCACTGAGCCCAGTTCTTTTAGTAGCTCCACCGAGGCGGTATCCGTGGCAACGTGTTCGATGACCAGCCCACAGCCCATGGCCTGGACCAGTTTCGCTATCTTTTTTGCTCTGGGCACATCTTTTAATACGGTCGGACTCGACAATGCCAGGTAGATGCGACGATTGCCCTTAATGCGATTTTCGCGTATCGCGCTACTGAGCACCGTCAGCAAATGTTCCACGTCAACCATGGGGGAGGACAGTTTTACGCTTACCGAATAGCTGGCGGAGGCTTTGCCATCCAAGTGTGTGAGGCCTTCTACAGCGTGTTGAATCACCCAGCGATCCAGCGCGTAGAATGGGCCCCTGCTGCCTTCAGGTAACCACGGCAGGAATTGGCCGGGCAAATACACCGCATTGTCTTCGTCTACCAATCGCACGAGTGCCTCAAAAAGGGTGCCGCCCGTTTCCATGTTGACGATGGGCTGGTAGTGAAGCTTGAAGGCCTGCGCCGCTATCAATTCTTTGATGTGATCATCCAATCTGGATTCGGGTGGCCGTTCGGTCGCCTGTTGCCATATCAGATTGTTGCTACCGGACTGCATGGCTTTGCTGCAGGCTTTTTCCACCTCGATCAGTGCCTTGTCTTCATCCATGGCATGATTCAGGGTCAGCGCGCCCAGGCTCAGGGTGACGGGGTCGGAGGTATTTTCTATAGCCCAGGCGGGATTGTTCAATTTGTGATGGAAGCGCTCGAGGAAGGTTTTGCAATCATCGGCAGCACGCGCTGTCACCAGAAACAGGAAGCTGCCGCCTCCAAGAGCACAGCCCGAATCCCCAACGGCGAGTTGTTCCGCGAAATGCTTTTCCATGCGTGCGCTCAGGTTCGCCATGGCGCGGGCACCATGCTGGGCCCGCAGATACTCGTGCCGGTCTACGCTTGCCTGCACCAGGTAGTGCGCCTGATCCTGTTGGTCGCTTTCGATTTTGGCCAGAAGGTCCACGAGTTCGGTCAGGAAGTAGTCGTAGTTCTGCAGGCCGCGGGATTCCTTGCGCTGGCTGATCAGATTGATGCGTGCGGCAATAAGTTTGGCGTTCATCAGGTGACGGCGCAATGAGCTCAGGAACAGTTCATTTTCCAGCGGCTTCTGGAAGAAATCGTTGCCTGCAATACTGTGCTGTTCGAGCAGCTCCCGTGCTTCTGGCGAGGCCGATACGAAAAGAATCGGAATGGTCATGTAGTCGGCATCCTGCCTGAGCACCTTTGCCAACTCTATGCCTTGGCAGCCGGGCATGTCGTGGTCCAGTACGATGGCGTCCGGCTGGAATTGTTCGATGCGCTCCAAAACGCGCACCGGTTGGCTCAGGCCCTCTACTTCATAGCCTTCCTCGGACAGCATGGATTTGTAGTAAGCGAGAAGGTCGGTGTCGTCGTCCACCCAGAGCACCCTTGGTTGGACGGGGCGGGCGTTATCCAGCAACTGGTGGATGCGCTTTTCGAGCACTCCCATGTCGATAGGTTTGGTCAGGTAGATGTCTGCGCCAGCGCGGAGCGCCCGCATGCGCGCGACCATATCGCTTCGGGCAGACATCATAATCACCGGAGTATTGGTGCCTGCCTGGCATTTCATGCGCTCCAGCCAGTCGATGCCTTCCAGAGCGTCTTGGGGAAAGCTGATGTCCAGTAGAATCAGGTGATGAAAGTGGCCGCCGATTCGCTGGGTGTAGGTCTCTGGGTCCTCAAACGTTTCAGCGTAATAACCTTGTTGTTCCAGCCAGTTCTTCAGGTAAGCGGCCTGGTTTTCATCGTCTTCAATAACGGCGATGCGGTGCGTTTGGTGTTTCTCCATGACGGTTTGTGACACGAAAGCGGGCATCTCATTGTTGGGGCCCGCGCGAGAGGCCTCCTCAATGGCGCGTTCGAGCGCTTTGAGTGAGTTTTCGATTTGCTGACGCTCCGTGGAGGTGGCATCGGATTTTGCCAGTAACACCTGTAGCTGTTCTTCAAGTATTCGTGCTGTATTGCTGATCTCTGGAAATTGAAAGGTGGCGCCACTCCCGGTCAGCTTGTGGGCGCTTTGGTACATGAACTCCAGCGCCTTTGGGTTCCAGCTGACGTACAGGAGTCGGTTCCAGGAATCTCCAAGTTTTCCCATGCGGTCGGGCAGGCCGGCAATGTACCGGGTTCTGAGTTCTTGGAACTTTTGTCCGGGACTGGCTTCCGCCATTTCTGCACCTTTTGTATCGTGAGTTGCGTCAGACATCTCGCCACCAGAATAGCGGCGACTGAGAGTTTATATGTTGGGCCCAATTAAATACCCAACGGTAGCCCGATTTCAATCAGCCGGCCAGAGGGAATCCGGTAAAGCGATGTCGCATGCAGGGTATTACGGACCATGAACGCAAAGAGTTTGTCGCGCCAGGCCATCATGCCGTCTTTTTTTCGGTCAGCAATCACCGATATCCGGCCCACGAAATAGGTAGTGTCGTCCAGATCTATCGGTAAACTGCGATGTTCAATGCAGTAGGACAGATCCGATGGAATATTGAATCCCTGCATAAAGCCGTAGTTGAGTTTGACCTCATACAGGCCCTGACCGAATGCCTTGACCTGCATGCGCTCATCATTGGGTACTCGCGGATTACGCGCCATTTTCACGTTGACGATCACGACTGTCTCAGGCAACAGCATGTTGTGTTTTTTTAGCTGTATCAGGGCAATGGGGACTTCTTCCGACCGGGCGGTAAAAAATACGCCGGCACCGGGCACACGTTGGGGTGGATCGTGTTCGAGGCGCCCCAGCAGGGTTTCAATGGTAATGGCATTGGCTTCGTAGGACCGGAGCAGAAGCTCGTTACCACGGCGCCAGGTCACGATTACGGTGAAGATAATGGCCCCCATGGCCACGGGAAACCAACCACCACGCGGAATGGTTTCCGCATTGGCGGTGAGGAACGCCAGGTCAACCGTCAGGAATACCAGCAGAAAAACGCTCGCCTTGGCCAAGCTCCAGCCGCCTCGCTCCCGGGCCACATTGAAGGCCAGAATGGTGGTCACCAGCATGGTGGCATTCACACTGACACCATATGCAGCCGCCAGGTTGTTGGATGAGCGGAACGTCAGCACCAGGGCAATCGCTGCGATCATCAGAAACCAGTTGATACCCGGCATGTAAATCTGGCCGTGGGAATACTCGGAGGTTTGCTGAACCTGCAGACGCGGCATAAAACCGAGTTGCACCGCCTGCCGGGTGAGAGAGAAGGCACCGGTGATCACTGCCTGTGAGGCAATGATGGTCGCCGCCGTGGCCAGGCCCACCAGTGGCAACAGCGCCCAGTCTGGTGCCAGATGAAAAAATGGCTGCAGGGATCCGTCGGGTTTGTCCAGCAGCAAGGCCCCTTGGCCGAAATAGTTCAGCAACAGGGCCGGTAACACGAAGCAGAACCAGACCAGTCGTATCGGAGTTACCCCAAAATGCCCCAGGTCCGCGTACAGGGCTTCCCCGCCGGTGACCACCAGGAATACGCCTATCAGCGCCAGAAAGCCCGCCAAGTGATTGCTCGCGAGAAACTGCACCGCGTACCAGGGTGCCACGGCATTGAGCACTTCCGGATGCCCGATAATGCTGTTCAGTCCCAGCGCCGCCAGGGTCAGAAACCAGGCCACCATGATTGGGCCGAACATCGCCCCTACCTTGGCGGTACCAAATTTCTGCATGGCAAACAGTACCACCAGAATGGTAATTGTTATCGGCAACACGTATTTGTGCAGCGACGGTGCTGCGACCTCCAGCCCCTCCACAGCACTGAGCACCGAGATGGCCGGCGTCAGCATGGTGCCCCCATAGAGTAGGCCAGCGCCGAACAGGCCAATCAGAATTAATGTGCGGCGGGACCGGCTGTCCTGATCCTGATCTGGCCGTAACAGAGCCAGCAACGCGAAGATGCCGCCCTCGCCATGGTTATTGGCGCGGAGGATAAAAATCATGTATTTCAGAGAGATGACAATGATAAGCGCCCAGAAGATCAAGGACAGGATGCCAAGAATGTTAGCCTCGGTGATAGGCACAGGACTGATCCCGCGAAAACACTCACGCAAGGCGTAGATCGGGCTGGTACCTATATCGCCGTAAACGATGCCCAGTACTGCCAGGCCGACCGCAGAGCGACCAGGTTTCGATGCCGCTTCAGATTCAGGCATGTCCCTTCCTTCTTCTCGAATTCAGGTACTCTCTATAGAATAGTTTAGTCGTTGGACCATGGCCTTCATTTTTTGGATCGCCCCGTTCGACTAATCTCTTGATGTGCTTTTCTTTCATCTGTTGAAGGTCGGGAACAAGATGTCTATTTTGGAAGGAAAAGCCGCAATATGAAGCCTTTCAGCTCAACGGTAACGGCGCTTTCTCCCTACGAAGCCTACCAACAGGCACTGACCTCCGGCTTTAAAGATGATCTCGCCCAACATCAGGCGGCCTTGTGCTTGCAGCGTTGCTATGAGCAATTGCAGGCTGGCCAGCCTGGCATCCAGGGAGTGTATCTTTGGGGCCCGGTTGGGCGCGGAAAAACCTGGCTGATGGACCGTTTTCATCAGGCTTTAGCTGTGCCTGCACGAAGGCAACACTTCCACCACTTTATGCGCTGGGTACACCAACGCCTGTTTCAGTTAACCGGGCAAGAGGATCCCCTTGGTGTGCTCGCGCAGGAGTTGGCGGCCGAGGCGCGGGTGCTTTGTCTGGACGAGTTGTTTGTCAGCGACATCGGCGATGCGGTGTTGTTAGGCGGATTGTTTCAGAAACTTTTTGCGCAAGACTTGGTATTGGTGGCTACATCTAACCAGCCACCCGATGATTTGTACGAAGACGGTTTTAATCGTGAACGGCTGATGCCAGCCATTGCAGCACTCAACAAGCGCATGGAGGTAGTCAGTGTTGATGGTGGCGAGGACCACCGCCTGCATCCGGGAGAACGGCATCAACGCTATTGGGTTAACCAGCCGCGGGCTCTGAAAGTCGCATTTAATAAATTGCTCAATGAGGGGCCGCAGCCGGCACACAGCGAGCCCTTACGACTTGGGCACCGTGATATCAAGGTAGTGCAGCGCAGCCAGCATGTTTTATGGTGCCGTTATGGCGATCTATGCGAGCAGAAGCTGGCGGCGCCGGATTTTATCGAGTTGTGTGATCGGTTTTCCCATGTTTTTTTAAGCGAAGTGCCTCGGCTCACAGGCGGCGGACAGCAAACGGCTATTGCTCGCGGAACCGAGGATGGCGTAACTCAGGTGGCGGCGGGAGATCGCAAGTTGCCGGCATTGACCCATCAGGATGACGGCGTACGCCGGTTTATTGCATTGGTAGATGAGTGCTACGACCGAGGTATTCCTCTGTACCTGGAAGCGGCAGTGCCGTTGAGCGAGCTCTACAGCACAGGTGCGCTGGCTTTTCCGTTCCGCCGCACTCTGAGTCGCTTGCGGGAAATGCAGTTACAGCGCTTTGGTCAGTGAGCGAAACGAGTCAGCACCTTGTCAAAAACCGGTAACACACTACATTTAAGATCATGAATTCCCCAAAATTGCTTCTCGTCGTTCATTGTCTGGTTGGGTCTAAAAGTCACCAAACAGTCGTTTACACGGCTGATGTCATGATCCCCTCTATCTCCAGTAGCCGTTTTTATCGGGTGTCTTACCTGTGTTACGTGGTACTGTTTTTTATCTTTTTGATCACGCCACTGCTGGTTGTGGCGGCATTCTCGTTTAACGATTCGCTGTTCCCGTCGTTGCGGTGGAATGGCTTTACCTGGGACTGGTACTTGGGTGAGAATGCGCCCAGGTTAGGCCTCGTGTTAGTCTCTCTCGGTCAGTTTGCCTTCATCACAACCATTGCTACCCTGGTGATTTCCACACGCCTGCGCAAATTCGACATTACCCAGGAGGAGGCCGCTATGAACCCTGGCGCCAGCCGGATGACGGCCATCGCAACCGTGACTCTGCCATTCCTGAAGCCCGCTCTGCTTGGTGCCGGTGTGGTGGCATTCCTGATGTCGTTTGAAAACTTCAACACCACCTTGATGCTGGCGGGTTCCGACACTCCGCTCACCATCGCCATGTTTGACCGGCTGCGGGAAGGCTCAACGCCGGTATTAAATGCGGCTTCAGTGCTGCTGATGGCAGGGTCGGCGTATCTGGCTCTGGTGTCGCTGTTTGCGCAGCGCCCGGATAAACAGTGATGGATACTCGCAGTTATCGGCCTGGTCGCAGGCCAGGGCTATGATCAAAGGTGAGGAATTCATAAGAACCATCATTGATAGTGCGCCGAATATGATGGGCTATTGGGACAGAGAATTACGCTGCCGCTATGCTAACGCTGCCTACAGCGAGTGGTTTGGAATGCCGCCCGAGGAGATCATCGGGATCCGGTTTCAGGATCTGGTAAGCGAGCAGTTGTTCGCCCTGAATGAACCTCATATTCGCGCAGCCCTGGCTGGCGAACCACAACGCTTTGAGCGCACTCTGAATAAAGCCGATGGAAGCCAGGGGCATATCATCGGGCACTACATTCCTGATGTTGGTGCTGATGGTAAGGTGAGGGGGTTTTCTATTCAGGCCAACGATGTGACGCTTCTCAAGGAAACCGAGGCGAAACTCAAACTGGCCGCGTGTGTTTTTGAGAACACACTGGATGGCGTTCTGATCACAGATGTCAATGGAACCATTCTGTCGGTTAACCCCGGGTTCATAGAGATCACGGGCTACACAGCTGTCGAGGCTGTCGGACAAACTCCTCGTATTTTGCAATCCAGGCAACACGACAAAGCCTTCTATG
>TARA_R110002096_G_scaffold206192_8_pt1 | contig 21219 bp, 22 predicted proteins | sample TARA_R110002096 | Tara Oceans TARA_R110002096 (sample SAMEA4397295) | marine metagenome | biome: Polar Biome; feature: [DCM] deep chlorophyll maximum layer (ENVO:01000326); material: water (ENVO:00002006), including particulate matter (ENVO:01000060) such as... | depth 35 m
GAATCACGCAAGCCGCAGTGGAGAAGCTGGATGCCTGGGTGGCCGAGTTGGAAGGAAAATACGAAATCAGCTTTATGACCTGGGCCGTGCCTGGCGCAGCCGGATCGCCGGCCGGAGCCGCATTGGATGTCGCCAGAACCGCCTGTCGCCGTGCCGAACGTCACGTTGCGGAGCGGATCGACGAAGGTGATTTCAAAAACATCTCCATCCTACAACACCTGAACCGGTTGTCGGATGTTTGTTGGTTGCTTGCGCGGCTTGAGGAAAAGGAAGCATAGCGCTCCGCACCGAGTTAGGTCACCAGCTCAACAATCGTGTCAGCCGCCGCGCTCATGGTCGGAAAGATGTGGAAAGCCAGGGCTTCGATTTCTGAATCGGGTTGGCGCAGATCCGGGATCATGATCGGTGCCATCCCGGCGGCATGAGCGGCTCGAACTCCGGCGAAGGAATCTTCCAGGACGAGGCACCGCTCCGGAGCGACTCCAATCGCTTCCGCAGCGGCGAGAAAGACATCGGGAAAGGGTTTGGAGCGGGCCACATCTTCTCCGGAACAAACCACTGCAAAGAAGGTGTCCAGCTCCGTGATTCTCAACTTGCGGAGCGCAATCTGGCGATTGGTCGAAGTTGCAACCGCACGCGGGATTTCCCGGATGCGCAGCTCCTGAAGCAGGGAGGGCACTCCCGTTTTGACTTCGATCCCTTCTTTGAAAATGCTGGTGTAATAGTGGTGCTCGACCTTTTGATGAAATCCGCTGTTTTTCAGGTCGCATCCAAATGCTTCTTCGAGGACCTGAAGGCAACTGGGGGTGGTTCGACCCACCATGTCGAGATAGAGCTCATTGGTTAGGGTTTTCCCAATGGAAGTGGCGGCGGATTGCCAGGCGGCTCTCGATTTTCGCTCGGTATCGATGAGCAGCCCATCCATATCGAAGATGATTGCGTCAAATGTTGGCACGGGGAGAATTGGAGTTGGATTGGTGGTTATTAGAGCATATCAAGTGGAGGTGTAGCCAATGCAGCGAGGAGATTTGGCTTCCTACAAGGCGTTGTGAGGGAGCAGAGCTTGCTCTGTGACCGAGCAAGAACGCAGCAGGAAGCCAAAGATTCCGCTGTCACTCTTCCTTCGGCGAAGCCGCACTCTTTCTGGATCCCAGTCATTTTCATTGGCTACAAGTTCACTTTAAATGCTCTGACGAGGCTCTCGCAAAGATCCCAACAAAAAAGTGCTGGCAGCTTTCGCTACCAGCACTTGTAAACTTCAAGTCAACAACACGTGGCGACTTAGCGCCGCCGGAAAAGATTTCTCAGGCCGAGTCTCTTTTTAGCCGGGCTTTCCGAATAAGTGGTGGTGGAACGAACGTTCGCTGTTTGAGATTTCGGCGGGTTGCCATTCGTTCTGGAAAGGATGTAGAACCCGTCCTTGCTGACGCCGCTTTCGGTGTTTCGGGCAAATAACCTGCGGCGCGGTGCCGACGTCGTTGCTGCCCGGGAAGCCGAGCTGGCCGATCGGCCGGAAACCACCATCAAGTTTGGTGGAGGAACGCTTGCTCCGGTATTGACGTTGCTGGAAGGGAGGGACGATCCGCTGCTACTGAGCAACGCGACTTTCTTCCCCTTCTCAACGGCGAGGGCGGCATGTTTAAAGCCGTAGGTGTTTACCGCAGGGAATGCAGTGGTGCTATAGACGCCATATCCCTGGCTGAATCCGGCCTGCCTCTCGACAAAGCCAAAGCGCGTTTCCGAAGATTGCGCCCACCCGGTTGAAGTTGAAAACCCAATTCCCAGTAAAACAGCCCCAATGAGCCACTTCCCAGATTTTGACAGATAGAGCCTGCCACAGCCTCCTATATCAATCGTATTCATAATAAGATGGGTGCATGGAAGCCCCCTGTTAGAATATTGATACGACCCTATGGTGATTTTTGAAAGCGTAATTTATTACCTTTTCGGTCAAAAAGCGATCAATCCGGGGAAATTTCAAAAACTTATTTTGCCGGTTCGGACTGCTCCAATTCGGCGATTCGCTCCAGAAGGCGGTCATTGACCGCTTCGACCTGTTCGAGCTTGCGGTAAAGGTCGAGGATCTGTTGATCGTTGTTCACGTTGGCCTGGTTTGCGCCTGCCTGGAGGCGCCAATAGAGGCCGTAGCAGCATCCGCCAATCGCGATCGCGACGAGAAGAATCGAGACCAAATCCCTCGCGGGTCCCGAAATCATTTCTTCTTCTTCCGAAAGCGACTGAAGAGTCCGCCTTCATCCTCGTTGCCGTCTCCCGCTGCGTTTTGCTGGGATTTCTTGCGTGCCCCCAGGTTCCACACGCTGCAGCTATCACTGGTTTCCTCCGATTTTACGCCGGCCACGTTTCCGTCCGGATCCATCCAACGCAGCAATTCCGGGGGAAGCGGGCCGTGATTCACGGTCCTTACGGTTCCGTAATTCCCAGCGGTGTAGCTGTGAATCTGGGTTCGCAACGGGCGTTTGGAGGGCAATTCGAAGAGTTCTTCCTTCTCGAGCCGGTTCTGCAAATCGTAGGTGAACAATCCCTCGACCAAGGGCCGGCCCGCACCGTCGGAGATGATAAACGTTTCCGGCTTTCCGTATTTGTTGAGCTGGTAAATGCGTTTCAGGCGCAGGTCTCCTTCGGGATCGTAGGTCGAGATCGTCTGCGATTTCCCGAGATTGAGAGAGGAGCCGGGGTCGAGCTCCGATCTTGCCGTCACGGTGCGGCTGCCGTCATTGTGGCGTACCATGCGGACAAAAGGTCCCCCTTCGCGCTGGCTTCCCTGTTGGGCGCAGACGGGTCCGCCGGTGAATACGAACGCAACGAATCCTGCGAACAGGCAAGGGAAAGCTTTGGGAGGGAATTTCATGGTCGGGACCAGCATTGTAAAAATTATCCGACGAAAGAGCAAGCGGAACTCCTTCAGCCTTTTGGCTAATTCTTTTGGGAATTCGCAGGTTTTGCGCTTTATCGTGATTTCAATGATCTGGCGTTGCTGCAACCACACCATCCATTTGTCCGAACAAGGGCTCATCATGGGCATTTTGAATGTGACTCCGGATTCGTTTTCGGACGGAGGCCGGTTTGAGGAAATTGTTGCGGCGATCAATCATGCTCACGAGATGATTTCCGAGGGAGCGGCGATTGTCGACATTGGTGGAGAATCGACGCGACCGGGAGCTGAGGCGGTGACGGCGGAGGAAGAGGCGCGCCGAGTGATGCCGGTGATCGAGCAGTTGAGCGGCCATGATTCCAACGTGATGATATCGATTGATACATCGAAGGCATCCATCGCGCGCCAGGCTTGCGAACGAGGAGCGGTGATCATCAATGACGTGACGGCGTTCCGGGGGGACCCGGAAATGGCGAAAACCGCGGCGGAAACCAACGCCGGGGTCGTGCTGATGCACATGCAGGGGCAACCGCGGACCATGCAGCAGGAACCGGCCTACGACGATGTTGTGGGCGAAGTCCGCGAATTCTTTGCCGAGCGTCTTGAGGTGGCTGAGAACGCCGGGATTGATCGCGATCGGATCGTTTTTGATCCCGGAATCGGCTTTGGAAAGACCTTGGAACACAACTTGGAGCTGTTGCGCAATTTGGATCGATTGACCGTTGCCGAACGTCCACTGTTGCTTGGCGTTTCCCGAAAGTCCTTCTTCGGCAAGCTTCTCGATGCAGATTTGGGCAACCGTTTTGCTCCAACCGTGGCCACCACGGCGTTGGCCAGCGTTTCCGGCGTCCGAATTCATCGCGTTCACGATGTCCGGGCAAATCTGGATGCGATGAGGCTGGCGGAGGCCTTGAAGCGGGATTGAATCACCGTAGTTGCCAATCCATCCATAATCGCCTTGCGCCCAACCGTCCTCGACGCGAAACTTCAGGTGCTCCATGGAACCTTTCGCTGAATTGCTTCAAGAAACCGACTGGTGGCGTGCCGCGGTTGAGATTCTGATTCTCGCGGTCATCGTTTACCAGGGGTACATTTACTTCCGGGCGACCCGGGCTGCACGGATCTTGATCGGCCTGCTTCTCGTCATCATCGGACTGACGCTGCTTTCGCGCTATCTCCAGTTGGAAGTCATCGAATGGTTGGTGAAAAGCTTTTCGGCCTTGCTGGCCATTGCCCTCATCATCCTGTTCCAGCCGGAATTGCGACGCGGTTTGGCGGAGCTGGGAAGCCGATTCAGTTCGTTTTTGATCGCACAACGTCGCGAGACGGTCGACGAACTGGCGGAAGTCGCCCAGATTCTCTCGAAACGCCGAATTGGGGCCTTGATCGCGATTGAACGGGGAATCAGCCTGAAGCACCTGCTCGATACTGGGGTTGAGCTGGATGCAAAGCTGACGCCGGAGATCATGCTGGCGATTTTTCATCCCAAGGCGGCGCTGCACGATGGCGGTGTGATTTTTCGGGTGGTCGATGAGCGGATTGAAGGTGCGGGTTGCGTGTTTCCGGTTTCGCAGAAAGAGCTTTCGGATCGCAGCATTGGATTGCGACATCGCGCGGCGATGGGCGTGAGTGATGAGTCTGACGCGATTGCCCTGGTTGTTTCTGAGGAAACTGGGAATCTTTCCATTGCCGTCGATGGCAAGCTCGAACAGAATTTGAGTGACGAAGCGTTCCACCGTCGCCTTTACGAACTTTTATTGCCGAATGAAACTGACACGCCTTCTGAAGAATCTGTTCCTCCACGACTGGAAAGCGAAGCTGGCAGCCTTGGCGATCGCCGTGGCGGTTTGGTTCGTGATTAAACTCCAGGTGATGGAAACCGATACGGACGTGGCGCCGGGAGGCGGCTCGGTTCAGGTTCCATCCCGCGAGAAGAAATTCGAGGATCTGGAATTCGTTGCGCTTCGTCCCCAATTGCTGACCGAGGAGCCGAGTTGGGTCGTGTATGGCGAATACGTGAAGCGCATTTGGGTTTTTCACCCGGTTGGCTGATTTTGTTGGGATTGCGTCGACGACAACAGTCGCAAGATTCGCGCATACCTTCGCAATCGCGGTGAAGTCAAAGTTCGCCAAACGTGTCATTCATAGATGATGCGAATGGTTTTCCTTTTCTTCTGGATCTGCCTCATTCTCCCTACCGTTGCTCAGGATGACGACGAGAGGGAGTTTCGGACGCTCCATTTCTGGAAGAACGAATGTGCGTCCTGCCACGGCCAGGATGGCCAGGGCTATGACGAAGGCAGAGGACCCGCCATCGCCGGGTTGCCGGACTACTACTTCATGCAGCAGATCGCCAAGTATCGTGAAGGCATGCGTGGGGGGACGGACGATGAAAACGTCTACTTCATGCATCGCGAGGCTGTGGAACTGGACGACGAGTTGTTTCGGGATCTGGCAGCCTACGTAGCCGCGTTGCCTCCGCGTCGTGCGGCCCACAGTGTTGTTGGTGATATCGAGCGGGGTCAGGTTCTTTATGCCAATCTCTGTGCCGAGTGCCATGGTTCCGCGGCAGAAGGAAATGCGGCGAAGGAGAGTCCGCCGCTTCACGGTTTTCAGGATTGGTACCTGATCGAGCAGGTTCAGCGATTCAGGCGCGGAGAGCGCAAAGCTGATCCACAAAATTTGGATTCAGTCGCGATGCATGCCATGGCCAAGCGTCTCTGGCGGCCTCGCGATATCAGAAACATCGCAGCGTTCATCACCACGCGGCTGGACGGTGAACCAGATGCCCAACCTTAAGCAAAACGAATTCATGACTGAAGAGCAGAAAGACCAGATTCGAAAGCAACTCCTTGAGGAACGCGATGAAATCGTGGGTGAGATCGGCGCGCTTCGTCGTCGCGAAGAACGAACGACCTTTGAGGTGGGAGCCGACTTTGCTGAGCGAGCGGAATTGGAAGCCGAGCGCATCGTTGAGCATCAATTGAGCATGGACGACGCCTACCTGATTGCGAAAGTTGATCTCGCGTTGCAGCGCCTTGTCGAAGGGACCTACGAGAATTGTCTCCAATGTGGAACCGAGATTCCAATCGAGCGTTTAATGGCCAAACCATCGGTTTCGCTCTGTATCGATTGTCAGAAGAAAAAGGAAGCCAGCTAAGACCGTGAAAAACTTCCACCCTGCCCGGCTGATGAAGTCGATCATTCGTCTCGTTCTACTTGTCTCAACAGGAGTGCTGGCCGTCGCGAATGCAGCACCGGGGCCCGAAGCGGGCGAAAAAGAACTGGTCGATCCATCCCAGGAACATGCTCCGTTCCGGTTCCTCGGAGGAGATCCCGACCGGGGAGAAATGGTATTCAGTCAACTGGTCTGCGTTCAATGCCATTCGGTGAAAGGCTCCGAGGCGAAACAGCCGGCAGACGCGCGTCTGGAATTGCAACTCGGCGATGAAATGCGGTTTGTGAAGCGCTACGAGGATCTGATCACGGCGATTACCAATCCGCGTCATGTGATGACGGAACGCTATCGCGCCTTGTTGCAGCAGACTCCGGGAGCAGAGGACGTTGAGCCGTTCATGCCGAAGTTGACGGAGTCGATGACCATACAGCAGCTAATTGATTTGGTGGAGTATCTCGATGTCGCATACAAGTCCGAGTTTCCAGGTTATGGTAGCTGATGATTTGATGCAAAAAAACGAGTTGAGCGTCACTGGGATCGGTGGGACAAAGACTGTTCCGTCAACCGCTACCAACGTGAGGCAACCCACGCCGAATTTACGAACACTAAGATTATGAATCACTCATCCATTCAGCGCATTCTGGTTCCCCTTGATCCGTCCGATTATTCGACTGCCGCAACCTTGCGAGCCTGCGATGTCGCCAAGGCACATTACGCCCAAGTCGAGGGATTGGTCGTTCTCGATTCACCCGAGATTCGCTCCTACATTGCTCCGTTGGAGATGCAGAATTGGCCGGCAGTGATCGATGCGATGTCGAGCGCTCTGGAAGAAGCCAAAGAGGAGATCGAAGACGTTGAAAAGCGGTTTGCGGAAACGTGTGACTCGCTTCATACCACTCACCAGGAAGTTCTGGTGGAAGGATTGCCTCCCAACCTGATCCTCGAAGCGTCGGCTCTGTTCGATCTGATCGTGGTGGGGTTGCGGACGTTTTTCCATTTTGAGACCCGCGACACTCCCGGCGACTCCCTCGTCAAAATTCTGGATCGAACCGTGACACCGGTTTTGGCGGTTCCGAATTCCGAGCCCGCCCCGATCAAAAACGTGGTCGTGGCCTATGACGGAAGTTTCAATTCCGCCCGCGCCCTGAGGGATTTCGTGGCATTTGCCAAGCCTTTCGAGTTCAACTACACACTGTTTTGTGCGGACAAAGACGAAGAGCACGCCAAGCATTCGATCGAGAGTGCGGCGAGTTACCTTCGGTCTCACGACATCAATGATTTTGACGTCGTGACGTCGACAGACACAGCCTTCGAAGCGCTCGAAAAAGAAGGGTTGCTGGAAAAAGCGGATTTGATCGTATCCGGCATTCATTCACGAAAGTTCATCAAAGACGCCTTCGTCGGAAGCTTTGCGACAAGCCTGATTGATTACGGGAAAGTTGCGCTTTTCCTGTCGCACTAAATCTAGCGGACCATTTTCCGCAGCTGCTGGCGTAGCTCTTCCAGCTCGGCTGGGGTGACCTTTCCGGTTGCCGCCCAGACGCCGGTTCCGTTTTGGTCGAGCAGGGAAACTGACACCGTGTTTTTCGAGTAGGGAAACAGTCGGCAAAGCTCGCCATTCCAATCCAGGAGAACGGGGTGGTTGGCGGAATGCATCGCGATGAGCTTGCGAAGCGGGCCCCGCAGCGAAGCCGGGACGCCCTCGAGTTGAGCGATGCCGATGATCTCGACCTTGCCGTAGAATTCTTCCCCGATTGGGCGAATCCAGGATTCAATGTCCCGGGATCCGCGTTGTCCCGCCGTTGTGACGAGCACGGGGCGGCGAGTGGGAAACTGAAATCGATGAGTTTTTCCGAATTGGTCAATCGCAGTGACTCCATTCAGTTTCGTTGCATTGACGCGATCGAAGTCTTCGGCCCTGCTTTCTCCCGAAAAAAGCGTCGATATTCCCAAGAGTAGAACGGACTGAGTGAAGATTGCCTTCATCGAAGCGGATACGGACGGTTCTTGGATTCGTCTGCATTCAGTCCTGTGAGTTTGCGGGAAATCGGGTTCCCCGCTTGTTTCCGGGCATTTTCCGAGCATAGTCTGCACCCCCGTTACCGATGCCCAAAGTCTACATTCGCACCTATGGCTGCCAGATGAACGTTCGCGATACCGAACAGGTGGAGCAGATGTTCGTCGAGCGTGGTTATACCCTGACGGCGGACGAGACGGAGGCGGATGTCGTACTGATGAACACCTGTAGTGTGCGCGATCAGGCAGAGCAGAAGGCACTCGGCAATATGGCGAGGCTCAGTAAGTTGCGTCGTGAACGGCATCACGTGGTCTACGGTTTTCTCGGCTGCATGGCGCAAAGTCGCGGTGCCGAATTGGTTGAGCAGATGCCGCACGTCGATCTCGTTGCCGGAACGCAGAAGTATCACAAGGTCGTGGATCATGTTGAGGCCATTCTCAAGCCTCGGCTCGATGCGCAGATGGACGATCTTCGACATTCGATTGTCGATATCGGTGAGGAAGATGAATCGCAGAATACGATTCGCGATCACCTGACCAAAAACCACGGGATCAGCGAATTCGTGAGCATCATGCAGGGCTGCAACATGAAGTGCACCTTCTGCATCGTGCCCTACACCCGGGGATCGGAGCGGGCGCGCCCGATTTCGCAGATTGTGGATGAGGTCAAGCGGCTGGTGGACGGCGGAACCAAGGAAGTGACGCTGCTTGGCCAGATCGTCAACCTCTACGGTCGCCATGAGTTTCCAAAGGTTGACGGCAAAACGCCGTTCACCCAATTGCTGGAAGCGGTCCACGAAGTCGATGGCCTAGAGCGGATTCGATTCACCTCCCCTCACCCGGTCGGTTACAAGCAGGACGTGATCGACGCGTTCACTTACCTGCCAAAGCTGGCGAGCCACGTTCACTTCCCCATGCAGTCCGGATCGGACCGCATTCTCAAGCGGATGCATCGGCCTTACAAAGCCGAAAAGTTCATCGAAATCTGCGATCGCATGAAGGAAGCCCGGCCAGACATCGCGATTTCGACCGACGTCATCGTCGGATTTCCTGGTGAAACGGACGAAGACTACCTTGCGACCAAGGAAGTCGTGAAGCGGGTCGATTTCGATCACGCATTTGTATTCCGCTACAGCAAACGCAAGGACACACCTGCAGCTGAGATGGACGAGCAACTGCCGGAGCGGGTGAAGGAAGAGAGGAACCAGGATTTGCTGCGTTTGGTGGACGAAATCTCGATCCGGAAGAACGAAGCGTTGGTTGGCAAGACCGTTCAGATTCTCTGCGAAGGGCCCAGCAAGCGAAATGCCGAACGTCTCAGCGGCCGCACGAGCACCAATCGGATCGTCATCATCGAAGGCGATGACCGCCTGATCGGGAAGCTGTTTGACGTCAAGATTACCGAGACGACCGGCCACACGCTTTACGGCGAAGTGAGTGACTGAAGCCTCGTTTTTCTATAGCCAAAAGATCGGCATTTTAGCGTACCGGCACTGAACTCAATTCGAGGAGCTGAAATCGCTTCAAGTGATTCTGCAGAAATCTGTTGCGCTTGTTCATGAAATGGAGAAGTTCACGATGGGCGTGAACAATAACAAAACGTGAACAAACCGCGAAAATGGATTATTTTTCCCAATTATCGGTGACGCTTCTGGAACTTCTCAACCACCATTGGATGGAGGAGCCCCCAACCGTTTCCGAATTCCCGCTCGACGACCGCGTCGATCTCGCTGCGGTCATGCACGGCCCCCTCGGTCGGGTTGCTTTTCTTGTCGAATGCAAATCTTCGATTCGCCCGTCTGAGATTGCCAAACTTGCGCAACGGTTGGAGCGTAACCGGTGTGAACCATCATTGCTGACGGCCCTCAATTTGCCGAAGAAAACGCCAGTCTACGGACTGCTAGCAGCACCCTGGATTTCCAGACGCGCAGGCGAGGTCATCGAACAAGCCGGGCTTGGATGGTTCGACTTGGCGGGCAATTGTCACATCAGCGTCCGAGGATTTCACGATCACCGTGAAGGAATCCCGAATCCGTATGTGGAAGAATCTAGGAAGGTTGCGTGGTCCAGTGAGAAGGCTCAGTTGGTGTTGCGAACCATGCTTCATCCCGAAAATGTGAAACGATCTTGGCGTTTAAGGGAGTTGGTGGAAGCGGTAACCTCGGGAGTGAGTTTGGGAATGGTGCAGAAAGTGACCCATCGTTTGTTGGAGGAGAACTACGCAGTGGATACGCCGAATGGAGTTCAAATCGCAAACCCATCGGATTTACTTATCGCGTGGGGGCAGGCTTACAAGTCCGGCAAACGGGAATCCAAGAGATACTATACTCCATTACACGGCGCGGAGTTGCAAAACGCCATCGTTCAATTTTCCAAGGTGGCTCATGATCAACGCTCTCCTGATAGTGATTTGCGTCGGCCACGAGTTGTTTACGCCGCCTATTCTGCTGCCAAATGGTATGCGCCCTTTGGGCGTTCACCATTCACTGAGCTGTATATTGTGAGCACCCTGAATCCAGGCTTTCGGTATCTCGAGGACTCTGCGGCAGCAATGCAGTTGCAGACAGTTCCGGAGGGTGAAAATGTCGTAATTACGCAAGTGCGTGATGAGGCCGTTTTTTGGAGGGCGGAACAGGTTTCACCGGATCTGTGGGCAACCAACCCAATACAAACCTACCTCGATCTGGTTTCTGGCGGCGAACGGGGTCAGGAAGCTGCTGAGCATCTCCTAAAACACAAAATCATTAAGGATTGGCAGTTATGAAGGAACCGATTATTGCAACTGATTACCATGACCGGGATGTTCGGGCCGTTTTTCAGGTTATCATCGAACTCGGGCAGATTTTGGTACCGTTTCGAAACAATGTGGTCCTCGTTGGCGGTTCGGTTCCTTGGTTGCTGTTGAACCATGCAAGACCAGCGCATCTCGGCACCCTGGATGTCGATCTTGGGTTGAATCCGAAAGGACTTTCTGAAGGACAATACGCCGAGTTGGTCGAAACGCTGGAAAAGCAGGGATATCGGCGTGGAGATGACCTGAAGCCCTTTCAACTACTTCGCTTGATTAACGTAGATGATGGAGGTGAGCCAGTTCCCGTGATTGTTGACTTGTTGATGCCGCGCGAGGCCAAATACGTAAAAAATCGGCCACCATTGGTGGAGGGACTGCGAGTGCAAGCTGTGGATGGTTGTTCGATTGCGATCAGAGACAACATCACCAAGCACTTGGAAGGCTATATGCCGGACGGGCGGATGAATTCCGTAGAAGTGAGAATCGCTACCATTCCCGCGACGTTGGTGATGAAGGGCTATGCGCTCAGTGGACGGGACAAGATGAAAGATGCCTACGATATCTATTTCTCGGTTCGCAATTTTGATGGTGGCATTGCTGCTCTGGCCGAACGATGTATACCCCTTTTGGCTGATGAAATAGCCTTGGAGGGATTTCGAAAAATAGCAGTGAAGTTTCGTAGCCGCGATGATTTCGGGCCGACAACCGTCCGACGGTTTCTGGAGGATGCACCGGAATTCACGGAACTGACTCCAGAACAAGTGCAAACAGATGCATTCGGGCAGGTCAATAATTTGCTCCAAAAGCTGAGACTTGATTGAGAGCTGACGGGTGTGTGGACTTAGGAACCAAGTCATCACCGTGACCGCCTGATCGGGAAGCTGTTTGACGTCAAGATTACCGAGACGACCGGCCACACGCTTTACGGCGAGGTCTAACGGAAACGAATCCGGCCGACAACGCCGATTGCATTTCCTCAGTTCGGTCGTACTCTTAGTGTCCGAATTTTTAACACGAGCACATTTTGATAGAAGGACTGGAGTTAGCCAAAACCGCCGCAACACTTGCCGATGACATGCAGGCGGAGGAGATCATGGTTTTGGATTTGAAAGGGATTTCTTCCATCACCGATTACTTTGTGATTTGCACGGGAACGTCCAAACCGCATCTCAAGGCGATCCAACGCGAAATCCGCGAGAAGCTGAAGAACGACCACGGCGTGGCTCCGGCTTCCGCGGATGGAAAGCCGGAAAGCGAATGGGTCGTGCTCGATTACGGGGACGTGATTGTTCACGTTTTCCACACCGACAAGCGTGGGCATTTCGCGCTCGAAGACCTGTGGGGAGACGCTCCCCGCATTGAGTTGGAGCTTGAAGGCGCCGCCGTTTCTGCCGATGCCTGATCAGGCGTTGGCCGCGACCATCATTTGAGCGGGAGCCTCGATGCATTCCTTGATGCGGACGAGGAACGTGACCGCTTCTTTTCCATCGATGATGCGGTGATCGTAGCTCATGGCCAGGTTCATCATGGGCCGAATCACCACTTCGCCATCCACGGCGATGGGGCGCTGTTGAATCGCGTGCATTCCCAAAATCGCACTTTGGGGGAAGTTCAGAATCGGTGTGCTGAGGACGGATCCATAGATTCCACCGTTTGAAATTGTGAACACGCCGCCCTGGAGATCTCCCAATTGGATTTTTCCGGCCCGGGCGCGTTCGGCGTAGGCGATGATGTCGCGCTCAATGTCCGCAAAGCTCTTTTGATCGCAATCCCGCAGGACCGGAACCATCAGGCCTTTGTCGGTGCCGATGGCGACGCCAATATCATAAAAGTGATGTTGGATCACGTCTTCGCCATCGATCCGGCCATTCACGGCGGGGACGGATTTGAGAGCCTCGACAACGGCTTTCACGAAAAACGACATGAAGCCCAGCTTCACGCCATACTTCTCCACAAACCAGGGTTGAAGCTGTTTGCGCAAATCCATCACTTCGCTCATATCGACCTCATTAAAGGTCGTGAGCATTGCCGCAGTTTGCTGCGCGTTGACGAGGTGTGAGGCAATCTTGCGGCGAAGCGGAGACATCCGCTTGCGGGTCACGCGTTCCGAATCCGGCACGGATATAGCAGTCGGCTCGACGACTTTCAGCTCAGGCTGCGGTTCGGACTCTTCGGGCGCTTCTGATTCCGGCTTGGTTTCGGTGGCGGATTCAGGATCGGGTTCAGATTTGGCTTCCGCTTTTGGCTCTTCCTTTGGTTCGGATTCGGTGGCTGAAGGAGCGGCGTCGCCTTCTTCAATCGATCCAACCACGGCTCCGATCTCGACTTCCTCACCGGCTTCCACCTGAATGCGAACGATTCCCGCGTGTTCCGCCGGAACTTCGGTGGAGATCTTGTCGGTTTCCAACATCAACACGGCATCGCCGGAATCGACATGAGCACCATCTTCCACCAGCCATTCCGCAATTGTGCCGGACGTGATGGATTCTCCGACGGAAGGGATACGAATTTCGTTAGCCATTTTTAGGAATCAAAAAAATGAGATTGTGGATCGTGAGTTTAACCGGAGAACGCTTCGCGAACCAACCGCGCCTGTTCTCGCACATGAATCGCCTTCGCTCCAGCAGCAGGGCTCGCGCTACTGTCGCGACCGGCGTAACGAAGGTTGACGTGATCACCGCCAGCGACCTTGTCGGCGATTTTCTGCAATCGCGGTGCAATAAAGGTCCAGCCGCCCATGTTCTTCGGTTCCTCCTGCGCCCAAACCCACTTCTTGTTCGCCCGTGGGTAACGCTCGACGATCGTTGCGATCGCTTCCTTGTGGAAGGGGTAAAATTGCTCCAACCGAATGATGGCGGCATTGCGGATTTTCTCCTCGTTGCGGTATTTGAGAAGGTCGTAGTAGACCTTGCCGCTACAGAAAACAAGGCGAGTCACGCGATCCGGATCATCAACCAGTTGATCGTCATCGATGACTTCCTGGAAGTGGGTGTCGCCTGTCATGTCGGCTTCGTGGCTGACGCAGAGCGGATGGTTCAGCAAGCTCTTCGGCGTCATCAAGATGAGCGGTTTGCGCGGTTTGCGCAGCGCCTGGCGACGGAGAAGGTGAAAGTACTGAGCGGGCGTTGTCAGGTTGCAAACCTGCATGTTGTTGTCGGCACAGAGTTGGAGGAAACGCTCCAATCGGGCGCTGGAGTGCTCGGGGCCCATGCCTTCGTAGCCGTGGGGAAGCAGCATCACCACATTGCTCGGCTGCTGCCACTTGGATTCGGCCGATGAGAGGAACTGATCGATAATCACCTGCGCACCATTGGCAAAGTCGCCAAACTGAGCTTCCCACATCACGAGCATGTCTTGCGCGACGAGGGAGTAGCCGTATTCAAAACCGAGAACGGCGGCTTCGGACAGCAGGGAGTTGAACACGAAGAAGCGACCCTGCTCCTCGCCTTCCTTCGCGACATTTTTCAACGGAAAATAGCGCTCGCGAGTTTCGACGTCATAAAGGACGACGTGGCGTTGGCTGAAGGTTCCGCGGCGGCAATCCTGGCCGGAAAGTCTTACGGCATAGCCTTCGATGAGGAGCGAGCCAAAGGCGAGGCTTTCGGCAAAAGCCCAGTTGAAGGGGCCCCCTTTTTCCGCGGCTTTGCGGCGGACGGCGAGAAAACGCTTATCCAGTTTGTCGTTGGCCTTGAAGCCCTCTGGCAATTCGCCGAGGCGCTTGGCGATGTGCCGAAGCTTGTCTTCTTCAATCCCGGTTTCGAATGGCGCGTGGGAATAGGGAAGCTGGATCACGGCTGAGGAACCGGCGAAAATGTGGCCTTCGCCTTTGCTCTCCTTTTCCTTCAGAGCCTCGTATTCGTTGTTCATCCGGGTTTCGAACTCGGAGTGAATCTCTTGGATCTGCTCTTCGCTCAGGTCCTGATTCTCGAGCAACTGTTTCTCGAAGAGTTTGGCGACGCCATCGTGGTTGCGAATGTCGCGATAGCGAAGCGGCTGGGTAAAGGCGGGCTCATCGCCCTCATTGTGGCCGTGGCGGCGATAACACACGATATCCAGAACCACATCCGTGTTGTATTTTTGACGGAACTCCAACGCCAATTCGGTAACGAAGGCCACCTCCATGGGATGGTCGCCGTTGACGTGAAAAATCGGGGCCTCGATCATTTTGGCCACGTCAGTGCAATAGTCGGATGAACGGGCGTCCTCGGGCGAAGTCGTGAATCCAATCTGGTTGTTGATGATGATGTGGATGGTTCCACCCGTGCGATAGCCGGGAAGTTTGGAAAGGTTCAAGACCTCCGCCACCGGACCCTGTCCGGCAAATGCGGCATCACCATGGAGCAGAACGGGCAGCACCGTGTCGCGGTTGACACTGTCGTCGTCCGGATAGTTGGCCAGACGCTGGCGGGCCCGCGCCTTTCCTTCAACCACGGCATTCACCGCTTCGAGGTGGCTGGGGTTCGCGGCGAGCGAAATTCCAATTTCGGTGCCGTTCTCCGTTTTCCGTTCCGTCTCAAAACCCAGGTGATATTTCACATCGCCATCGCCCATGGCGACGTTCGGGACATAGTTTTCGCTGAACTCGTAGAGCAACACCTTGAGGGGCTTGCGAAGAAAGTTGGCGAGAACGTTGAGGCGTCCACGGTGAGCCATCCCCATGACGATGTGATCGATTCCGGCACCAGGGCATCCTTCCAGGATCGCGCCGAGAGCCACCATCACGGATTCACCACCGTCGAGTCCGAAGCGTTTCTGACCGACATACTTGTGGTGAAGAAATTGCTCAAAGCTCTCTGCCTCGACCAACCAGCGCAGGACCTGCTTTTTCTTCTTGGGTTTCGGCGGCGGAAGCTCATTGCGTGCCTCAATCCGATCGCGGAGCCAGTGGCGCACATCGTGGTTGTTGATGTGCATGAACTCGAATCCGATCTTATCGCAATAGATCGACTCCAATTCCTCGATCATCGCGCGCAACGTCATCCGCCGGGCGCGGCGGAAAAATTGGCTCTGAACTTCGCGATCCAAATCCTCTTCCGTAAATCCGAGCGTTTCGAGACTCAGTCGTTCGTTCCGTGGCGCAGAGGTGCTCAGGGGATCCAGCCAAGCCTGAGTGTGCCCGAGCAAACGGTAGTTGTAGACCATGCTCACGACCAGGGCACGGCGTGCCAACTGGAGTTCGTCGGCAGGGCCCGCATCCGCTTTCGTTCCTTCGTTTTTCCCGAGTTTGAGCTGGGATGTTCCAAGTTCGAACCCTTCGAAAAAGGCGGACCAATCCGTTTCAACGGAGCGTGGGTCGTTTTTCCAAAGAGCGTATTTTTCGTCCAGCAGATCGGCGTTCAACCGAGCGGAAACAAAGGAATTCATGTATCTAAAGGATCAGTATCAGGGGCAACGCGGTAAATTGGCTGAGAATCGTGAGAATACGATCAATTTTTAGGGAAAGTCTCGCGCGATCGCATCCGAGATGCCCTGCCTTGGTGACATTTTCGTCAAAATACCCGGATTTCACGGGCAACCTAGGCATCAGGAATCCTAACCTATCAAAAAGCTCGTGACATTTTTTGACCTTACGCAAACTTTCGCCCGAAATGATCCGACTTCAAAGGCCAAGATGGTTCGGTGATTCGAAACGCGACCTCAATCGCGCAACGGAAATCCGAAGAATTAGGCTGCTTATTTCTGACACTGGAGGCGGACACCGGGCATGCGCGACCGCTCTTCGGGATGCTCTGCTCGAGGCGGGGCCGGATCTCCATGTCGACATTGTTGATGGGTTGCGCGAAACCGGGCGATTTCCGATTCATCGGATGCCGGAACTCTATACCCGTTGGAGCGAGAAACGGAATCTCTGGCGCACCACGTTTTACCTGACCAATGGGCGCCGCCTTTCCAACACGTTGATCTACCCCTGGCAACGTTTCAGCAAGCATGCGCTGCGCCGCTCGATTGTTGAGGGCGATCCGGATTTGGTTGTGGTTTTGCATCCCTGCCTCACCTACGCCACCTACAAGACGGTACAGGGCATGGTCAATCGTCCACAGATTGCGACCGTGGTGACCGATTTGGTGTATGGACACGCGAGCTGGTTTGCCCATGGCGCGGATCGCTACTTTGTGCCGACCGAGGCGATGATGAATCGGGCGCTGAAGCAGAAAATTCCTCGGGAAAAGATTCAACTGACCGGACTGCCCCTGGCTTCGCGGCTTTTCGAGCTCCGCGCCCGCCGCAATCAACTTCGCAACGAGCTGGGTTTCGAGCGACCTTCCGTGATTTGCGTCGGCGGAGCCGATGGGATGGGGATTCAGCGGATTGCTCCGGCGTTGGCGAAAGTGTCGAAAGGGATCGACGTGCATCTGGTCTGCGGAAAGAACGAGGCGCTGAAGCGAAAGTTGGAAGCCCAGAAATTCGGGGACAACATTCATCTGCATGGTTTTGTCTCGAATCTTCCCGAGATGCTCGCGGCGAGCGACATGGCCCTGATCAAGGCAAGTCCGACCGTGTTGATGGAAGCGTTGACGGTTGGCGCTTATGTCCTGCTTTATGATTTTGTGCCGGGCCAGGAATACCCCAACGTCCGCTTCGTCCAGGAACATGGATTGGGAGATTTTTCCCGTTCACCGAAGGCAATTGTCACCAAGATCAATGAGCATTTTGAGCGCCTCGCCCACCTTCCGTTCGAAGAGCGAGCCGTGAACTTTGTGCCTCAGGATGGCGCGCGGACCATCGCTCAGGAATTGCTTCGGGGCTAGGATTGTCCTACCGTTCACGCATGGTAGAAATCCAATTTTCCTACGACGGTGATTTGCGAACCACCGCTACCCATGGTCCATCCGGCGAAAAGCTCTTCACCGATGCGCCCGTCGACAATCACGGGAAAGGCGAGAGCTTTTCACCGACCGATCTGGTGGCGACGGCACTGGGCTCCTGCATGCAAACCGTGATGGGGATCTATGCTCAGCAGCACGAAATCGACTTGGTAGGGATGACGGCGAAAGTCCGCAAGATCATGAAGACCGATCCGCCCCGCCGCATCGCCAGACTGGAGGTCGAAATCGAGATTCCCCTCCCCTCGGACCATCCCAGAGCCAAAGCCCTGGAGAAAGCGGCGTTGACCTGTCCGGTTCATCAAAGCCTGCTCCACGATATCGAAATCCCCGTCGAATTTATCTGGGTTGGGTGACCGGAAGGGAGCGAGCCGATTTTCGGCCAATGGCAGGTTCGATTTGAATTCGTTCCCATCCCGCTCCATTCGTTCCTAGCATGAATGTTCCCGACGAACTCAAATACGCTACGTCCCACGAATGGGCTCGCCTCGAAGGCGATATTGTCACCGTAGGAATCACGGATCACGCCCAGGCGGAACTAACGGACATCGTTTATCTGGAGTTGCCGGAAGTTGGCAAGGTCGTGGAAGCTGGAGAAGAGGTCGCGGTGATCGAGTCCGTGAAGTCAGCGAGCGACATTTACGCTCCGGTCGCCGGTGAAGTCGTCGAGGTCAACGAGGCGACGGGCGAAGATCCCGCCAAAGTGAATACCGATCCGTTCGGCGAGGGCTGGATGTTCAAGATCAAAGTGAGCGGTGATGACGCGTTGGATCACTTGATGGATGTGGCGTCCTATTGCGCCCACATTGGCTGAGGATCAGGCCTTTCCGAATGCCTCGGCAAAGGCGGTTTCGATCGAATCGACCTCCCATTCGAAGTCGCGCCCTTTCCAAAATGCAGGGTCGACCCGTTGGCTCGAAAGGAGAGCCTGCGACAACTCTCGAAACGCAAGTTTCACGCCGAATGCAGGCGCCGGAATCAGGGTGGGCCGGTTGAGCGTCTTGCCGATCAAGTGGGTCATTTCCGCGTTGCGAACCGGATTTGGGCTGACGCAGTTGATGGGACCGGAAATGCTGGAGTCTTCGATTGCGCGAAACAGCATTTGCGTGAGATCCTGACTCCCGATCCAGCTAAACCATTGCCGCCCGCTGCCGAGTTTGCCGCCCAGGCCCATCCCGAAGACCTTGCCGAAGAGATTGCAGGCCGGGCTGTCTTTGCCCAGCACCACACCAATTCGGGCGCAAACGGGACGGACGCCCAGTTTTTCAGCCAACAGCACTTCGCGTTCCCAGGCTTCCGTTAGATCGGTGAAGTATTCGCGTTTCCCTTTTCCGGCCTCTTCGCTCAGCCACTCATCACCGCGATCGCCGTAAATCGCGATGCCCGATGCGGAAACCAAAACGCCGGGCCTTTCCGCCGCATCCAGTTTTTCCAGGGTGTTTCGAAGTTTTTCCGTGGTTTCGACCCGGCTGTTCCAAACGCGTTTCGCCTTTTCCGGCGTCCAGATTCCAAAGATCGGTTCGTGACCAAGGAGGACCAACGCATCGAGCCCGCTCAAGTCTCCTTCCCCGTCGCGGAGAACCCGCATCTCATCCGCTTCCGGACTCGCCGCGTTCGTTGATCGCGAAAACCCGACGACCGTGTGACCGGCAGTGCGACATGCCCGAGCCAGGCTTGATCCGATGTAACCGCGTATTCCCGTGATTCCGATCTTCATTTCAGGTCAATTACGTCTGACAGCCGGACTTCAGCCAGCCGAATTTCGAACCTCCGGGAATTGCGGGTGACAAACCCTTCATGCCGTCGAAGTCGTCCCCTTCCCTCTTTCTTCTCTGCCTCTGTTTTGCGATTCGCGGATTTGCGGAAGAATCCGGGCCAATTGTTCTCTACGACTTTGCCGCCGCCTCTGGCGACGTGGTCTATGATCGTTCCGGAGTTGGTCAGCCAATCGACTTGAAGATCGACAATCCCAAAATGGTTCAACGGCGGGTCGGCTCGCTCGAAGTCACCGGAAAAACCCTCATTCGAAGTGAGCGAAAGCCCGACAAGGTTCGTGAGGCAGTTGGCAAGAGCGGCGAAATTTCGATCGAAGTCTGGATCAAACCCGACAACACCAGGCAGGAAGGTCCGGCGCGAATTCTCACCATTTCGCGAAACAGTAGCGAACGGAACCTGACGCTGGGTCAGGAGAAAGATCGTTTGGACGTGCGGCTTCGAAGCAGCAAGACGAGCAAGAATGGGATGCCGTCGGTTTCATCCGGTTCGGGGCAGGTAACCACCAAGCTGACCCACGTTGTTTACACGCGGAATCGGGACGGCAAGGCTCGAATTTTCGTGAACGGGAAACGGAATGTCGAAAAGCAGGTTTCCGGGGATCTCCGGAACTGGGACGGAAACTTTCAACTGGCTTTGGCGAACGAACTCAGCAAGGACCGGCCGTGGCTGGGAACCTTTTATCGGGTGGCCGTCTACAGTCGCGAACTGGAAGGGCCGGAGATTGTCAATCGCTTCAAAGCAGGACCAACGTCGGAAATCGATGAAGGGCAGCTGGTGAATCGCGGTCCGGATCCAGGTGCGGAGTTGTTCGAACACCAGATTGCGCCGCTCCTTTCCCAACATTGTCTGGAATGTCACGATTCCGGCATTCGCAAAGGGAAGCTGGATCTGTCTCGAAAGGCAATGGCACTGGCCGGTGGAAAAGGTGGTCCGGCGCTGGTCCCGGGGAATCTGGAAAAGAGCGCGATTTGGCAGGAGATCGAACACGATGACATGCCGGACGAACGGGATCCCCTGAGTTCCGAGGAGAAGCAGTTGATCAAGGAATGGATTTTGGCCGGAGCGCCATGGACGCTGGAAACAATCGATCCGGCGATCTACGAGCACGACGGCGCCAGCGGCCAGGTCTGGGTTCAGCGCCTGACTCGAGACGAATACATCGAGACGGTTCAGCATACGGTGGGTGTTGATATTCGGCAGGAAGCCTTGGAGTTGCTTCCTCCGGATGTGCGAACCGACGGCTTTGCCAACACGGCGTACAACCTGAATGTTGACCTGAAACACGTGGATGCGTATGCGCAACTGGCCGGCATCATTGTCAGGCAAATGGATGTCGCCGGGTTTGTGGCGAAGTTTGGGCGCAGCCGAAGTATGGAAGACAGACCCATGCGTCCGTTGTTGGAGAACATGGGAAGATTGCTTTTGCGGGGGCCGGTCGAGAGTTTTGAGCTGAACGCGTTTCGAGGAATCGCGACGACCGTCTCCGCGGCGGGTGGCGATTTTGACGAGGCGATGAGTTATGTGCTGGAGGCGATGTTGCAATCGCCGCGGTTCATCTATCGCATCGAGAATCAGCGGTCTGGCGGAATGGTTGACGACTTCGAGCTGGCTTCACGACTCAGCTACATTGTTTGGGGAGGACCACCGGATCAGGCGCTGTTGGTGTCGGCCCAAAACGGTGAGCTGACGGATTCGGCGACGCTTTCGAGTCAAGTTGAGCGGATGCTGAAGAGCCCGAGAG
>TARA_R110002096_G_scaffold238305_2_pt1 | contig 21164 bp, 21 predicted proteins | sample TARA_R110002096 | Tara Oceans TARA_R110002096 (sample SAMEA4397295) | marine metagenome | biome: Polar Biome; feature: [DCM] deep chlorophyll maximum layer (ENVO:01000326); material: water (ENVO:00002006), including particulate matter (ENVO:01000060) such as... | depth 35 m
CTGTTGCAGTTCGACGTTGGACTGGCCTCAGCCGGTGGTCTGATCGCCGTTGTGCTGGCCAACATTGCCGCCTTCTTTCTGGTTCGGCTGATCGGCAAAAGCCTGACAGAAAAACAATGATTCCCGGAGGTTACAACATGCTTAGCCTGAAACAACGACGTAGCCTGAACACCCTGCTTTTGGGGGTATTGGCGTGGGGGGTGGCCCTGGCCATCTTCTTCCCGATTTTCTGGATGCTGCTGACCAGCTTCAAAACAGAAATCGATGCCTTCGCCACACCGCCGCAATTGTTCTTCTCGCCGACCCTCGAGAATTACACGCTGGTTAATGAACGCAGTGACTATCTGCACTTTGCCTGGAATTCGGTGGTGGTGTCTTTCGGCTCCACGATCATCGGAATGATGCTCGCCGTACCCGCCGCCTATTCCATGGCCTTTTTTGAGACCAAGCGTACCAAAGGGACACTGCTGTGGATGCTGTCCACCAAAATGCTACCGCCGGTTGGCGTGCTGGTGCCGATCTATCTGATTTTCAAAGATACCGGTTTGCTCGATACCAAAACCGGACTGGTGATCATCTACACCCTGATCAATCTGCCGATCATGATCTGGATGGCCTACACCTATTTCAAAGAGATTCCCAAAGAAGTACTTGAGGCAGCTCGCATGGACGGCTCCTCGCTTTTCCAGGAGCTCTGGCGGGTGCTGCTGCCCATGAGCAAGGGCGGTCTGGCGGCAACCGTGCTGTTGTCACTGATCCTGAGTTGGAACGAGGCGTTCTGGTCACTCAACCTCACGGCCTCGGAAGCGGCCCCGTTGACGGCGCTGATTGCATCCTATTCGAGCCCGGAGGGCCTTTTCTGGGCCAAATTGTCAGCGGTATCGACTCTCGCCTGTGCCCCCATTCTTATCTTTGGCTGGATCAGCCAGAAACAGCTGGTTCGCGGTCTGTCTTTTGGCGCCGTCAAATAACGGAGATTACTCTCATGGCTAACTTAACAATAAAAAACCTTAAGAAATCCTTCGAAGCGACTGAAATTCTTAAAGGTATTGATCTTGAAATCAAAGACAACGAATTCGTGGTCTTCGTTGGTCCTTCAGGTTGTGGCAAGTCCACACTGCTACGGTCCATCGCCGGATTGGAAGAGGTCACTAGCGGCCATATCCTGCTGGACCACAAAGAGATCACGGATCTGGCCCCTGCCAAACGGAATCTGGCAATGGTGTTCCAGAGTTACGCCCTTTACCCACACATGTCTGTGCGCAAGAACATGTCTTTTGCGTTGGAGTTGGCGAAAGAGAAAAAAGACGTTATTAACCAAAAAGTCGCGGAAGCGGCTCGCATTCTGGAACTTGAACCCCTTCTGGATCGCAAACCAAAAGAACTGTCGGGCGGCCAGCGGCAGCGAGTAGCCATTGGGCGTGCAATCGTGCGCCAGCCGAAGGTGTTCCTGTTCGACGAGCCGCTATCGAATCTGGATGCCGCGCTGCGGGTGCAGATGCGCCTTGAACTGGCGCGGCTTCACCACGACCTGAATGCCACCATGATTTACGTAACCCATGACCAGGTCGAGGCCATGACGCTGGCGGACAAAGTAGTGGTGTTGCGGCACGGGCAGATTGAGCAGGTGGGCACACCTCTGGAACTGTATCGCAACCCCGCCAATCGATTTGTGGCCGGGTTCCTGGGCATGCCGAAGATGAGTTTTCTGCCGGGCACGGTAACCGCGCTCGATGCGTCAAGTGTCACAGTTGAGCTGACGTTCGGTGGTTCGGTGACCTTGCCTGCGGCCGGCGAACACCTGCGTCGTGGTAGTGAGGTCACCGTAGGTGTCCGCCCGGAGAACATTGATCTGGTTGATGCCAGCGAGGCTTCACTGACCGGCTTCATGGATATCGCCGAAAATCTGGGCAGCGATACTTACTGCTATGTGAAGACGGACGGGCAGGAGACACTGACGGTCCGTATGCCCGGCAATTTCACCTGCAATTACGGTGATCGTATCGGTCTGCAGCTGCACGCGGATGAATGTCATTTGTTCGACGAACACGGCAACGCCATTCAGAAACCCACCCAAATGGCAGCGTGACAGCTTATGAGACTGAATAATTCAGCATTGGACCAGTTAAGCCCGGCGGTGTCCGTGCCTGCCTATGATCGGTCAAAACTTCGGCACGGCATCGTTCACATTGGCGTGGGCGGATTTCACCGCTCCCATGAAGCGGTCTACACTCATCAGTTGTTGCAGGCCGGTGGGAGCGGAGATTGGTCGATTTGCGGTGTGGGACTGCGTGAAGGCGATCGAGCCATGCAGCAGGTGTTATCCGGGCAGGACTACCTCTACACCCTGATCGAACTGGGCGCCGACAACACCAATGCACTGAGCGTTATTGGCTCCATCACGGATTTCCTGTTTGCGCCTGAGGAGCAGGAAGCCGTGATCGAAAAACTGGCGAGCCCGCAGGTGAAAATTGTTTCACTGACCATCACTGAGGGTGGTTATAACGTTGATGACAATACCGGTCGCTTCAACGAAAGCCATCCGGATATCCTGCACGACCTTGAAAACCCACAGCAGCCGCGAACTGTATTCGGTTACCTGAGCAAAGCGTTGGACCTGCGCCGGGCGCGCAATCTGCCGCCGTTCACGGTGATGTCTTGCGACAATTTGCCCGAGAATGGCCACGTTGCACGTTCAGCCTTGCTGGCTTTTGCCAACCTCAGGGATGCTGAGCTGGCAAGCTGGATTGATGCCAAGGTCAGCTTTCCGAGCAGCATGGTTGACCGCATCACACCGGGAACTAACGACAAACACCGCCAGTGGCTGACGGCGAATTACGATCTCGAAGACGGCTGGCCAGTAATCTGCGAGCCCTTTTACCAATGGGTGCTCGAGGATGACTTCTGCAACGGTCGCCCGGAGTGGGAAAAGGTCGGCGTTCAGTTCACGGACAACGTAGCACCGTACGAACGCATGAAAATTCGCCTGCTGAATGCCAGCCACTCTGCTATGGCGTATCTCGGGTATCTGGCCGGTTATCGTTACACCCACGAGGTGATGGCCGATGAGCGGTTCAGTCACTTTATCCGCAGCTTTATGGACGAGGACGTAACGCCGATCCTGGGCGAAATCTCCGGCATCGATATTACCGCCTATAAGCAGACCCTGATCGAGCGCTTCTCCAATCCTCAAATGGGCGACCAGCTGGCTCGCCTTTGTATGGATGGCTCCAGCAAAATTCCAAAGTTTTTGGTGCCGACGGTTCAGACGCTGGTGAACGAAGGCCGACCGCTGTCACGGGTGGCCATGATCATTGCCAGCTGGGCGCTTTACCTCCGAGGCCTGGATGAGCAGGGCCAGCGCCACGAGATTAACGATCCGATGGCTGCGCGGCTGCAATCGGCCGTTGAAGACAGGGCCAAGCTGTCCCCGGAATTCCTGGGGATGGCGGACATTTTCGGGACCACGCTCGCCAGCTCCAGCGACTTTGAAGAGGCCTTTGATGCGGCACTCGACAAGCTGGAAACCAACGGTGTTTTTGCAGGCCTTCAGTCACTTCAAGACGCCTGAAGTATCAGGGAGCACAGATATGAACGCACTGGGCACATCCATGTCCTGGAGCAAGCTTGAACAACTCGCCAATGAGACCGGGAACGATCGGATCGCGGATTATTTCAGAGCCGATCCGGATCGTTTCGAGAAGATGACTCTGCGTGTGGGCGAGCTGTTTCTGGATTATTCCAAGAACAAAATCTCGCCGCAGGTAATGGACGCTCTACTAGAAATGGTCGAACACTCGCCGCTGCAACGGCGCCGGGAACAGATGTTTTCCGGGGCTGCCATCAACGTCACCGAAGAGCGTCCCGTGCTGCACATAGCTCTGCGAAACCTCGGTGATAAGCCGATTTTGGTCAATGGCCGCGACGTAATGGCGGACGTCCGGGCCAGCCTGGAAAAGCTTAAATCGTTTACCGAGCAGGTCAGGAGCGGGCAATGGCTGGGCTACACCGGCAAACGCATTCGGGACGTTGTAAATATCGGGATTGGCGGTTCAGACCTTGGGCCCAGCATGGTGTGCCGGGCGCTGCTTGATTATCAGCACCCGGACCTCAGCATTCACTTTATGTCCAACGTCGACGGCCGGCACCTGAAGAAGTTGCTGAAAGGGCTGGACCCGGAAACCACGCTGTTCGTTGTTTCAACCAAGACCTTCTCTACCCAGGAAACCCTGTTAAACGCCAACAGCGCCAAGCGCTGGTTCCAGGAGCAGACCCAGAGCACCGCGGCCGACATGGGCCAGCATTTTGTAGCGGTTTCGACCAATATCACGGCGGCGACGGAATTCGGCATCCGCGAGGACAGCATCTTCGAATTCTGGGACTGGGTGGGTGGGCGCTATTCGCTCTGGTCGAGCATCGGCTTGCCCATTGCCTTGAGCATCGGGTACGACGCGTTTATCGATCTGCTCGACGGCGCCTTCACCATGGACCAGCACTTCCTGAGCGCGCCACTGGAATCGAACATGCCAGTCCTTCTGGCCCTTATCGGTATCTGGAACATCAATTTCCTGCGCGCCGAAACCCAGGCAATCATTCCTTACGATCAGGCCTTGCACCAACTGCCGGCATTCCTACAGCAGCTGGATATGGAGAGCAATGGCAAGTCCGTGGACATTGATGGCAATCCGGTCGGTCATGCCACCGGTCCCATTGTTTGGGGGCAAACCGGTTCCAACGGCCAGCATGCATTTTTTCAACTGCTTCATCAGGGCACTCGTTTCGTACCCATCGACTTCATTGCGACTCTGAAACCCGATAGGGAGACCAGAGGTCATCACTTTGCCCTGCTAACCAACATGTTGGCACAAGCCAATGCCTTTATGAATGGCGACGCTCAGAACGATCAATACGCCAGTTGTCCTGGCAATCGCCCAAGCAACGTGCTTCTGATCGACGAATTGACGCCCCGAAATCTTGGCGCCCTGATTGCCCTATACGAACACAAGGTCTTCGTGCAGGGTGCCATCTGGAACATCAATTCCTTTGATCAGTGGGGAGTTCAGCTTGGGAAACGGCTGGCCAACGATATCAGCCGTGATATTGAACAAAAGACGGACGGGTACGATTCGTCAACGCGGGGGCTTATGGAAATTGTCAAAAAGCATCTGCACACAGGTACAGCCGATTCGGACCCAGCGATGGAAGAGGGGAGCAGTCAATGATTAAGGTTATTTCATTCGGTGAAGCCCTGGTGGACATGCTCTCAAGCAGGGTGGGTGAAGACCAATCTGAACACTCTGGTTCTGTAAACGAACGCTTCACAAAGTTTCCGGGTGGTGCACCGGCAAACGTAGCGGCCGCAATCGGTAAGCTCGGCGGATACAGCTATTTCGCCGGCAAGGTGGGCGCTGACATGTTCGGTGATTTTCTCATTGAGTCGCTGGAAGCCTTGGATGTGCGAACAGATTATGTGAAGCAAACCAGCGAGGCGAAAACCGCCTTGGCCTTTGTGTCACTGGATAGCACCGGTGAGCGAAGCTTTGAGTTTTACCGGGGACCGTCGGCGGACCTTTTATTCACCCCAAATGAGTTTCAGCCAGAATGGTTCAACGGCCAAGGCATTTTCCATTTTTGCTCCAACACGTTGACTGAACCTGGCATTCTGGAAGCAACCCAGGCAGGACTGGAAAAGGCTAGAGCAGCTGGATGGCTGGTGAGCTTTGACATGAACCTCAGAAATAACCTCTGGCCCAAAGGCACAGATGCATTTGCTCCGGTGTGGGCCTGTGTAGAGCAAGCCGATCTTGTAAAGCTATCCACCGAAGAACTGACTTTTCTATGTAGAGATAAGAACGAAACTGAGGTATTGCAGCGAATCTTAAACTCGGGAGCTTCTTTAGTGTTGGTCACGGATGGCGAAAAACCACTGCGTTACTTCACCCCATGCCATTACGGCTCCATCGAGCCACGAAACGTCCAGATGGTTGATAGCACCGCCGCTGGCGATGCGTTCATTGGTGGGCTGCTCTATCAGCTGTCGGATCGGGATATAACCGCTGCCAATCTTAAGGCGTTGGGCGAAGACCCCGAAAAACTCGATGACATACTGACCTTTGCCAGTGCCTGTGGTGCTCACGCGGTAACTCATGCTGGAGCCTTCACTTCTTTGCCAAACCTCGAGGAAGTTTCGGCTTACCTATCCTGATAGGGACACGCGCGACGCAGCGTGATCAGGGTTACGATGCTTCAAACGAAGGTGTTAGATTCGCTCTGGATGATTTCGTGGGCCTGGTAGGGGTTCAGCAGGCCCGAGCCACACAAAAGGCGCTCTGCAGACACGCGGCCGAAGCGGGCTTTTAGTAGTTTTAGGATGGCCACTTCCATGTCATCTGTCGGTGCAAAGTCCACATCTCCACCCAGAGTCGTCAGCGGTGCCCAGCCCTCTTTGAGGGGTACCAGCCCCGATACGCCCAGTCCGGTTCCCGGACCTATTACAAGCCTGGGGCGTGGCCCGTCGCCGGGTCCGCCACAGACATGAACCAGCTTGTCCGCACTAACATGCGGAATTCCCAGAGCCATGCCGGTGAAGTCATTGATGACCTTGAGGCTGCTCCAGCCGAAACAACGTCGCACTTCCCCGCTGTTGAAATGCCAGTGGCTGTTGGTCATCCTCACCCCGGTGACGGACACAGGCGGCGCCACCGCCAGGCAGACCTCCTGCACGGTTTCCACGCCGCTCCGTCGAAGGTAATCGCTGCAGGGCAGAACCTCGATCGCTTCCGGCGTTACCTCACCGGACCGGACCAGGGCGAAGCGAGCATTCGTGCCGCCGATATCGCCGACTAGTGAATAGTGGTCTGTGGTCATGCGTCATGATTCCAGAAAAAGCTGGCACCTTCCTCCGCGGTGCTAGCGGCCTTACGCATCCAGCCAAACAGCTCCCGCCCCAGGCCATGACGGTTGGCAACCAGATCTGGCTTCCCGACGGGCCGCTGGGCAAGCTCGGATGCCGGAACATTCACCTCAAGCACACCCCTAACCGCATCCAGAGTGATCACGTCACCGCTTTTCACTCTGGACAGCGGACCATCATTGGCCGCTTCGGGATAGACGTGGATCGCTGCGGGTACCTTGCCGGATGCTCCCGACATTCTGCCGTCTGTCACCAGGCCCACTTTGAAACCGCGGTCCTGCAACACACCCAGATAGGGAGTGAGCTTGTGCAACTCCGGCATGCCATTGGCCTTCGGGCCCTGGAAGCGAACCACCACAATGCAGTCCCGGTCCAGATCACCGGCCTCGAACGCGGCTTTCAGCTCATTCTGATCGTCAAAAACGACCGCCGGTGCTTTCACATTGCGGTGCTCCTCGGCAACGGCAGACACCTTGATGACGCCCCGGCCGAGGTTGCCATCCAGAACCCGCAGGCCGCCATCCGGGGCAAACGGCGATGTCGCCGGGCTGAGCACCTCCGGCCAGGCAGTTTCTTTTAGAGCGGGTTTCCAGACCATTTTGTCACCGTCCATCTCCGGCATTTGCGCATACCGCTCAAGACCGTGGCCGACCACGGTTTCCACATCGTTGTGCAGCAGCCCGGCATCGAGCAATTCACGGATCAGGAAAGGCGTACCACCGGCGTCATGGAAGGCATTGATGTCTTCCTGGCCGTTGGGATAGATCCGGGTCATGGACGGCACTGCCGACGACAGCTCGGCAAAGTCGTTCCAGTCAATGATAATACCTGCCGCCCGCGCAATAGCGATCCAGTGAATCGTGTGGTTGGTGGAACCGCCGGTGACCAGCAAGGCGATCAGAGCGTTCACGATGCTTTTCTCGTCCACCATGTCGCCCAGGCCAAGCTGACCTCCGTGGGGCTTTGACAGCCGAATAACCTGCTCCGTCGCGGCACGGGTCAGCGCATCCCGCAGAGGAGTGCCCGGATTCACAAAAGCCGACCCCGGCAGATGCAGCCCCATCACTTCCACCAATAGCTGGTTGCTGTTGGCCGTGCCGTAGAAGGTGCAGGTACCAGGACTATGGTAGGACTTCGATTCCGCTTCAAGCAGCTCGTCCTTACCGACCTTACCTTCGGCATACAACTGGCGAATACGCTGTTTTTCCTTGTTGGGCAGCCCGGAAGGCATTGGGCCTGCGGGTACCAGCACCGTTGGGAGATATCCAAAACTGAGCGAACCAATCAGCAGGCCCGGCACAATCTTGTCGCAGATGCCGAGTAGCAGCGTGGCATCAAACATGTTGTGGCTCAGCGCCACGGACGTGCTCATGGCAATGGTATCGCGGGAAAATAGGCTCAGTTCCATACCCGGCTGACCCTGGGTCACGCCGTCACACATGGCCGGCGTACCACCGGCAAACTGGGCCACCGACCCCATACCATTGGCTGCCTCGCGGATAACATCCGGGAAATCTTTGTAGGGTTGGTGCGCGGACAGCATGTCGTTATAAGCCGACACAATCGCCACGTTGGCCTTGTTCATGAACTTGAGCGTGTCCTTGTCGGACTGGTTACAGGCGGCAAAACCGTGCGCCAGGTTGCCGCAGGAAAGCGAGCTGCGATGTGGCGATTGCGCCTTCAGCGCTTCCATCCGCTGCAGATAGTCCTGCCGGGAGCCGCGGCTGCGCTCAATGATGCGCCGGGTAACCGCGTCTATGGTGGGGTGCATAGTGGGTCTCCTGAAATGTCGTTATTTAGATGCCTTTAAATTACGTAAGTTTACTGTCTTTTTTTGCCTATTTCACCCGTATAGCATCCATTTTTCCAGTTTATATTGTTATATTTACTACATAAATGAAAAAAACGAACAATAAACAACCAGATTTGGAGACCGATCATGACTATTCGTATCGCTATTAACGGCTTCGGACGCATTGGCCGCAATGTGCTCCGCGCACTTTATGAGAATGACTACCGCAACCAGGTCCAGGTGGTTGCCATCAACGACCTTGGCGATGCGGAAACCAACGCTCACCTGCTGAAGTACGACAGTGTGCACGGCCGCTTCAGTGGCAGCTTAAACCACGACTCCGAGTCGCTCTCGGTCAACGGCGACCGCATTGCCATTACCGCCATCCGCAGTCCGGAAGAACTGCCCTGGAAAGACTATCACGTGGATGTGGTGTTCGAATGCACAGGCCTGTTCACGTCCCGTGGCAAGGCCGAGGGCCACCTCAAGGCAGGCGCCCGCAAGGTCATCATATCGGCCCCTCCCCTGATGCAGACGCCATGGTGGTCTTCGGGGTAAACGACAATACCCTGACCGCCGAACACAACATCATCTCCAATGCCTCCTGCACCACCAACTGCCTGGCACCGGTGGTTCAGGCTCTGCACGAAAAGATCGGTATCGAGAGTGGAGTGATGACGACGATCCATTCCTACACGAATGACCAGAAGCTGAGTGACGTCTATCACTCGGACCTCTACCGGGCACGCTCCGCCACTCAATCCATGATCCCTACCAAGACCGGCGCCGCGGCTGCCATTGGCAAGGTCATCCCGGAACTGGCGGGAAAATTTGAAGGGCTGGCCGTGAGAGTCCCTACTATCAACGTTTCGCTGGTGGATTTTGGCTTTATTGCCAGCCGTGACACCACGGTTGAGGAAATCAACGAAGTGCTCAGGGCAGCCGCTGAAAAGAGCCCGGTACTGGGCTACAACGACGAAAAGCTGGTCAGTGTGGATTTCAACCACAACGCCCTGTCCAGCATCTTCGACGCCAACCACACACGGGCCATAGGGCGTCATGCAAAAGTCATGGCCTGGTACGACAATGAGTGGGGTTTCTCCAACCGAATGCTGGATAATGCCGTCGCCCTGATGAAAAAAGCGAACTGATTTTACGACTGAAAAACAAAAGGAATCTGCAACCATGCTACGGCGTACCAAGATCGTCGCCACACTAGGCCCCGCCACCGATTCGCCGGAATCACTGTCGGCTATTATTGCCGCCGGTGTCGACGTAACCCGGCTGAACTTTTCTCACGGCAGTGCGGAAGATCACATGGAACGCGCCCGTCGGGTACGGGAAAGCGCAAAGGCCAACGGCCGTTTCGTCGCCCTGCTGGCCGACCTGCAGGGCCCCAAACTGCGCATTGCCCGTTTTGCCGACAACAAAGTCACCCTGAAAGCTGGTCAGCAGTTTGTTCTGGATGCGGCCGTGGACAAGGAAGCCGGCAATGACGAACGGGTGGGCATCGACTACGAGCAGCTGATCAAGGACGTCAAACCCGGAGATATCCTGGTGCTGGACGACGGCCGTATCGAGATGGAAGTGGAGTCGGTGGACGACACCAGCATTTCCTCCCGCGTTCTGATCGGCGGCCCCCTTTCCAACAACAAGGGCCTGAATAAGCGCGGCGGCGGCCTGTCTGCAGAAGCGCTAACCGAAAAAGACAAGCAGGACATCGTCACCGCCGCCAAGCTGGGCGCGGATTACGTGGCGGTATCCTTCGTGCGTACCGCCGACGACATGCACGTCGCCCGTCGTTTGCTGAAAGACGCCGGTTCGGAAGCTCGCCTGGTGGCAAAAATCGAACGTGCGGAACTGGCCCATGACAATGCGGCGCTGGACGCTGTCATTGAAGCGTCTGACGCAGTGATGGTCGCCCGACCTGGCGGTGGAAATCGGCGACGCAGAGCTGGTGGGCGTGCAGAAGCACATCATCAACCGCGCACGGGCACTCAATACCGTGGTCATCACCGCGACCCAGATGATGGAATCCATGATCGAAAACCCAATGCCCACCCGGGCAGAGGTGTCGGACGTGGCAAACGCGGTGATGGACTACACCGATGCGGTGATGCTGTCCGCGGAAACGGCGGTGGGGGATTACCCGACCGAAGCAGTCCAGGCAATGGTGCGGATCTGCATCGGCGCCGAGAAGCAGCCTTCGATGCATCAGTCAAAGCATCGTATCCATGAAAGCATGGAACATGTGGACGAGGCGATTGCCCTGTCCGCCATGTACGCGGCAAACCATCTGGAAGGCGTGACGTCGATCATCTGCATGTCGGAAACCGGCGCAACGCCCCTGCTGATGTCCCGCATCAAATCGAGTCTGCCGATTTTCACCTTCTCCCGTCACCATTCCACGCAACATCGGGTCACCATGTTCCGTGGCGTGCAGACGGTTCCGTTTGATTCGGAAGCGATTGAGCCCGGTGAGACCAATGCGCGGGCGGTGGATGAACTGGTGAGGATGGGAGTAGTTAAAGACGGCGACCTGGTGGTGATCACCAAGGGTGATTACGTCAACGCCCAGGGCGGCACCAACACCATGAAGATTATTCGCGTCGGTACGGATATTCGCTAGTGGTTTGAGTTAGGGAGTTGCCCTCTGTTTCGTAGCCTGCTGGCTTGGTGCTTGAAGGCCCCACCGCCAACCGCGAACGCACCGAAATACCAGGCTACCGAGGGCCAACTCAAAGGCCAGAAGTCAGAGGTCCAGAAGACTCCCCCGAACAATCTCCGAAATCTGGTCCCAGTCACCAGAGTCAACCGGCTCTCCCGGCGTCAGCCAGGTACCACCAACCGCCGCAACGTTGTCGAGGGCCAGGTAGTCTTTGGCTGTATGTCGGCGGATACCGCCGGTCGGGCAAAAGGTCACATCCGGGAAAGGGCCACCAAAGGCTTTCAAGGCCGGAATACCGCCAGAAACCTCCGCCGGGAAAAACTTGAATTCTCGGTAACCCAGGTTGTAGCCAATCATCAGCTCAGAAATCGTCGCAACACCGGGCAACAGCGGAGCATCGGAGGTCAGTCCGAATTCCAGGATGGGCTCTGTGACCCCCGGAGTAATCACAAACTGGGCACCGGCAGACTCTACCTCACGGTACTGGGCGATGCTGGTGACCGTGCCGGCGCCCACCCAGGCTTCTGGAATGGCTTTCCTTACCTGCTCGATAGCTTTCACTCCATGGGGAGTGCGCAGGGTAATTTCCAGAACGCGAATGCCACCGTCAACCAGCGCCTGGCATAAAGGCACTGCCTGGTCAGGATGATTGACGGTGATGACCGGAATCAGGGGCGAGGCATTGAGCACCGACTGGACCCGTTCGCGGTGAAAGTCAGACAGTTGATTGGAATCACGCGTCTTCATACCAGCTCCTTCCGTCCCGGGTAGTCATGGCAATGGACGCCACCGGGCCCCAGGTTCCCGCAGCGTAGCGCTTTGGCGGGGAGCCGCTGTCGTCCCAGTTGCGCATGATCTGATCCACCCACTGCCAGGCGTTTTCAACCTCGTCACGGCGAACGAACAGATACTGGTTTCCCTTCATTACCTCCCATAGCAGACGCTCATAAGCGTCGGGGATTCGATCGGTCTCGAAGGTTTCCGAAAAGGTCAGTTCCAGCGGTCCCTGGCGCAGGCGCATGCCCTTGTCCAGCCCCTGGTCCTTGGTCAGGATCTGTAGTGACATGCCCTCGTCCGGCTGCAGCCGGATGATCAGTTTGTTGTTGGCCAGGTGCTTCTGATCCGGGTCGAAAATATAGTGCGGTGCCGGTTTGAAATGGATGATGATCTGGGACAGCTTCTCCGGCAACCGTTTACCGGTGCGGATATAAAAAGGCACGCCAGACCAACGCCAGTTGTCGATCTCTACCTTGAGGGCCACGAAGGTTTCGGTCTTGCTGCCCTTGATGGCGCCTTCTTCTTCCAGATAGCCGGGCACAGGCTTGCCGGTGCTGGTGCCCGCGGTGTACTGGCCGCGCACCACGTGGGTTTCCATCAAGTCCGGGGTAATACGGCGCAGCGCTTTCAGCACTTTTACCTTTTCATTGCGGATACTGTCCGCCGACAGGTCTGACGGTGGGTCCATGGCGATCAGGCATAACAACTGCAACAGGTGGTTCTGCACCATGTCGCGAACTTGGCCCGCCTTGTCAAAGTAACCCCATCGGCCTTCAATGCCGACACTCTCGGCAACCGAAATTTCCACGTGGGAAATGTGGTTCTGATCCCACTGTGATGCGAACAGGTTGTTGGCAAAACGAAGCGCGATCAGATTCTGGACCGTTTCCTTGCCCAGATAATGATCGATACGGAACAGCTGGTTCTCGTTAAAGACTTCACCCAGCTCGTCATTGATCACCTTTGACGATTCAAGGTCATGCCCGATGGGCTTTTCAACCACAGCGCGGGTGTTGTGATCACAACAACCATTACGGTGAAGGTTGCGGGCGATTTCACCGTACATTGCCGGTGCTGTGGCCATATAAACAATCAGATTGCTCTGGTCGCTGCTGTGCCAGTCGTTGAGATGGGCAAACCCTTTTGGCTCATTGAAATCGAGGCAATGATAATCAACCCGCCCCAGAAAGCGTTCCGCGACAATGTCATCGAACTCTCCCGCTTTCACGTGTTCCCGAAGTTTGTCCTTTAAAAGGTTTCGGGCTCCGGCGGTATCGTATGTCTTCCGGTCAATGGCAAGAACGCGGCTCTTTCGGTGCAGCAGGCTGGCTCGTTCGAGCTGATAAAGCGCAGGAAAAAGCTTTCTCTGCGCGAGGTCGCCTAGGGCGCCGAACATCATCAGATCGCAACGTGTTTCGTTCCGGTCAGCCATCGATTTATCGTCTCCGTGATCTCGGGGGCATACAAGCAGGGGGTTTTGACTGCATTTTAATAGTAATTTTTATAAATAATTGCATAAAATACGCGACAATCCAAGGCATAAACCCATAAATGATATTTTTACTACCATATATTGCCGCTAAACACGCTGTAATCCCCATGATTTCCTGGACTGAGTCCATCAGCTTCAGGAGTGCCCGCGATGGCTGCTAAGAGACCCCAGCGCGACGACAATTTGCTTGAGGATATCCAGCGGCGACCGGAAACTCTGAATAAATCCGAGCGCAAGGTTGCCGAAGCCATTCTTCGCGACCCCACCGCCGCCAACCGCCGCAGTATCGCGGTGCTGGCACGGGCTGCCTATGACATGAAAATTGCGCAAGATGCCCTTGAAGACCAGTTTAAAAATATCCGGCCTTGGAGCTCAGGTTCGGGAATTGTGTACTGGGCATAACCGGGCGTTATGCGAGGCGTTCGTCTTGACGTGCGTACCTAAAGACGTCCACTTGGTGAAAAGTTGAGTACACGAAAGGTGCGTCATGACCGGAATCACAGCAACTGAGTCGCGCAGCAACCGATATCGGTTAATTGAAGAGACCGCCGAGTCCCACCAGCCAATCGTCATCATGGGTAGGCGGAACAAATTTTCCACCGCTTCGCGGGTGTTTCATGACGAAAGACTCCGGTCTTTCTTGCTGTACTCAAGATGAGGGAAGGCCCCTCGGTCTCGGTGACCAGACACTGGGATCAAACCGCCCTGTGCGGCTCGCATTAAGAGTGCGGGTCGTGAGCGACAGGGGAAAAGGCCGCCAAGAGCGGTCAGGTAAGTGCCCAAGGAGATGAACGAAAGTGAACCGCCGATGAGGTGTCGAAACGGTGAATGTTGCTGTCAAAACCGGAGTCCCCGCGAAATTCCGGGAAGAGCTACGACGCAGACTGGTGTCGGGCGTAGCGGCAGCCGGCATAGAGGCGGCATGACCTGGGTACAGGCTTGAGTATGGAACATGAGAACCTGTCGTCCTGATGTTAAGGGAGAAGCACAAGTGGTAACCCCACGAGGCGAGAGTACCGATGCAGGACACAGGGACGGATTGCCCCGTAGTAGTGTTGAAGCACCTGTAATGGGTGTGGAGCGAAGGGGGCAAATTATCCCGTCGTGTTCGGATGGCCAACCAGATTCCGGGAGGAGCCATGTGAATTCGACAAAACCGTATACCATCCCGAAAGGCTTGGTGTATCAGGCCTACAAACGGGTTCGGGCCAACAAAGGTAGCGCGGGCGTAGATCGTCAGAGTCTGGAAGACTTTGATGCTGACCTCAGCAATAACCTCTACAAGCTTTGGAACCGTTTATCCTCGGGAAGTTATCATCCACCACCGGTATTGCGTGTAGACATTGAGAAAGCAACGGGAGGAACACGTCCTCTGGGCATTCCAACCGTCGCGGATCGTATTGCACAGACGGTGGTTAAGCTGCAAATTGAACCGGAGCTGGAACGACACTTCCACCCAGACTCTTATGGTTATCGACCTGGAAAATCGGCGCATAATGCGTTGAAACAAGTTCAGGCTCGATGCTGGAAGAAAGCCTGGGTGTTGGATATGGACATCCAGGGCTTCTTCGACAACATCGACCATGAGTTGCTAATGAAGGCGGTGGACCGGCATGTGGTCGAAGGCTGGCAGAAGCTGTACATTCGGCGCTGGCTAAACGCACCGGTTCAGTTGGCGAATGGTTCCATCAAGTCGCGCGATCAGGGCACGCCGCAAGGCGGTGTGATCAGTCCACTGCTGGCGAATCTGTTCCTGCACTACGTCTTTGATCGCTGGGTGGAGAAGCGCTGGGGTGGCATTCAGTTCGAACGCTATGCGGACGATATTGTGTGTCACTGCTCCAGTGAACGAGAAGCTCAAGCGCTTAAAGCCGTTCTTGAGGAAAGGTTCAGGGCCTGCGGTCTGACGTTGCATCCAGAGAAGACGAAAATCGTCTATTGTAAGGGTGGACAGCATCGGCAGGATTACCCGGTATTCGCGTTTGACTTCCTCGGTTTCACCTTCCGGCCGCGCTGGATGCGCAATCGGCAGGGTCGTCGGGGAGTGTACTTCATGGGAGCTATTAGCCAGCGGGCAGCAAAAGAGATTCGTACCAAGATCACTGAGTGGCCCTGGAAACGGTGGCGGCAGCAGGAGTTTGGGCAGTTTGTCCGGTTCTGCCAGTCCCGAATCCGAGGCTGGATGCACTACTACGGTCTATTTGGTCGTCGCTATATTCGCAATGTGTTGTTTCACTTCGACTTGCGACTCAGCCGGTGGGCCAAAGGAAAGTACAAGAAGCTCAGGGGGCTGGTACAGGCAGCCCATCGGGTAAATACCTTGAGGTGGCGACACCCTCGGCTATTTGCGCATTGGGTGGGATAATAGGTAGCGGTTGGATAATAAGAGCCGTATGAATCGAGAGGTTCACGTACGGTTCTGTGAGAGGCTTTGGGGGCGGTTCCCATTGCCTACTCGACCTCCAAAAATTGCCGCAAAGCTTCGCGTTGATCGATCCTCGTGAATGTCCGCTTTGCGACCAGCGCATCCTCTGAACTCAGCTAAACAAAAGCGGACATTCGCTGCGATCAAAATTTGAACTCAGTTTGTACCGTTCGGAACCCTTTCTCAGATATCCCAGATTCCAAAGGCCGGCAGCTCGATTCCACAATAATGACGGTGGGTGCTATGGTAAAAGCTAATGAGTTTTCTCCCTTGTAGTGCTTGGTCGCCTTCCAGCTTAGCGGGTAACCGCTGGGCTGGGAAAAAGGCTCAATCAGTATCAATTCGCGTCACACGGATGGTCTTTCTCCGCTCCCAAAGGACACCGGTGCGCTAATCGTTAGCCGGCGTGCAACAGTGTAAACTTGAATAGGATACTTCTGGTGGCTTGAAGGAGTTCTTAAAGCCACATCCGATAACAGAATTTGGACGATGCCCAATGGATGCTATTATCGAAGTCAATGTCCGGGTTGACCAGATAGAACTGAGAAACATGAGGCCGGTTTTTATCTCGGATAAATCCTACGAAAGGGCGATGCAACTAAAACAGGGATGTTTACACTGCCACTGTACCGCCAAGAACGCATTTTCCGTCGCGCTGGCGTTGAAATCCCACGATCCGCACTCGCCGAATGGGTCGGTGCCTGCGGTAATGCCGTGGCCGAAGCCGGCCTTGTAGCCGGCATAATCATCACAGAACAGCTTGTCTTGCCAGTCACGGGCCCTGAGGTGGTGTCTTTTTACAGCCCCTTCCAGAATCGGGTGTCCTCCCGCACGGTATTCCTGGCCAGAAAGCCGGTCAGTTGACCGGGCGACCGGTGTAGCCGGTGAAATCCGGCTTTTTCGGTTGGTGCTTGTCGTCGGTCATGTAGGCGGACGTCAGGATAAATTCGGCGGTGGCGTGGTTGCAGGCCACGGGAATATTCCATAATGCCGCGATGCGCAATAGCGCCTTGATATCCGGGTCGTGGGGCTGGGGCTCCAGTGGGTCCCAGAAGAATACCAGCAGGTCGACTTCCCCTTCCGCGATCTTGGCGCCAATCTGCTGGTCGCCTCCCAGTGGGCCACTGAGCAGGCACACGATATCATCCCTTTCCAGGTTCTCTTTCAGCAACCTGCCGGTAGTGCCGGAGGCATAAAGCCGCAGGGCGGCGAAGCGGGTCTGGTTCTCAGAGACCCAGTCCACCAGCTCTTTCTTCTTGTTGTCGTGGGCTACGAGGGCGACGGATTTAACAGCCATTTGCGGTAAAGTCTCCGTGTTGGGAAAGTGTCTGGTATTGGGCTTTAGTGTTTCATATCCATCATAAACGCGGAACACGAAACTGAACCGCCCCGGGTATCGCGGAGGCCCGTTGGTTTAAGTCACGCTGCCATAGCAGCCTGACTGTTAAGTTGCCGGTAGTAGTTTGCCTCAGCTTCTGCCGGCGGGATATCCTCAGTCGCCTTGCGAGTCGTGGTGATGGCGCTGTAGAGCGTCAAGGCCATGGCCAGGATCACCCGTGCCACCAGCACGACACCCGTCTGGGTCAGGCGCCGGGTGCGGATCGCGAGGTCAGGGGTCATGTCTGTCTCCTGGCGATGTATGAGCTGGTGCGAAACCTCACCATGAACATGTATAAAACTGTCTCTGTACGCTTCCGTACATAGGGCTTTTTCATGAGTCTGAAACATGAGTGGACCGGGGTAAGTCCAGGCTGAAACTCTCTAAGGAAAAGTGTCTGTCTATCCGCCTGAATGTTCGCTTTGCGACCAAACTGAACTTCACACTTCAGTCACCAAACCATCTCCAATAGCCATGAAACCGACATTTGGTGGGTCAGAGTCGTCATATTAGTCGATCAAGAGCGGGCAGGGCAGCTATTAGTCTGGCGTTATCAACAAGACTCATGACAAATGGGCTGAAAATTGTAACTTGTCAGGTACGCAATCCAGAGGGCATTCCAGGCGTTTGAACAGTGATAATTACTGCGCTCCAAAGTTTTTTGGTTTGCTGGACTAACCAACATATTTGTACCCGGCATCCTGCAACGCTTCCTTCAGTGACTCCTCGGGAGGTTCCTCGTAAATAAGCGTTGTTGACGGTGACACATGGCCAGCGATTTTTTGTGCGACTTTAACTGACTTCTTTTGTTCATGAATGATATTCGTCATTAAAGTCCTCCGGCCACTGTGGGAGCTGGCTCGCTCAATACCTGCCCAATGTCTCTGCATGAGCGTAAAGTGTTCCTGGAGAGTATTGGGAGAATAGGAGCCTCCTTTTTGAGTCAGGAATAGAGGATCCGTCTTTCTCACCCAGGGGTGCGCTGCCAAGCGGTTCGCAAGGTGATTTTCTATAGCCGTTCTCAGCGCAACGTCATTCATTGGAAGATCGCGCGATTTACCCCGATGCTTTTTGACCTCAGGATAAAAATCCTCCGGTTTGATGTGGGCGCCGGCCTTAGCCATCGTCTCAATTTGCCGTACGACTTGGTCGAAATCATACACGCTGAAGCTTATCCGACGTCGTTGGTACGTGGATTTGGATCGCTTCAACGCATCGGCACCCGGGCGTGAGCACGCGTGCCTGGCCGGTTTTGCTCATCTGGGACGAATAAGTCACTCGGATTCAACGATAGGGCAAAACTAAAATAGACGACCACACAAAGTGCTAAACCCGTGGTAGCAGAAATCAATATGTTACGGCTTAGTTTCCACACAAAGTACTAAACAAACTTAAAGTAGATTCTAGACTAACGCGCTGATTCCAGTTTTCATACAAAGTGCTTAACTGGGTGTATGAAGCAAAGAACTGATCTGCCTTCACTGGGGAATTGGTTGAGCCCTCTCCACGACGCTCAGGATCTCAAAAGCAAAAGAACGCCACCAGAAACCTTGGAGTGGTGGCAGTATCGGTTAAGGTAAACACGACTACGAACAATGATCGAAATTTGATTGCGCCCCTTTCCTATAAGGAGATCGCTCAGCCATGCTGTTAACTTCGCTTGCTCAGCATTTGGGACAGGCCGGTCAATTGAGGCAATGGCTGTGCTAAAGTACAAGGCTGTCCGGCGGCGGCCAGTACACTCTCAGCCGCCAGCCACCCAGCGCGGGCGGCACTCTCCATGGAACACGGCAAACCGGTGTTAATCCAATCACCGGCCAGATACAGTCCCCCAATGGGGGTGCTGGTATCTGGGCGAATCTGTTCGGTGCCGGGCGTCGGCTTGGTGATACCCATGGAAACGCGATGGACTCGCGCGTGGCGAATTTCACTGTGCGCGGCTTGGGGCAAGTATTGCGCTATTTCAGCGCGAGTTTTGCGGATGATGTCGGCGTCACTGAGGCAGGATGATTCAATGCTGTGCATACAGTTACTGGCAATCAGGGACGGTGAGCCCGCGAGTGCCGGTCTTATGTTTGATAGGTCATAAAAGTCGTAATTCAGATTGTTCAGCGCCCAAATTTTGGTCCAGAACGGTTCCCGGGTCAGTTTGTCGGCAAACCAAAGGTAGGTGCAGATGTAGGGGCTGGGTTCAAAATGGTCCAGCTTCACAAATGGGTGCTGGATCGCCCAATGCGGCGGCAGAGTATCCTTGAGAGCCTTCGGCGTAACGGCCGCAATGCAGGCGCTGGCTCTGATTTCGGTTCCGTCGCCCAGGCGCACCCCAGTGAACCGCCCAGCTTCCACAAAAAATTGCCGGACATAAGTGTCCATTAGTATTTGACCGCCGCCAGCCCGTATGTACTCCGCTGCCGCTGGCACGAACAGATCCCCCAGGCCAACGCCAGAAAAGCCAATGAGGAAATCATGACGTCCGATCAAGTATCGAACGAAACGAAATAAGGCCCCAGCGGAACAGAGCTCCAGTGGAACGTTCATTATGGTCATAGCAGCCGTGCGCCAGAACCAATCGATCGCTTGAGCCTTCACTCCCATAGAACGCAGGTGCTGCTCAGCATTCACTGCATCGAGCCGAAGCACGTCTGACTCATCCAGACGATGAATCTGCCACATCACCCGGCGGTTGGAGAGCTGATCCCACCACGACACTTGCGGTACGTTCAGAAAACTGGGAGCGAAGTGCAGGGGAGCGGGCAGAGGCCACAAGCGCATGACCACGGTATTTGGGGGATCGACGAGTATCAGTCGGGGCAAGCTCTGCCAAACCACTTGGTTTTCCGTGCCGAGTAGTTTAAGTAGGCTCAGCATGTTTTGGTACTGAGACAACAGAATGTGTGGGCCCAGATCCACCCGTTCGCCCGTCAGGTCATCGGTCAGACTCTGCGCTCGTCCACCCAGGACATTGCTGGCTTCCACCAATGTTACTGACAGACCTCGATCAGTCAGTGCGACCGCACTGGTTAGCCCAGCCAGTCCACCGCCAACGATAACGACGTCCGTATAGATCATGAAATGGTTCCTGACTGGGCATGTTGAGGGTGAGGCAAAACGGGCGATCAGCTGATCATGACGCTCAGGTTTAATTAGAGGATAGTGCATTGAAGGGAATTAAGTGGTCTGTATCGCAACTCGCGGGATGGCTAATCAAGTCGCACTGGCTTCGACCGCGGTGATATAAAACCGGTTTGGCATCACGTGCCAGTCAGCAGACATCCGGTTTTTAGTATCATCCTTTCTGATCCAGTTAGGCATCATACTCATCCCGTGGCGTGACTAACCTGTCAGGAACCGTTGTTCATCGAAGACCCTCCGATGCTTAAGCATGAAATAGGTGGCGCGCCCCAGCTTGTGGGCGAGAGCCGATAAGGCTTTGGCTTTGTTCATACGTTTCTGAAGTGTTTGCAGGTATCGTTGCGCTTTTTCATTGCCCCGCAGATACAACACCGCCGCCTCTGAAAACGCCCATTTTAGGTGGGCATTACCGATTTTATTGCCTTGGGTGCCATAGGTTTTACCCGCAGACTCCGCCTTACACTTGATCAGTCGGGCATAGGATGCGAATTTCTGAACCGACTCGAAACGCTGAATGTCGCCGATTTCATAGAGGATGGTCAGTGCGTCGTCTGTCAAGGTAGTTGGCACCTGATTCAGTTGGGCTC